>ENA-OPBL01000647-OPBL01000647.1-human-gut-metagenome-genome-assembly--contig:-NODE-647-length-35351-cov-6.093325_pt1 | contig 35351 bp, 42 predicted proteins | sample MGYA00241073_ERZ501461 | MGnify/ENA primary metagenome ERZ501461 (study PRJEB25962, sample SAMEA2042630) | human gut metagenome | biome: human gut; feature: human-associated habitat; material: faeces... | reverse complement strand
GCACAGCCATGACCGCCGTTGCTGCGAGCAGCACAGCCATGACCGCCGTTGCTGCGAGCAGCACAGCCATGACCGCCGTTGCTGCGAGCAGCACAGCCATGACCGCCGTTGCTGCCTCCGGCGTTGCGCTGAAGGCGATTGCACAGGCATACAAGAAAACTGCAAATATGCTGCAATTCCTGAAGGCGGTGAATGCTTCGGATACGCTGGTAAAACGCATTTACAGCACACTGACGAACGCAACCGCACTTTTTGGCGCAGCACAGCTTGGCTCACAGGATAGTGTTGAGAATGCGAACAGCTGGGCAACCACTTCCGCAGCACCCAATGCCTTTCTGGCGTGTGCGTGCGGCTATTACGGCTCAAGCAGCGATAGCGTGAGTGTGACATACAACGGGACAGTGATTGCACAGAAAAAGACAGGCACAAAACAGCCGGGCAGCGTAGCAAGCACGAATGTGAACGCCATCACGATGGCACCGTCCACATTTACCGAAAATGGCGATGGTTATCTGGCAGTGCAGAAATTTACGGCGAAATAAGGGGGTGAAGGAGCATGAAAGGATTTTTGAAGGAATTGCAGGAAAGCAATGCCACGGGGGCGGTGCAGGTTGTGAGAACGCTTTCGGGCAGCGTGAAGCAGCCGGAGCTGGACGGCTATGCAGACAAGGAGATTTTCAGCGTGCATGGCAAGGGAAAGCTGCTTTGGGCGGAGGTTTCCGAAGTTTTCACGAACCTGCCTTCGCAGAGCGGCACACAGATGAAGATACAGCTTTACATCGATGGGAAGCTGCAGGCGAATATTAAGGAAAACTATTACGGAGGCAGTGCGAATATGTATTTGCAGATGGCACCGCCGGAGAGCTTTGTCTGGCTTGGGAATTATGGCTATTTGCCTACCAGAATTGCAGGCTTGGGATCTGATACGGACATAAATGTATTTTCCTGCTCTGAGGCGGAATACCTTGCGCGACAGACCGGCAATTATAATCAGCTATACTGCTATTTCCCGATTGCGGCATACATCCCCTTCCAGGAATCGGTGGAGATTCGGGTTTCCAACACATTTGAGAAAAACAGCAACACCTATGCCACTTTCAACTGCGGCGTAGGGTATCTGCTGGACGAGGACTAAAAGGAGGGCAAGGGATGCTGAGGAAAAGGACAGAGGAGCTGACGGAGAACGGCGCAGTTTTCATCGTGGAAACATTTTTGAATGCGGCAGGCGAGGAAAAGGGGCGGACGAAATACCCGAAGCCGGGCGGAGAGACACAGGCGGCGCAGGAAACGCTGACGGAGCAGGAGCAGGCGATTTTGGAGACAGCAATCAATGTGGACTATCTGGTCTGCATGAAGGAATTAGAGATTTGAAAGGAGAGATTGCATTATGACATACGCAAGACTGAAAAAGCTGATTGAAAGAGGGGCTTACAACAAGGAGGACATGCTAAACAAGCTGGATGTATTCCTGATGGCGAACCGCATTACAGAGGAGCAGTATCAAGAGCTGATCGGCATGATGGGATGAAAGGAGACAGGCGCATGACAGGTGCATTTTGCAAGGTAAACATGATTGGCGGCGCGCTTTTGGCGGCGATGGCGGCGGCATTGGGGAAATACTGGTTTCTCTTTGCCGGCTTTCTGGCGTTCAACCTCATCGACTGGCTGACAGGCTGGGCAAAAAGCCGCATGAAGGGGGAAAGCTGCAGCAAGGTAGGCGCAATTGGCGCGATGAAGAAGGTCTGGTACTGGGTGGTTATCGCAATCGCCTTTTACATCGGCTATTCCTTTGCGCAGATGGGTGAGACCATCGGCGTGGGGCTTGGCTTCATGCAATTTATCGGGTGGTTTGTGCTGGCGAACTATCTGGTAAACGAAATCAGGAGCATTTTGGAGAACATGGTGGAAATGGGCGTAAACGTGCCGCCTATGCTGATTAAGGGACTCAAGATTGCATCTGAGCGGATTGACGCTGCGGCAAGCATCGGGGGCGAGGACGATGGCAAATGAGACGAAGGCATGCAGAGACATCGGCGCGCTTTTGCCTGCGGCGCAGGCGGCGTGCAGGGCATTTCTCGCAGAATGCGAAAAGGAGGGACTGCCCGTTTTGATCACGGAGACCTACCGCACACAGGAGCGGCAGGACTACCTTTACGCACAGGGCAGGACGAGAGCCGGCGCGATTATCACATGGACGAGAAAGAGCCGCCACACCGGACGGCTGGCGTGGGACGTATGCAAGAACAGAAAAGGGCAGGAATACGCCGACGCAGCATTTTTCGACAGATGCGGAAGGATTGCGGAAAAACTGGGGATTACCTGGGGCGGCAGATGGGACACGCCCGACCGTTCCCATTTTGAGGTGGCGGCAGATTGGAAGGAAAAGAGGGAGACAGAGATGGAAAAGCGTTACGAAACGCTTGCGGAGGTGCCGACATGGGCGAAGGAGCTGGTGCAGGAGATGATTACAAGGGGATGCTTTGCGGATCCGAACCGGATGCACCTTTCCGATGACATGCTGAGGACAATGGCACTGACGGACAGGCTTTTTAAAGCAAGGGAGGGAAGAAGATGAAAGAAGCATTAACATTACTGAAAAGCCCCAGAGACGAAAGGGACTGGCATTACGGCAAAATCGTATGCGCGGGGGGAGAACTGCCGGAAAAGGTGAGCCTGCGGCAGAGCTGCGGCCCGATTCGCAGACAGGGCAAGAGCGGCTTTTGCCACAGCTTTGCCGGGACTGCGCTGAAAAATTTGCAGGAGACACTGGACTGGGGCGAGCGGAGATACAACTTTTCCCCTCTGGGGCTTGCCAAAGCGGTGAAGGCGAGGGACGGCATTGCCTACACAGAGGGCAGCACGCTTTTAGACGTTTGCAAGGCATTATGCAATGACGGGGTTTTTGACGAGGTATTTTACCCCTTTACAAGCTACGACCAAGAGAGCTTCAAGAAAACAGGCAAGCTGCACTTTCCCCCCTTGGCGGTGACGGATGAGGAGGCAAAGCGCATTGGTCGTTTTTACTGCAGAAACTACGCGAGGGTGGACACACTGGAGGAAGTGAAGCTCTCTCTCGCCAATCAGAATCCCGTGCTTTTAGGGATGACCTGTTCGGAGGAAATCTATTCGCCCACAGAGGGATGTATCGGACTGCCTTTGGGGACATTCCTCATCGGCGGACATGCGGTGCTGATTATCGGCTACGATGACACGAAGGAGCGGACGATTCACGGCAGACACTACAAGGGCTTTCTGGAATGCCAGAACAGCTGGGGCGAGGACTGGGGCGACAAGGGCTTTTTCTGGATTCCCTACGAATACATCACCTACCGGACGAAGGACTTTGGGATGGGGTTTGTGATGGACATGTACACCGCGATTGACCTTGCAAGGGAGAACCTGCAGGGGACGGCGGTGGAGCTTTTCATCGGGAAGGACAAGGCATTTGACGACGGGAAGGAGATTATCCTTGACCAGCCGCCCATTGTGGACGAGAAAACAGGGCGCACGCTTGTGCCACTGCGCTTTGTGGGCGAGAGCCTTGGATGCAGGGTGGAATGGCTGGCAAAGAGCCGCCGCATTATCATCCGCAGCAGGGCGCACGACATTGAGCTTTCCATCGGCAACCAGACGGCACTGGTGGACGGCGGCAAGCGGCTGATGGAGCAGGCACCCATCCTTGACGAGAGAACGGGGCGGACGCTTGTGCCCCTGCGCTTTATTGCACAGACGCTGGGACATGCGGTGCTCTGGGACGGAGAACGGAGAAAAATCACTATTTTGAAATAGTAGCGGTTGAACTGTTACAAACATAAGGAAAAGCGACGATGCGGATCTGCAAAGTCGCTTTTTTCTTGCAAAAAAATAAGGAGGTGAGATCTTGGCAGGCTATTATAACCCGAAAAAGGACTACGCGGCAGCCATCAAAAACGAGAAGAACCCTGCGAAGAAGGAGCAGCTGAAGGCAGAGAGACAGAACAAGATTGACGCTATGAACGCCGCAGGGACGAACAAAAAAGGATACACAAATGCAATTTACGGATCCTCCTCCGGCGGGGGCGGAAAGGGAAATAGCAGCGGCGGCTATTTTGACAAAAATCTGGACTACGCGGCAGCCATCAAAGCAGAAAAGAACCCGATACGGCAGGCACAGCTGATTGCCGAGCGGCAGAACAAGCTGAACTGGATGAACGCCGCGGGGACGAACACGAAGGGCTACACCAACGACATTTACGGCGGGATGCCGCAGGCAAGCGCACCACAGGGGCAATACCGCAGCACGGAGGCGGCACTAAACAACACGAACAAGGCGGCAATACAGCCGACAGCGACCACGCAGACCCAGACAGCGGCGGCGGCAGAGGCGGAAAACCCGACCGCGCCGACCTCCTTCGGGACGACAGACGCGGCGCAGCGGGCAGCCCTACAGGCTTACATCACAAGGCAATACGCCCACCAGAAGGCGGAGAGCGGCGAGGGAACCTACAACGGGGACGGGAGCATGAGCCTTCCCGACCAGACGCTTTTAAAAAGCTATCAGCAGAAATACAACGAGGCAAAGGCGGCAGGCGACCAGGGCGGCATGACAGCGGCGCACAGGGCGGCGGAGAAGCTGAGGGACAACTACAGATATTATCCCTTAGCGAACAGCAACGGCTACGGCTTAGGCGAGAACGACATCGGCTGGGTGCGCGATTTGGTGGTACGCGGAGACGAGCTTGGGAACAAGATTGTAGACCAATACAACCGGGGGACGGTGACAACGACAACCTATGACAAGGACGGCAATTTTGTGAACCGATACACCGGGGGGAACATTGCCGGACACGATGCACGGGTAGCAAAGGAGATGCAGAGAGTGAACGAAAGACTGGCAGGAAAGGAAAACAACACCTTCGCCTTCCGCCTTTCCGACCCGAATGATGTGAAGCTTTCCAATGCGGAGCTGATGGCAAAATACGGCGGCGGCATTACGGAGGGGAACAACGGTATCGGGCTTTACACTGCGCCGAACGGAGTGGCTCTGAAAACAGCATCCGGCGGCGGAGACAGCGGCACGGCGGCAAGCGGCACGCCACTGACAGCGGCAGGCTACGGCACAGGGACGGACGCGGCGGCAAAATCCGTTTACGGGCAATTCGGCTACTTCGACCCGAACAAGGACTATGCGGCGGCGATAAAGAACGCAAGCAGCACGCAGGAAATGGTGCAGCTGGAGAAGGAGCGGCAGAACAAGCTGAACTGGATGAACGCGAACGGGACGAACAAGGGATATACCAACAAAATCTATACCAATTATGACAATCTTTTCGGAGAGAGAGAGCCTTTGCCCGAATACAACGGCATGACGAAGGACGAGCTTTTCGGCGGCTACAACGAGATGGCAGAAAGCCTTGCGGAGCAGAGGAAGGCACTGCTTTCCGCCGCACTGGCGCAGAACCGGACGGAGCAGGAGAAGGCAAACAGCAATTATGACGAGTTGGCAAGGCAGGCATACATCTTAAAGCGGCAGAATGAAAACGCATTGCCGCAGCAGCTTGCGGCGCTTGGCATCAGCGGCGGCGGCAGCGAGAGCGCGAACCTTGCGCTTGCGGCGAACTATGAAAACAACCTTGCCAGCAACGAGCAGGCAAGACAGCAGGCATTAAGAGACTATGCATTGCAGGCATTGCAGGCGCGGACACAGGCAGACAGCGACATCAGCGGCTATTATGCGGACGCAAAGCAGCAGGCGATGAACGCATGGCAGAACGAGGCGGCGAACCGAAACAGCTGGAACCAATGGGCGGCGAACTACAAGCAGGGCTTGCGGGAATACAGCGACAGCCTGAACAGCCAGACCTATCAGGAGAATCTGGCAAGCAAGCAATATGCGGACACACTGCGGCAGCAGCAGATTGACCTTGCGCTGCAGATGGGCGACTACAAGAAGCTGGCGGCAATGGGCTATGACGTTAGCTATTTGAAGCGGATGCAGGATGCAGAGCTGGAGCAGCTTGCACTGGACGCAATGCTGACAAGGGCGAACATCGCTAAGGTGAACAGCAGTGTGACACGAGGGAGCGGCGGAGGGACAAAAGGCAACAGCGGCAAGGGCGGCAACAAAGGCGGCGGCGGAAACAACAGCACGGATGTGAGCAGCCTGCCCACAGGGAACGAGATGGGCGACGGCTGGATTATGGTAAGCGGCATGGGAAAGGTTGGCTTAAGTGAGGTTGACGAGATGCTGAAAAGCGGCACGCTGAAAATGGTTGCCTCCGGCGGAAAGAAATATTACATGAAGAAACGATAAGGAGGGCTGAGACATGACAGAGAGCGAGAGACTGCGCAAGGAAATGGAGGAGAGGGGACTTCTCGGCACAACAGGAAAGAAGGTTATTGTCTCGGCGGCACAGAAGGAAATCAACGAGAAGAAGGGTGGGACGGCGAAAAGCCGTTCTGCCGGATCTGCAAGCAGGACAGCAAGCAAGACAACCGACAGCGCAAAGCATGTGCCTGACACAAATCTTTTCCGTGGGATGCAGCTAAATAGACCAACGGCAAGGAAAACCAGCGCACCTACAATGGGAAAGGACAGTGCTGTTTTGCAGAGGGCAAAGGCACTGAGCGCAAACAAGGGCTTGAGCGGCAAGGAAAGAGAAAAGCAGATTGGACAGGTGCAAAAGGAGCTTGGGCGAATCCGAGACAAGAACCTTTTGGCCTCCTTCCTTGGAAACAAGGAGGCAAAGGCAAGAATCAGCCAAGTAACAAAATTGCAGGGAGAGCTTTCCAAACAGCAAAAGCGTACTGCCTTCGGTGCAGGCTTTGGACAGGCGGCAGGACTTGACATTTACGACACTGCCGTAAAGAAGATAGCGAAAAAGACAGGAAACACAGCCCTTTCCAAGCAGATGGCGGCGCAGGATAAGGTGCGGCAAGAGGTAAAGGCGGCAAACAAAAAAAGCTATGGCAGAGGCGAGCTTGCCGGAGAGCTGACGCAGGCGGGTATTCTTTACGGAACGGCAGGCGCAGCGGCAGAGAAAGCGGCACTCAAGGGCGTGGGTAAGCTGACAGGGGGCAAAACACTGGGCAAAGCCGGCACCTTTGCCACAAGGATGCTGGGACAGCAGGCGGCGGACACGGTGGTGAACACGCCGATGACGATTGCGGCCGGGATGGCAGACGGAAAGAGCCGCAAGGAGATTGCAAAGGACATCGGCAAGCAGGAGGCAACAGATGCAGCATTTAACGTGGGGCTTGCGGCACTGGGAGCCGGGGCGAAGAAGGTTGGCGAGGTGCTTGAGAAGGCAACGGAAGGAAAAAGAGCGGTGCAGGCAAGCCGAGAGACCGCAAAGAAGGAGCTTTTGGAGGCGGCGGTGAAAAAGGAGACGGAGACCGTAAGAAAGGGACGAAAAAAGCTGCTGAACGAGGCTGACCTTCCGGAGCTTGCAAAGGAATACAGCCTGATGAATGATGACGGATGGTGGGCCGACAAAACAAAAGAGATCGGACAGAAATTCGGAAACGATGCCGCCGGCGCAACAAAGGAGCTTGAGCGACTGATCAGCCGCAAGGAAGAGCTGGAAGATATGCTCGGCATAAAGACCAAGAAGGTGCAGCAGATGGAAAAAAGCTTGCAGGTGCAGATGGTTAAGCGGGCAGAGCATATTTTGGGCATGAGCGGAGCGGCAAGCCGTGAGGAAGGCAGAAAGCTGATGAAGGGAGCCATGCAGGAGGCCGCACAAAACGGAAAAATCAGCATTGAGACAAGGGACAGCATTTTTAAACAGCTTTTTGAAAACGGCAGCACGGACAACAGAGCCATGGTTGACAAGGAACTGAAGGAGAGACTGCGGAAGCTGAAGCTGACCATCAGCAAGCAGGATGCCGGAGACATTGCGGACTTTGGCGCATGGCGGAAGGGCACCAGAGGGAAGCTTGGCGGCGTGCGTGTCGGCGAAAAGGGAAATGTGGATGTGCTTTACATGGAGCTGAGCGACAGATACCCTGAATTTTTCCCGAAGGACATTGTGGTTCCCTCCGAGCAGCTGCAGAAGATTGCGGATGTGGCAGAGGGGATGAAATACAGACAGATTCCGCTTGCGGAAACGGTTGACGACGGCATGAAGGCAGGCATGCGGGATGAATTTGAAAGAGCCATGGATGACTTGCAGATTGAGACGGCGAAGCTGACAAGATACACAAACGAAAGAGCGGAAAAGCAGATGAAAAAACTGCTGAGAGAGGGGCAACTGCCCGATTACAGCAGGGTTGACACGGAAAGCATGAAGCAGCTTTATGACGAGCGCAGACAGCTACGCAAGGCAGCCGAGAAGGTGCGAGGGAAGATCAACCTGACGGCCGGGGACAAGCTGATTTTGGAAAAGATGCTTTCCGGAGAGATTGATGCGGCAAGGGCAAGGGAGCTTGCGGGGATCAATGCGGATGATTTGATGCGGCTTTATGCGGCAGAGCAGCCCCTGCGCAAGGTGGAAAACAGTATTCGCGGATACAAGGAATATGCAAGCCGCAACGCTTACGAGGGGGCGGCGAAGGCTGTCGGAAGCATTGACATGAGAGACAAGGGAGCGGAGGGCTGGAGAGACCTTGGCCCGATGCGGCTGATGCGTGAAACACAGGAGAGGATCCTTGACATGGTTGCACCCAACAAGGAGAAGGCAAAGGAATTGAAGGAATATTTCTTTGATCCCATCCACGAAAACGAAAGACAGCGTGCCCTTTTCAAGACGGAATTTATCGACCGTATCAAAAAGACGGGGATCAGCACGAAAAAAAATATCTCCATCAAGAAGGCGGACGGCAGCACCGTTAAGACGAGCGAAAGCGCCTTAGTACAATTTTTGGGCGAAAGCAAATACAAATTGCAGCAATTTGAGCGGAAAAAGGGCTGGGCGACAGCGGAGCAGATTACAGAGGAGCTGCAGCTGCAAAGAGAGGTGCAGGCGATTGAAAGCAGCCTGACGGCAGGACAGCTTGCGAAGATTGATGGCGGGATTCGACAGATGACGGAGATTTACAAGGAAATTCACCCGAAAATCAACGAAGCCTTAATTCGGAACGGATATGATCCGATTGGGTACATTGAGGGCTATTTCCCGCACATGAGCTTTGACGACCCCGAAAATTTTATGGAGATTGCGGCAAGAAAGCTGGGCTTTGATTTTTCCGCAAAGGAGCTGCCGATGGACATTGCGGGCAGAACGGAGGGATTTCGCCCGGGGAAGAAATGGAGCGGAAACCTTTTGGAAAGAAAGGGCGAGCATACGGATTATGACGCTTTGCGGGCTTTCGACCAATACATTGACAACATTTCGGATGTTATCTATCACACAGACGACATCAAGCGACTGCGTGCTTACGAGGATTACATGAGATACACGCTTTCCGAGGACGGAATCAAGGCAAATGTGGATGCCATCCGTGCAAGAAAGGATCTCAGTGTAGAGAAAAAGATGGAGGAAATTGAGAAGGAATACGGAAAAAGCAAGGCGCACACTTTGCAAAATTATGTGAACAATGTGCGGCTTTACACTGACCTTTTGGCAGGGAAAAAGCACAATGTTGACCGTATTTTAGAAAACCATCTTTTTGGCCGAAAGGTTTACAAGGTGCTGAACGAGATTGAAAACAGGGTTGCCGGAAACATGGTTGCCGGAAATGTGGGCTCTGCTTTGACAAACTTCATTCCCATTACACAGGGCATGGGGAGCATGAGCGTGAAAAGCAACCTGCGAGGCTTGAAGGAGGCACTTGCCTACATGAGCAGAGACGGCATGGACGAGCTGACGAAGAAAAGTGCCTTTCTTGCCACCAGAGACAACCCCGACCTGCTTTACAAAACTGCACTGCGGAAGATTTCCGAAGCGGGCGGCAATCTGAACCCTCTGCAATGGATGGAGGCGGCGGACAAATTCTGCACGCAGGCGGTTTGGCGCAGCCGTTATTATGACAACGTGGCAAAGGGCATGGGAGAAAAAGCCGCCATCAAGAATGCGGATGAATTTGCAAGAGGGCTTTTTGCCGGAAGAAGCAAGGGAGCCATGCCGACGGCGTTCAGCTCCAAGACATTGAAGCCGCTGACGATGTTTCAGCTTGAGGTGAACAACCAGATCAGCTATCTGATGAAGGATATCCCGAAGGATGCGCAGGGCAGTGTTTTGAAAATGATGAAGGCTTACAGCGGTTTTATCATTGGTGCTTATGTTTACAATGATGTTTATGAAAAGCTGACAGGCAGAAGAAGTGCGTTAGATCCGTTCAGCATGGCGAATGAGGCCTTTGGAGATCTGACGGGGACACAGGTGCGCAATTCGCTTGATATTTTGGAGGATGCCGCAAGCGGAAACGGCTTACAGCTGACGGAGGACGTGAAGAAGGCGAAGCCCTCGGATGCGCTGGAAAACCTTCTTGCCGAGGCAGGCGAAAACATGCCCTTTGTGGGCGGCGTTCTTTTTGACGGGGGGCGTATCCCTGTGCAATCCGCACTGCCGAGTGTGACAACGATTGCGGGAGCGATTGGGAATGCGGCAAGCGGAGACGAGAGCAGAGAGAAGGCACGGCAGAAAATCAAGAACGAGCTGGAGAAGCCGCTTTGGTATCTGGCGATGCCGACTGCGGGCGGACAAGCGCGAAAAACCATCAAGGGACTTGAGACCATGACAAACGGCGGCAGCACCATTGAGACCAATGACGGACCGGAGCTGCAGTTTGCGGTTGACCAAGACAAGAAAACAAACTGGCTGCAGGCCCTTTTATTCGGCAAGTGGGCGACAGACGGCGGAAAGGCTTACATGAAGGACAAGAGCATGAAGCTTGGAGCAGAGCAGACGGAGACATACAAAAAGCTGGTTGCGGCAGGAGCGAAGAATACGCTTGCCTTTGATGAAGTGAACCATGTGCGCAGTGCGGAAAAGACATCCTCGAAAATGACTGTCCTGCGGGCAAGCCTTTTGAATGAGGAGCAGAAGGGTATCCTTTATTATGACATGGTTGCAGGGGACAAGGAGAGAGAGGTTCTTGACCATTTCAAAGACAGCGGGAACCGATGGAGGCTTGCGGACTGCATGAGCCGCATGGGCGAATTTGAGCAAATCGCACCAAAGAGAGAGACCTTGAAAAATGCGGCACTTTCCGATGAAGAAAAGGAATATTTATACCTTTACAAAACCGTGGACAAGGACAGCATAGAGAAGGAGCGGAACAGAATACGGGCGTTGCGGGAGACCGGCATTGGGATGAATGATTATCTGAAAATCCGAACAAAATATGGAGAACTGTATGACTATAAGGATGCAGAAGCCAGAATGAGACAATGGTTGCAGGAGGAAGGCTTTAGCTGGCAGGAGCAAAGTGTAATCAAAGAGCAGTTTATTTTCTGGGGGATGCACCCGAAGAAATACAAGGGGTAATTTTCTATACCACCATTTTGTTGACCGCAACAAAATGATAAGAAAATTTGCAGAAAAGGGGGTTTTTCTTTACACCCCCTTCTGCGAAACATGCTATAATGGCAGTGCCGAGACAGAAAGTTGTCAGGTTTCTTTCTCATTACGCTGTGGAGCAGCATTTTTTCCCCTTGCCGGGGCAACCCGGCACTAACGCAGCAAGAGAGTGGGCACAAGCGAGTGCGCCGGTTCGATTCCGGCAGCTGCGAAGAAACCCTATCTCCTTTAAATTGAATATGCCCCGATGCGGCATTGCGGGGCGAGAGATTGAAAACCGAAAGGTTTTGCAGGGAGTGGTGCATTTGATGCGCTGCTCCTCATTTTTTTTTGGGAAGTTGTCAGAAAATGCGAAGTGTAGTTGCAATTTTTCATGGGGAAAATGAAAATAAAAGCCCCATCAAGGATGGGGTTTTTATTTTCTGATTCTGCTGTATGAATGGAATAATTGATAGATGTAACATACATATTCGTTAGGGTGTTATATCTATCATTGATTAGTGATTAGTTTTCGGGTGATATTTTGGGGAAGAGGATGATTTCAAAATTGTCTGCGGGCACATTCTTTTTCCCTTTTATTTTTTTATGATATTCAACGTGATCCAGCACCTCTTTTAAAAGCTTATTCTTTTCTGCAGGGGTAAGCGTTTCATAGGTATCCAGAATATTTTTAATTTTAGGAATCATGGAAACCTGATTTTTTCTTGCTGCTTTCAGCTTGGAAAGCTCTGCCTGCGTTTCTTCGATTGCGGATCTGATTTCTGCCATTTTTTCAGACAGAGTTTTATTTCTGGCGGTGAACACTTCGGGGGTATAAATTCCCGTTTCCAGAAATTCAAAAATCTTTTCAAACTGGGATTGCAGACCTTGCAGCTCCTGCTCCATATCGGCAATGGCGTGTTCCAGTGCCATGATTTTTGTGGAGAATACATCCGCGGAGGATTCCTCTTCCCATGTCGGTTCATGCTGCTTCATCCACAAGGAGAGGGCTTCCAGAATTTTTCCTTCCACCATATAAAGGGGGGAAGAAATCTGCGGACAGAAATGAGTGGTGCAGATAAGGGATGCAGGTTGTCCTGTTTTGAGATAAGGGCGGCGCTGCATGGCATTTCCGCAATAGGAGCAATGGACAAGACCTGCCAAAGGATTTTGCGTGATTCCATTTACACCTGTTGGTCTATAATGCTGCTTCATTTTCGCTTGTGCAAGATTCCAGAGTTCTTCTGAGATGATGGGTTCATGCAGACCATCAACGAGCAAATAATTTTCTGCCAGAGGACGCGTTTTTTTGATTTTTCCATTTTCCGTATGTTTTTTTTCGGGGCGGCGATTCCAATGGACTTTCCCGATATATACAGGATTTTGCAGCATACGGGTGACGGATGCGGTTGCCCATGTGCCGCCTTTACGATTGCGGATGCCCATCTGATCCAGACGCTTAGCAATGGTGGCGCGGCCAATATCGGCAAAGGTGCCATCCGGCTGCGGGTCTCCATAGGCATACAATTCATAAGCCAGCTTTACTGCTGCGGCTTCAGCGCCTTCTACTTCCAGAGTGAAGCCTTTTTCCTGTGGCAGCTTTACCCGACGATAGCCGAAGGGGGCAATAGAGCCTGCAAACTTTCCCTCTTTTACGGATGCCTCACGCCCACGCTGCATGCGACGGAGGATAGTTTTATATTCCCGACGGGACATAAACTGGGAAAATTCAAAATATTCTTCATCAAATTCATCATTTGGATCATAAGACTTCATGGGCGTGATAATCTTTGTGGAGCTATACTTAAAGGCATTTAAAATAATGCCCTGATCCAGAGTGTTGCCACGACCGAGACGCTCCACCTCCATAACAAGAACGCCCTGCCAGATGCCGGCTTCCACATCCTGAAGGAGCTGCTGCATGACGGGGCGGCCTGCGATGGTTTCTCCGGAGAGGATTTCCTTATAGATTTTGGTGATTGGTAATTTTAATTTTTTTGCCAAGGCAAGCAGCGTTTTTTCGTGGCGGGCAAGGGGTTCGCCTTCGCCTGCCAATTCTGCCTCTGCATCTGCTCTTGATTTTCTCAAATAAATGCAATACGGCATAGGTTTACTCCTTTCTCATGATTTTCCCCTTGCCTGCATGATAGCACAGAATGGCAGAGGAGAAAAGCGAACAAGGGGAATTTGCAATAAAAAAAAGCACCCGAAGGGAGTGCTGGGAAGGTATTTTTTGCAGTTACCTTAAAAAGAGGAAGTAGAAAGCGGCAATGCATCCGACAATGGAACACAAAAGAAAAACAGGTTCATAAAAATCATTTGATTCGGTTTGATATTCTTCTGCCGGTTCTCCTGCGGCAGTATCTTCCTCCAGAAGGCTATTAAATTTTTCTTCTATTTCATCGGTTTGGGTATCAGTTTGGGTATCGGTTACGATTGGTTCAGCCGATTCGGCAGGAGCTGCTTCTGCTTCATAGGGGCAGATGCCGTTTGGATGCAGATGTGCCTCATACCCATGATGATAATGATAGGAGCCAAGGCCGCTGACGTTATTATAATCATGATGACCGCCATATTCATCTGTGCGGCCGCCATGGGCAAAGGCAAGCGTGCTGAATGAGAGGGACAAGGCAAGGAACAAAAATAATATACGTTTCATCAGTAATTCTCCTCAATATATTCCTGTACATATTCGTCAAATTCTTCCTCTGATAGTACATTACTGGGATCTATTCGTTCATCGTCTCTCCCAAGATTATAGCCTTCTTCGTAGCCCTCATTATACCCTTCTGCATAGCCTTTATCGTAACCTGCTTCATAATCATGTTCATAGTCATCTTCATAATATTCATCGGATGCACAGCCGAAAAGCAGGAACGGCAGGCACAGCAACAAACAAGTGTATTTTTTCATTTTTATCTCCCCCTATTTCTTCATGAAACGAAACAATATCTTCACGAATCATAACACAGGGGGGCGGAAAGGGGAAGGGGGAATCGCAAAAAGTGGCAAAAATTTTTTGCGTGTTCCCCTTTACAAATGTTTCGGAAAGTTATAACATAGTTTTAACGAACGGATGTTCCTATTTTTGTACGGAAAAGAGAACAGAGGGGATGGGATGTTATGGATTATAGAGAGGAAATAAAAAAACTCATTGATAAGACTCAGAATCAGGAAAAGCTAAAAATTATTTATAGAATCGTAAAAAGATATTTAGGACTAGAGTAAAACACTAGTCCTTTTTTTCTGCCAATTTTAAAGTAATATTTTCAAGTAATTTCCATTCATCTGTAGATAGTTCTGCCAGTGCTTCGATAAGCCGTCTTTTGTATGAAGGTTCTTCTTCATTTAGCATATCTACCATAAAATCTGCAATGGTTTCACTTCTAGTTTTTCTGATGAACATTTCTCCTTCTCCAGTTCGGAGCCATTTTTCATTTGCATTAAATTTTTCGCAGATATCTTCAATCAGTCTATCACTTGGAACATATCCAGAAATTATGATTTTTGAGATATAAGGTTGAGATACAGAGAGCTTTTCAGCAAATTTTGTTTTTGTAATACCTAATTGTTTAATTAAATTTTCTATTCTTTCGCCAAATGCGTCCATTAAATCACCTCCTTTAAAGTCATATTATCATGGGTTGTTATAAAAATCAATAAAAAATATAAATGAGTTATAAAAATGTTGACAAGATAAACTAGTTATGTTATGTTATAAATAAGTTATGGATGGCGGAAAGAGAGGTGAAAATATGAACCAACAGGAAAAGCAGATTATCAAAAACATTGTAGCAGTATTTCCGATGTTAGATGAAAGCAATAAAAAATATTTGCTTGGTTTAAGTGAGGGTATGGTTTTGGTTCGGAAACAGGAAAATGCAAGCTAAAAAGGCAAAGCCGCCAAGCGGCGGCTTTACAGGGTGAAGTATATCACCAGATAGGACAGGATTCTGCTGAGGCAGACAAGAGCGAGCGTAGAGATTAAATAGCCATAGCCGCTAAGCATGCCTGCCTGCAGGAGAACCCGTTCCCGTTTTCCGGGCGTGCAATAGGCAAGGAGACGGAAAACGGAAAACAACGCCCAAACGCCCATGACTGCGACTGCGAGGGCAAAGAGCACCGGACTGATATACAGAGAGACCGCAACAACAACAACCCAAACGAGCTGATAAAGAAAGCAGGCTGAGTTTTTGGTGCAGAGATAGGTCAGCTGATTATCATAATCCGGGGATGGGCGATTCAGACTTGCCCGAAGATGACTGCTTATGAAGGTAGTCAGAACAAAGCCGAGCAGGTTGATAGCAAGAAGTTTCCAAATCAAGAAGAACACCCCCTTTCTATTCGCAAAATGTGACAATTTTATTATAGAGGGGTGGGCTTATTTTGGCAAGGCAGTGGCTTAAAAAGGCAAAGCCGCCAAGCGGCGGGGAAGGGAGGTGGTGCGGATGTACAGGAAGGAACTACTTGAGATGTATCTGGAGAAGGAGAGACAGGCTGTATTTGAATACAGTGCCGATTATCGGCACAAGACGGCGAAAAAGGGCTTTGAGCAGGCGCACGAGGAGGCGATGCTGCGGGTGAGCCTGCTGGAGGAAATGCTGAGCGAGGTTTAAACAAAGCGGATATAGAGAAGCAGGGCGAGGAAAAAACGACGAATACCCCCTTAATACATACATTTTCAATGGTTTCGCCCTGTTTCTTTATATATACAGAAAAACGGACAAAGAGCGGCGCATAGATTGAAGAAGGAGGTGGAGCGAATGGCACTGGCGATGGAATACACCAGCGGAAATGCAAAAATCAAAATTATGGATGACTTCTGCAGTGCGCCGGATCAGAAGGAGAGAGACGCAAGGATACTGAAACGGGTGGACGCGATTGTTCTGGCTGCCATTCGGGCGAATCCGGAAAAATACTATGCGCTGATGAAGCAGAAGGAAGAAGCTGAGGAGCAGCTGACGGCAACAAAGAGAAGGAAGCCGGATAGGGATTAAGGAGGGGGTGAGATAAGGATGTACAGCGATCAGGCATTTTTACTTTTAAGCGCCGCAGCGGCTTTGCTTGAGATGGCGGCGGTATGCTGGGTATGGGAAAGGAAGATGAAGCAGGCGGAGCAGCGGGAGCGGGAGGCGGAGCAGCGCCGGAAGGCACGCTCCCATGACGACTACTGCACGCAGGAGGCGGCGCGGCTTTACAGAGAAAGAGGGACGAGGCAATGAACAAAGTGATTTTAATGGGGCGGCTGACAAGGGAGCCTGAGGTGAGATACAGCCAAGGCAGGGAGCCTGTGGCAGTGGCGAGGTATACGCTGGCGGTCAACCGCAGATTCAAGCGAAAGGACGAGCCTGAGGCGGACTTCATTCCCTGCGTGGCACTCGGCAAGAGCGGCGAATTTGCGGAGAAACATTTCCGGAAGGGGCAGCTGGTGGGCGTGATTGGGCGCTTACAGGTGCGCAGCTGGGAGGACAAGGAAGGCAAAAAGCACTGGACCACGGAGGTTATCATTGAGGAGCAGCACTTTGCTGAAAGCAAGAAGGACAGCGGAGAAGGCAAGGCGGCCAAGGAGAGCGGACAGGCCCCGGCGGACGGGTTCTATCCCATAGACGAAAGTGTAGAAGATGACGATTTGCCATTTTAAAAACAAGGAGGGAAAAGAAACATGGAACATATCATGGAAAGCATTGGCTTTATGCTGAGCAAGGATTTCAAAAAGAGAATGAAGGCGAAATACTGGCAGCTGGCACTCAGATGTGAAAAGCTGGAGGAAATGTGCAGAAAATACGAGGCAGGGGAGCTGAGCTTTACGCCGAATTGCAGCCTTACGCTGCTGCGCGCGCAGTTGGAGGCAATGAGGCGCATGGGAATGAAAAGAGATGCAGAGGAAAAGCAAGGAAAGCAGTGCATTGCAGAGCAGAGCGAAGGCATAGCCAAGAAGCGAAGGGCAAGGCAAGGGCAGAGCATAGAGAAACTATGCTTCGCAAGGGCAGAGGATTTTTCATACAAAGGAGCAGGAGAGAGGGCGAAGCAATGGGGAAAAAGGGAATCTGCAACATGGACTGCCTGCACTGCGTGCATCCGGACTGCATCAACGAGCGGCCGATGACGCGGCAGGCGAGATATTACTGGCGGCACAGGGACAGGCTTTTGGCTGAGAAGCGAGAGAAATACAGGAGGAAAAAGAATGAACTTGAAGGACTACCAGAGAGGAAGGAATGACGGGCTGGCATTGGCGTTAAAAATTGTGCAAGAAGGCGGCAGGGAGGCTCTGGAAGCGGAAATTAAAAACAGAGGTGAGACAGGAGGGAAACTTATCATGAATTATAATGAGAGCAAGGAGACGGTGCTGCAGCTGCTGCCTGCGGAAGAGGTGATTTTGCAGTTTGCTGAGGAGTGTGTGGAGCTATCCAGAGAGATTCTGGTGTTTGACGTGGAAGCAGACGGAAGGCTGCTGTCGAATGGTACGGAATATAAAATGCTATCCAAGGTGAGGGAAGAGGCTGCGGATGTGGAGCTGGTGGCGGATGTGCTGCTGGACAAGATATATGCCGCGTATGACAGGCGGATTCTGGGTAGCATGGTGGGATCCATACTGATTGTAGTGAAAGGGTTAGGGCTGATTCATATCAGGAAGGTCTTGCATGAGGTATGCCATGATCTGGCGAAGGCGGCGCTCAAGCTGCGGCGCGCCAGAAGCGGGGAGAACTCCACGCCGATTACCGAGGAAGAGGCAAAGGAAATGCTTCTTTGTCATATCTCCATGATAATGGCTTTGGATACCATTTTATTCAAAAATGAGGAACGGGAGCAGATGGAAAAAATAAAGGAAATGAAGATGGAACGATGGGCGGAACGGCTGAAAGGAGAGACGGCGGATGGCAACGGCATACAGTAAGATTCAGCGGAACTTTTGGGAGACGGACGAGGCGCGGGAGATGACACCGGAGGAGAAATACTTCTGGATGTACTTACAGACCAACGCGAACGTAAACACACTGGGTTGCTATGCCTTCCGGATGCGGAAGGCGATGGACGAGACAGGATACAACCGGGAGACGCTTGAGAAGCTTTTGCAGCGGATGGAGCAGGTGCTGCGGATTCTTTATGACGAGGGGACAAAAGAGGTTTTTTTGCTGCACTGGGCGGAAGGAAACTGGAACAAAAAGACGGCAAACCTACGCGCGCTTGCGGCAGATTTGAAGGAAATTCAGTCAAAAACGCTGAAAGAAACGGTAAAAACGCTTTTATTAAAAAACGGCATTTTTACCGAGGAGGAGGTGGAAAAGGCTGAAAAAACAGCACCTTCCGCGCAGGAGAGGAACGAAAAGGAACAACGGGGAACAACGGGGAACAAACGGAGCGGAGAAGGAGAAGGAGAAGGAGAAGGAGAAAAGATATATACGAGCAAATCTGCCGAATTTTTTCTTTTCTGGAAGGAATACCCGAACAAGAAGAACAAGCAGACCGCCATGGCGCGATGGGACAGGATGCGCGTGACGGCAGAGCTTTATAAAAAAATCATGGAGGGGCTGAAAAGAGCGCAGCGCAGCAGAGAATGGGCGGAGCAGGACGGAAGATACATTCCCCACCCGGCAAGCTGGCTGCACGCAGGGGGCTGGGAAAACGAATACCGCCCGCTTTCGCCGGAGAAGCCAACGCCGCCGCCCGGAGCATCCTGCAACGATGCCCTTGCAAGCCGCAGGGGACTGGTCGGCGGCTAAGGGGAAGGAGCGTGAAGCAGGATGGACGCACTGAAGGATTTACACAGCGAGGAGACGGAGCGCGCGGCACTGGGGTGCATGCTTCTGGACAGGGGCGCGGCGGCGTTGGGGAAAACGATGCTTCTGGCGGAAGACTTTTACACGCCAATGTATCGAATGATTTTCGAGGCGATGCAGGGAGTAGAGGAGATCGACGCGGTGACGGTGATGAACGAGCTGGCGCGCAGGGGCGAGGCTGAGAGGATCGGGCTTGACCGGATTGCGGGGATTGCATTAGGGATATCCACGAGCGTTTACCTGCACAGCTACATAGACGACCTAAAGCGGCTTGCCTACCTGAGGCGAGTGGTGCGGACGGCGCAGGAGATGGCGCAGGCGGCATACCGACAGGACATCGGCGGGAGCATGGCAGCCATGCGCGGGGACGGCTGGGGCAGCGCGGAGATTGTGACGCTGGCGGATGCCACGGAAAAGCACATTCGCGAGATTGCGGCACTGCGGGAAAGCGGCAGGAAAATCGTTGGGCTGCCGACAGGCTTCACTGACCTTGACCTGATGCTTGGGGGGCTGCGGAACGGGGATTTCTGCATTCTGGCGGCAAGACCGAGCATGGGCAAGAGCGCGCTTGCCTTGGACATTGCGAAGCACGCGCAGAAAAGCCTGACGGAGCAGGCGGACAGGGTGGTTTTCTTCTCACTGGAGATGCCGGACAAGAGTCTTGGGAACCGCGGCTACACATCGGAATTTCTGATTGACAACGACCGCTTTGCGGTGGGGACGAATGATGCGGCATGGCAGGAGACGCTGCGCGGGGTGGCGGAAAACCGCGCGGACTACGAAAGCGGCGCAGGGCGGATGATCATCCGAGACGAGACGGGGCAGACGGTGGAGAAGATGAGCGCGTTTCTGCACGGCTTACATGGGCAGGGGATTCGCCCGCGGTTCATCGTGGTAGACTATTTACAGCTCATCGTGAGCAAGGGGCAGGACAGGGTGCGCGAGGTTGGCGCAATCAGCCGCGGCTTAAAGCAGATGGCGCGGGACTGGGACTGTCCGGTTTTGGCACTTTCCCAGCTGAGCCGAGGACCTGAGACGCGCGCCGACCACAGACCGATTCTTTCGGATTTGCGGGACAGCGGCGACATTGAGCAGGACGCGGATGTGATTCTTTTCCTCTACCGTGACGAGTATTACTACCCGGACACGGAGAAGAAGAACACGGCGGAGCTGAACATTGCGAAGCAGCGAAACGGCCCGACAGGAACGATCGCGCTGACATGGATGCCGAGAAGCACCACCTTCCGCAGCGCGGCAGGGTTCCGGGAGACGAAGGAAGCGCCGCCAAAGGAATGGGTGCAGGAACATCTTTGATTTCAAGGCGGACGAGGTGATAACATGAAAAACGAGAAGCAGGAAAGCCCGGCGGCAGAAATTCTCTGGCTGCGAGGGCTTCGCGCCTTTGTGGCGGAAAACAGTACAGAGCGGCTTTTGGTGGAGGCGGATGCCCTAGATGCGGCACGCGCGGAGACGGAGGCGGACAAGCAGGCGCTTTTCCTGCGGACGCTTACGCTGATAGAGAGAGGGGAGAAGGCGGACTTTTACAGCCGGGTGCTGCAATATGCGGAGCTGAGAGAAAGAGGGGAGAAGGGCGGCGCGGAGCAGGCAATCCGCAGGCATTGGGGGGAGCTGCAGCAGATGGAAAGAGGGATTTCGGAGCATTATGAAAAGCTGAGGGAGGGGTGCAGGTGACAACAAAGAAAAAGATGGCGCGGCTGATAGAGCAGATGGCGGACACACCGGAGGCAACGCAATGGCTGCGAGAAAGAAACGAGGCAATGCGCAGGAGCCTGCGGGACATTTCACTTTCTGCGGTGCAATATGACGCAGCGGGGGGCAGGAGCGGTCACGGAGACAGCACAGCCGAAAAGGTTTTGAAGCGAGCGGAGACGGAGGAGCGGATCCGCACCAACGAAAGAGCGATTCGAGACAGGCTGCGGCTGCACTCTGATTTAAGCCTTGTGATGGCGGAGGCGCTGACGACGGAGGAGCGGACAATCATCTGGGGGAAGCATGCGGAGCATCTGGCATGGGAGCGGGTGGCGAGGAAGGCGAGACTTTCCAGAACTGCCTGCTTTCGGAAGGAGGCGGAGGGGATGGAGAAGCTTTGCAGGGCTTGGGATGAGAGAAAGGAAAAAGAAAAAAGCAAGGACACCTGAGGTGTCCTTGCTTTTTTGGTGAGACATTTTTTTATTGAGGCGGATTTTTATTTTATGGTAAAATGAAACAATAAACGGAGTTATATTATGGAGGTGAAGAATATGCAAGAAAGATGCGACATGAAAGAGATACAGAAGATGCTAGGTTCTTTCAGTTGTCCGGAGTTAGCGGAATTGAGTGCGCTAGCAACAAAATATAAAATGAATTTTGCCGATTTGGGAATAAAAAGAGATTTGATTGATCCGAAATTAAAGGATAACCTAGAGGAAATATCAAAAGTAATGCGTTTATGGAGAGAAAATATAGATTTTCAATCATTGGAAAAGACAATAGAGACATTCAAGACAAATAATTTTTTTGAAAGTCCTGAATATAGTGCTTTGATTAAGAAAATGGAGGAAATTGCAAAACCGGGTGCAGCTTTGCAAAAATACTGGAAGGGTGCACTGGATACGATACAAGAAGTGGCTCTCCATAATCCGAATGCGGTGGCAGATTATCTCGAATCAGTAGGGAAAGAGTTTGATTGTTCTGTCATTCAAGAAGAAATATCTTTCAGCGAAGAAGAGATAGAGCATATTTCTTCGGAGGAATTTGCAGAGATTTTTAAGGAACAGCTTGAAAACCCGAAAGGATTTCAGGAACGGGTTGCGAATTGGACAGAAGAAAAGAAAAAAGAATACTATATTTTATGGAAAGTATTTAGTATTGTGTTTCATATTATATATGGTGTAGCACTGATTCCTTGGTTGCAAAGTCTTGTAAATCCAAGGTGAAGTTAGGAAGAAAATGAAAAAGGCAAGGACTGAGGTGTCCTTGTCTTTTTTGTTGAGACAGTCTATTGACATTATCACTAAAATTAGTGATAATGATTTGTGCAGATTGTCACTTGAAATAGTGATATGCTTTTGTTATGATAAGAATACGAAAGGAGGAGGTGCATAAAATGGGTATCAGCTATGACAAAATGCTGAAGCTATTCCAAGAAAGGGGTATCACAAGCTACACGATGAAGAAAGAAAAAATCATCGGGCAGGCAACCTGGAAGAAGATTCAGGAGGGCGGAAACATTGACACAAAGAGTCTGGGTGCCTTATGTGGGTTTCTGGACTGCCAGCCGGGGGATTTACTGGAATATGTGAAGGATTGAAAGGGAGTGGATGGAATGAGTGAAAGAGAAATGGCGGCAAGCTTACTGGAAAGAGTACCGGATTACAAGATGGGTTATGTATTGGCATATTTACAGGGGATAACAGCGGACGAGGCTGCGGATGATGCTTTTTGTGAAAGGATGTACGAAAGCTATCGGAATGACCCCGATCCGGAGAAAGACGTTACCTATTCTTTAGAGGAGTGCAAAAAGGAATGGGGGCTTGATTGATGTACAGAATCATCATCAAAAAGAGGGCGAAGAAATTCATTGACAAGCTGCCCAAGCAGGAGAAGCTCCGCCTTGTAACAGCCATTGAAGAATTACCGAACGGCAGCGACATCAAGAAAATGAAAGGGCATGACGACCTGATGCGGCTGCGGGTGGGTGATTATCGTGTAGTTTATACGGTAGACAACGGAGAATTGATTGTATTAGTAATTGATGCAGGAAACAGGGGAGAAATTTACAACAGATATTGAAGGGAAGGCGCTGCGGAAATGCAGCGCTTTTTTATTTTCTGCTGCGAAAATGCAGTGTTTTTTTATTTTCTGCTGCGGAAATGCAGCGTTTTTTTATTTTCTGCGAAAAAATGTACGATTTGGGACGATTTGGGACGATTTGGAACGATTTGGTACGATTGATATGATAGAATGATAGTAGGGAGAGCTCGCGAGGGTTCTCCTGTTTCATTTTATTCTTTTATCCTCCTTAGTAGCGGAAGGCGGCTGCCGATTTCGGCGGCTGCCTTCCCTGCATAAAGAGGGGGAGGGGCTGCATAAAATGCGCCAAAGCGGCATTTCAGGGGGGTTATTTAACTCTTTGGGGAAGTGTTAAGCAGAGGCGGCGGAAAAAGGGTTTCTTCCTAATAAGGCGGAGAAAAAGAAATATTTAACACAATGTTATGTTATGTTAAATAAAAAAAGAGCGAGGAAAGCGGCGAAAAGTATTGAGATTTCGGGCTTTCTTGGCTCTTTTGCATATATGCGGAAAAATGCAGGCGGAAATTTATGCAAAAATTTTTCGGCACCGAAAACATGAAAAGTGCCGAAAAAAGGGGGGTGAAAAGGTGGCGAGCAAGAACGAAGAAAAGATTTATGAAAACATGAAAAGCCTTGAAGAATGGGCGTTTGCGGGGATTTCACAAAAGGAAATGGCGGAAATGCTGGGGATGGCATATTCAACATTTCGGGAGCTGCGGAAGAAAATTCCGGCACTTTCGGCACTCTTGAAAAAAAGTGCCGATTTTTTGAAGGCGGAGCAGAAGAAGGAAGTTGAGAGCGTGGAGGTTTCGCTTTTAAACCGATGCCTGGGCTACAACGCGGACATCAAGAAGCACATGAAGGTGAAGAAGCCGATGCAGGGGGCAGACGGCAAGGTTTTGACGGACGCGAACGGGAAGGTGATTACGGAGGAGGTGCTGGAGGAAGTGACGGAGCAGCAGCACGTTCCTGCGGACGTAGGGGCAATCAAATTTTACCTTCTGAACAAAGCAAAGGACAAATGGAAGGAGAACCCCGACAGGCTGGAGCTGGAGAAGAAACGCGTTGCGAACGACACGAAGCGGACGAAGCTGGCGGAGCAGGCGGCGAGCGGCGGCGGCGTGAGCGGAAAGACGATAGAGGAAATCTTAGAGGAAGCGGAAAGCGGTGGAGCAGATGCCGAGGTATGACGTTTTACGAGATGCGAAGAAATACATTGAAGCCTTTCTTTGCATCAAGACAAAGGAAAGCGAGATTGTGCCCTTCCGGCTGAACTCTGCGCAGAAGCGATTATATGAGTGCATCAAGGAGCAGCAGGCAGAGGGCAAGCCGATCCGCATTATCATTTTGAAAAGCAGGCAGATGGGCTTTTCCACGCTGACGGAGGCGTTGATTTATTACAAAACGGCGACCAGAAGCAACGTGAACAGCTTCATCATTACGCACAAGGACGATGCGACAACGAACCTTTTCAACATGAGCAAGCTATTTCAGGAGAGAAACCCGGCGAGACCGCTTTTAAAGAACAGCAACGCCAAGGAGCTGATTTTTGAGAATCCCACGAAGAACCGGAGGGAGAAGGAACGGCTGCCGGGACTGAAAAGCAAGATAAAATGCGCGACAGCCGGGGGCAGGGGTGTTGGGCGAAGCGACACCTTAACAAACGTGCATGCCTCGGAGCTTGCCTTCTGGCCCGGAGAGATTGCGGAGACCTACGCCGGACTGATGCAGGCGGTGCCGGCGACAAAGGACAGCATGGTAATCATAGAAAGCACGGCGAAGGGGTTTAACTTCTTCAAGGAGATGTGGGACGATGCGGTAGCAGGGCGAAATGACTATGTACCCTTTTTTGCGGCATGGTTTGAAATGGACGAATACCGCAGGGACTACCACGGGGAGCAGCTGACGGAGGAGGAAGAAGAACTTAAGACCGCTTTTGGCTTGGACAACGAGCAGCTGATGTGGCGCAGGTGGTGCATCCGGAACAACTGCAACAACGACATAGATCTATTTCATCAGGAATACCCTTCGACACCGGAGGAGGCATTTATTGCGACAGGGGCAGGGGTATTTGACAACAAGGCAATCATCATACGGCTGCGGACGATGGAAGAAGCACCCAGAAGGGGACGCTTCACCTACGAGGAGACACAGGAGAGGCTTGACCGTATTCTTTTGCAGAAGCGGCACTTTACCGAGGACGAAAAGGGGGAGATTCTTCTTTTCCGAGAGCCGGAGCAGGGCAGACCCTACACGCTGGGCGGAGACACGGCAGGAGAGGGGAGCGATTCCTTCACGGTGCAGGTGATTGACAACATTACAGGGGAGCAGATGGCGCGGCTGAAATGGCAAAGCTGCGACGAGGACAGCTATGCAAAGCAGGTTTACTGCCTTGGCAGGTACTACAATGACGCACTGGCGGCGGTGGAAACGAACTTTTCCACGCACCCACAGAAGGTATTGGAATACTTACACTACCCGAAGCTTTATGTGCGGGAGATTTACGACAACTACGAGGGCAGACTCAGGAAAAGCTTTGGCTTCCAGACGAACGGGCTGACGCGCCCTGTACTGGTGGCAACGATGCAGGAATTCATGCGGAGCAACCTGCACCTAGTACATGACAGGGACACCTTGCAGGAGATGCTTTCCTTCATTCGCAACGAAAAGGGGAGAGCGGAGGCGGAGCAGGGCGAGCATGACGACCTTGTGATGGCTTACGGCATTGCACTGATGGCGAGAGCGAGCGGACAGCAGCGGATGGATATGCCGGAGGAAAAGAAGGAGAAGAAAGCGAAATGGACGGCGGACATGTGGGAGGACTACAGAAACGCAAGCAGGAAGGAAAAACAGTATTTACTGGAGAAATGGGGTTCTCCGTGGTAAGGGGGTGATGGCGGTTGAAGTATGTGATGCCCATTGAAGATAGAAGGATGGTGGGCGTGATTGGGGACTATCTGAGAGAGCGAAACGAGCGGGATTATGTGCTTTTTATGACGGGGGTGTACCTTGGACGCAGAATCAGCGACATTTTGCAATACAGGGTGCGCGACCTGCGAGGGAAAGACCGCATTGCCATTGCGGAGCAGAAAACAGGGGAGACAATCCTATTACCCATCAATCCGCACCTACAGAAAATCTACAGGGACTTTTTCAAGGGAAAGAAGGACTACGAATTTGCCTTTCGCAACAGCCGCAGCAAGCAGAACACGCCGATTTCCAGAATACGGGTATGGCAGATATTGAACGAGGCGGCGGACGCGGTAGGCTACAAGGAAAGCCTTTCTTGTCACACGCTAAGAAAGACCTTCGCCTACTGGCTATACATGGACACGGGGGGCGATATTGTGATGGTGCAGGAGATTCTGGGGCATGCTGACCCGAGCATTACGAGACGATACATCGGGATTGACCAGCAGAAAAAAGAGAAGGCAATCAATAGCTTGAAGTTTTAGGAAAGGAGGGAACAGCTTGGACAGGAAGAAGAACGGGCAGGGAAAGCTGCCGATGTGGCAGGAGAGACTACGCAGAAACAGTGCTGCGATGCGCGAGGAATTTGAGCAGATGGACAAGAGAACTGCCCTTTACAACGGGACGCGAGAGATTGAGAAAACACCGGACGCAAAGAGCAGCAAGGCGGCAGCACTTGCTACGGGGGTAAGAAACATCGTTGCGGAGCTGATGGAGGCACAGGTGGACAGCAGCTTTCCCATGCCGAAGGTGACGGCAAGAAGGCAGGAGCATGAGGAGCTGGCGAAAACGCTGGAGGATTTCCTGCGGAACGAGACAGACCGCCTGCCCTTTGAGATGCTGAACGACATGGATGAGCGCATCACGCCCATACAGGGGGGAGATATCTTCCTTGTGGAATGGGACAGCGACAGACACACCCACGAGACGAGAGGGGAGCTTTGCGTGAGCCTGCTGCACCCGAGACAGGTGATTTTCCAAGACGGGGTGAACGAAATCAACGACATGGACTTTATCATTGTGCAGATGGGCATGTCGAAGAAGCATGTGAAGGAAAAATACGGCGTAAGCGTGGCGGACGAGACAGAGAGCGACCCCCAGAGCAGAGGCGGCAGAAGCACGGCGGAGGACGTTGTGACCGTCAATTTCGGATATTTCCGCAACGAAAAGGGCGGCATTGGGCGGTATACTTGGGTCAACGAGATTGAGCTTGAGGATTTGGAGGACTACCAAGCGCGGAAGATGAAGCACTGCACGAAATGCGGGGCGGACATGACAGGCTTGGACAGCTGCCGACACTGCGGCAACGAAAAGGCGGAGGACTACGACAGCGACGAGATGGAGCTTTTCGAGGACATTGAGACAAGGAACGGCGTGATTCCCATGATGACGGAGGAGGAGACTTTTCCGGAAGGCGTAAGCGAGAACGGCTTGATGATGGACGAATTTGGGAACGCCTACGAGGCTGAGCCGATGACGGTTGCGGTGCCGACGAGGATTCCGAGATATAAGCCCGACATTTACCCTATCGTGGTACGCAAGAACGTGAGCAGCTGGGGGAAGGCACTGGGCGACAGCGACATTGACAAGATTATGGACCAGCAAAACATGATTAAGAAATGCGACAGCAGGATTCAGGAGAAGCTGGACAAGGGCGGCAGTATTTTCACCCGAAGCGAAAAGACGGAGGTTTCCAAGACGGACGAGCAGCTGAGAGAGGTTATCTTTCAGGGGGCGGACGAGGCAAACCTTTTCGGGGTTCATAATTTACAGGTGGACACAAGCCAAGACCAAGCGATTGCAGAGGCAAATTATGAGCAGGCGCGGCGCATTTTAGGGATTACGGACAGCTTTCAGGGCAGACCCGACCGCACGGCAACGAGCGGCACGGCGAAACAGATTGCGGTGGCGCAGAGTGCAGGGAGACTGGAGAGCAAGCGCATTATGAAAAACGCAATGTATGCGGATCTATATGCTGTGATGTTTCGATTCCTTTTGGCTTACAGCGACGAGCCGCGGAGCGTGCGCCACAACAACATTGACGGCAGCACGACCTACAGCGAATTTAACAAATACGATTATCTGGCGCAGGATGCGGCAGGGGAATGGTACTGGCTGGATGATTTCCTATTCAGCGTGGACAACACCTCAAGCCTTGCAGGGAACAGGGAATCCATGTGGCAGGAAATCCGCATGAATTTGCAGACGGGGGCATTTGGCGACCCGAGCGACCCTGAGACGCTGATTCTATTCTGGGAGATGATGGCAGGGCAGCACTACCCCGGCGCGGCAGAGATTCGGGAGAGACTGGAGAAAAAGAGACAGGAGCAGCTGGCGCAGATGTAGATGCAGCAAATGCAGATGCTTCCACAGGAGACGCAGCAGATGCCGACGCAGCAGGTGGCTGATGTTGGGGTGGAGGATGCAGGAGGTAATATCATGAACATGATGGACGGCTTGGCAGGAGGTGTTTCAGGTGGAATGTAAGGAATGCGGCGTGGAACTGATGATTGCCGACAGGGGAAAGCTGCTGTTTGAAAATGACGACAGGGCGGACACCCCGACAAGGGCTTACTATATTTTCAAATTCAAATGCAGAAACCCTGCATGCGTGAACCATGACAAGGTGGTCTGCGAAGAAAAGGTTTATATTGACGATTGATGAAAACCAACCGACCCAAACGGGAGGTTTTTATATTGCGCCATGCGCAGCGTAATAATGCGTAGACAGGAATTTTTTACAAAGGGAAAGGGGGTGAACGATATGAGGAAGCACGGAAACGGACTGGAGGTTGGCAGAGCCGGCACGATGGAAGTGAAGGCAACGAAGGGGGCTGAAAGCACAAAGGCACCCAAGAAGCAGACAGGCGGAGATTTGAGAAGCACTAAGCGCTAACTTGAAATCAGGATTTTGATTTGGAAGAAGGAGGAAAGCAGAATGGCAGGATATGACGAGGATTTCTGGGGCGAGGACTTCTTTGAGGAAGAGGAAGGCGCGACAGAAGGAGAAGAAACAGAAGTAGAGACAGAGGAAACGGCGGACACGGAAGGCACGGAAGGCACAGAGGGTGCAGAAGTGGACATTGACGGCGAGGATGCAGGCGGCGAAGGCGGAGAGGGCGAGGACGAGGGCTTCAGCCCCGACCTTCTGGCACGCATTGAGGCGGAGACGCAGAAAAGAGTGGACGCACGCATTGCGAGGGAATTTGAGGGGATTTTGAACCCCTACACAAACCAGCCCATCCGCACAGAGGCGGATTTGACTGCTTACCGCAGTGCATTTGCGGCGGAGGAGCAGAGACAGCAGCTGGAGGAAATGGGCGTTTCCAAGGAGGTTTTGGACAGCTACATTCAGAACCACCCTGCCATGCAGCAGGCACAGCAGGTGATCCATCAGCAGGAGCAGCAGGCGGCAAACGACTTTATGGCGAAGGAATTTGAAGCGATGAAGAAGGAATTTCCGGACTGCGGACTGGAAAGCCCCCAGCAGCTGAATGAGACAGAGGCAGGCAGGCGCGCCTTGCAGATGTGGGCGAACGCACCCGGCATTACGCTTGCGGATGCCTACGCGGCAACGCACAGAAAAGAGCTCAGCAAAAAGCAGAGTGCCGCCGCCAAGCAAGCCGCCATGAACGAAATGAACAGCAAGGGACACCTGCGCCAGACGAAGGGCAGCAATGCAAAGGGAGATGTGCCGGAAGAAATCAGAAGGGAATACAAAATCTACTTCCCGAATGCAACGGATGCGGAGATTGCGGAAATGTATTGGAAAAACCAGAAAGCAACGGAATGAAAAGGAGTGAGAGAACATGTTTAAAGTAAAAGACAGACAGAACAGCTGTGTAGAGCCTTTTGAATTTCTGCCTGCAAAGGACAGCGAGGTTTATGCACTGGGAGAGGCACTGACCTACACCGACAAGGTGACAAAATGCGGCGCGACCGCAAAGCCCACACACATTTGCATGGGGCCTGCGGATGCGGGCGTGGTTCCCGTGATGCCTGTGCTGGCAACGACAAGATTTGAAGTGCCCTATGACGCAAAGCCCACGGCAGGGACTGCGGTGACACTGGGCACGGCAGGGCTGAGCGTGACAGCGACCACGACGAGCGGCGTATTTACAGTGACGGATGTGGATGAAGCAAACGGCGTATGCTGCGGATTTTTTAAGTAAGCGGATGAGCCACTAAATCAAACATAAGGGATGCAGTCAGAGGATGACTGCTTTTTTATTGCAAAAAAAGGAGTGAAGAACATGAGCGGAATTATCTTTTCTCAGGCGAGCGGCCTGAACGACAGCGTTTTTGGCAAGAGTCAGGAGCCTATCAAAAGCATGATTACGGCAGGCGTGGAAAGCTTTGAGGAAACCAGCCTGCTGAGCAAGATTTTCTACATGGACAAAACGAAGAATTTTGCGGAGAAATACGCAACGATGACAAGTCTGGGGAACTTCCAGGACGTTGGCGAGAACGGCGCGACACCACAGGACAGCTTTCAGGAGGGCTTCTGCAAGGTAATTGAACCCAGCACATGGAAGCTGGGCTTTTCCATCACAGCGGAAATGATGGAGGACAACAAAATCGGGGATATCAGCAATGCGGCGAAGCGTTTTACCACAAGCTACGGCAGAACGAGAGAGCAGTTTGGGGCGGCACTGCTTTCCAACGGACACAACGCCAAAATGAAATGGAACAAAAAGGAATACAGCATTACCTGTGCGGACGGAAAGCCCTTCTTCTTCAAGGAGCACCCCAGCAAGGTAAGCGGCGTTTCGCTGAAGCAGAGCAACCTGTTTAAAGGGGCATTCAGCGTGCTGACATTGGATGCGGTGCAGGAGGCAATGCAGGACTTCAAGGACGACAAGGGGAACCTCTTGAATGTGAAGCCCGACACCATCATCATCCCCAACAGCGGCCCCTTGAAAAGAGAGGTTCTGGCGGCGGTTGGCAGTGAGCTTGACCCCAGAAACAACAACAACGCTTGGAACTTCCAGTGCGGTCTGTGGAATGTACTGGTATGGGCGGAGCTGCCTAAGACCATCGGCGGCAAGCCTTACTTCATCCTGATGGACAGCGACTACATGCAGCAGTACGAATGCATGCCTTGGCTGGACAGAATCAAGCTGAAGGTGGACAGCTACATTGACCACAACACACACGCAAACATTTTCAGCGGCAGAAGCAGATTTGCGGCAGGCTTCAATAACTGGAGAGGTGCGGCACTCTGCGGCGAAGGGCTGACAGCCGGCACAGATTTGACAACACTGGTGTGAGCTGACGAAGGAGGCACGGGCGAATGAGCATTACTTGGAAGGAATTACAGGAAACGTGCCTGCGGAAGATGGACAGCTTGGACGGGGTGGCTCTGGCGAAGGACAGCAACAATGCGGCATACCTTTATGGTATGCCTGCCGCCGCCAATGAGGCATTGATGCTTTTGGCAACGAACGGGAGATACTGGAAGAAGCTGCTGACAATTACACAGAAAGAGGGGGAGACCGCCACAAAGGGAGAGCCTTTGGGCGGTTTTCTTGCCTACGACCTGCGGCAGCTGGCGGATGGCTTTTACTGCATTGACAAAATCAAGCGGGCAAGCGGCACGGACTACGGCACCTATTCCGGCTACATGATGGAGGGTGACCATGTGCTTCTGCTGCCGGCAGAGGACGAAGGGACATTCCGTGTATGGTACAACGCATACCCCACGCGGATTACGGCGGAGACGGCGGCAGACTTCCCCATTGACCTGCACGAGGATGCGGCGCATTATGTGGCGCACTATATGGCAGGACAGCTTTTCAAGCATGACGACATCAGTGTAGCACAGATTTACATGAACGAATTCTTTGAATGGATGGAGCGGCTTGCGGAAAGCGGACGAAAGGCAGACGGCAGGAACGCCGGCAGCGGCGGCTGGACGAGTGTAAAAGGTTACTATTAAGCCGCTAAGCGGCTAACTTGAAAGCAGGCTTTCAAGTTGGGGGACAGAGGGATGAACAGATCAGTTCCGGCGCAGGCTTGAAACTGCCTGTTCTCCTCAGCGGAAATCAATTCCGCTTGCGGATTCCATGCGGGGCTTTGCCCCTGCACCCCATAAAGATAGGAGTGATGAAAATGGGGAGATTCAGTGTACCTTCCTCGCCTGCCCGAAATGTGGTGAAGATTGAGACCTTCAAGGGGGTTGACCTCAACAGCAGCCCCAGCAACGTGGAGATTACCCGAAGCCCCAACGCGCCGAACATGATGCGAGATGTGCCGGGGAAGGTGCGCAAGCGGCAGGGCTATGAACGGATTGCACAATTTTCCGGCAAGCGCATCAACGGGGTTCACATTCTCAGGAGCGCAGAGAAGAACGAGGAGAAGGTTTTGATTCATGCAGGAGACAGCCTTTATCTGGAGGGGAAGGCGATTTACACAGGGATGGCGGACGAGAGAAGCGTGGGGCGGCAGTTCTACGGAAAGCTATTCATTTTTGACGGGAAGAAGGCACTTTGCTACGGCGAATTTGAAACAGAGGAAAAAGCCACAGCAGAGACGGAGACGAACAAGGAGGAAAAGCCGAAGGCGTTCATGGTGAAGCCCTTAGAGGATGCGGCATACATCCCGACGGTGATTATCAGCCGAAAGCCGACCGGCGGCGGCACAACGCTTGAGCCACTCAACCTAATCGGGAGAAAATGGAAGGAAAGCTTTCTTTCGGACGGGACGGCGAAGGTTTACCAGCTGACGGCGAAGGATTTGGATGCAGACAAGGTTGCGGTGCGCATCATGACGAAGGAAGGCGAATGGACGGACAAGAAGGAAGGCACAGATTTCACGGTTGACCGAAAGAATGGAACTGTGACCTTTACGACCGCGCCGGGGGCAAGCCCTGTGACCGGATATGACAACGTGGAGATTACGGCGGCAAAGACCAGAAAGGGCTACGCCGAGAAAATCAACAAATGCAAAATCATTTCGCTTTTTGGCGTGAACGGGGCAATGGACCGCATGTTTCTTTCCGGCAACCCGGACTTTCCGAACCGAGACTGGTACTGCAAGATGGCGGACGGGTTTTTCTGGGGAGACCTCTGGTACAGCACGCTGGGGCAGGACGGCAGCGCGATTGTTGGCTACAGCATTATCAACGACCGCTTGGCCGCACACAAGAGTGATGCAGAGGAGGGGCGAAACGTCATTCTTAGAAAAGGGGAGATGGGCGAGAAGGACGCGACCTTCCCCATCATCGGGACGCTGACAGGCAGAGGGGCTTTAGGCAGCCACACCTTCGGATACCTTGGGAGCGAGCCTTTATTCCTGACGGACATCGGCATTATGGCAATTACGGCGGCTGACCTGACGGGGGAGAAATACAGCCAATCGAGAAGCTACTACATTGACAATGCGCTGACGGCGGAAAAGGGACTTGCGGATGCGTACGCATACATCTGGCGTGATTTTTACCTCATCAGCACCGGAGGGGGCAGGGTTTACCTTCTGGACGGCTTACAGAAAAGCTACGAGAGGGACAACCCCTACAGCAGCTTTCAATACGAATGCTACGTTTGGGAGAACGTGCCGGCAAGGGTTTTCTGGGAGGATGCCGAGGGGCGGCTTTGCTTTGGGGATGCAGAGGGGAACCTCTTCCGCTTTTTTGACGATGTGACGAACCAGAAAAGCTACAACGACAACGGCAGGGCGATTTCAGCCAGATGGGACACGGCGGAGCTTTCCGGAAAGCTTTTCTACAAGAACAAAAACTTCCGCCGGCTTGACTTTGTGCTTGCGCCTGCGATTGCAACGGGGGCGAAGGTATTTGCACAGGTGAAGGGGGTCTGGAGTGAGATTTTCGACAGCGGCGCGCGGGCGATGTACTTCGATTTCACGCACATCAACTGGGAGAGAATCAACTTTTCGACAGACGACACGCCCAGAACGATTGGCGGCAAGATAAAAATCAAGAAGGTAGACAAGGTTGCATTCAGCCTGCGGAACGAGCAGCTGAACGAGCCATTCGGGATTTACTCCCTTGCAATGGAATACACAGAAAACGGTAACTACAAGGGATAAGGGGGGCTATTATGGCAGAGACGAAAAGAGAGGATGCGGCGGCATACGTCATTTTGGACAGCGCGCTGAACGGGAAGGGCGTTTCCGCCCAGACAAACCCCATGGAGAAGCCGGAGGACGAGGCGAAGGCGGTTTTTGATGAGCTTTCCAAGGACATCATCATTCCTGCCTTCAACCGCTTTGTGCTTTTCATGGCGGCGCAGCTGGGGATGATTGACATGACGAAGGACACGGACAAGCCGATTTCCGCCGCGATGCAGACCGCCCTTGACGGAAAGCAGGACAGGGAGAAGCGAACGGGGAGCGAAACGCTTTACAAGGTGCTGACGGACAACAACTTTACGGACGAGGCGGCGGAGCAGCTGGCGGCAGCCTTTGCGGCACTGCACGAGCATGCAAACAAGGCACTTTTGGACGGGCTGACGCAGGATGACATTGACAACTGGAACGGGGCGAACGTGCTGACGAAGGACAACACCACGCCTTACGAGCCGAGGGGCGAATATCAGCCGGCTACGGTGCGATTTGTTCTGGACAGGGTGGTTGCGATTGGGGCGGCAGACATGCAGGCGCGGATCTACGACCCACAGAACCGGCAGGCGGACATCTTCGGGGAGATGGACAAGACAGCGGCGGCCCTGCGAAAGGAAATGGCAGAGGCCTGGGAGAATGCAAGATACATCATTGACGATGTGACCGGGGAGAAATACCGGCTTGGGGGTTCGGGCGGCGGCTTATATTACAGGAAGGAGGAGAAGGCATGAACGAACCGATTTTTATTGCGCGGCAGGACACGCTGGAGCAGGAGATTCTGCCGGCACACTGGCTGGCGCAGTACAAGCTTTTCGGGGAGGAAAGCTACACCTTTCAGGACAAGGAAATCTGGAAGAAGCTCTGCATGAGCAGTGCGGCGGCAAATGACAGGGACATGCACGCAGAGGCATTAGAGGAAATGCTGACAACATTTTCCGCAGAGCACACAGGGAAATGGATGCTGACGGTTTACGGGATGGATGCGGCGGTGCTGGAGGGGCTTGCGAGCATGGCGGCGATTGCGGCAAACGGCACAGCCATGGCGGCGGTGGCAGGCAATGCGCTTTTGATGCACGCCATCACAAACAGCGAGACAGCGATGCAGGCAATCAGCAGAAGCCAGACGGCAATGCAGAGGATTGCAAACAGCACCACGGCGATGGATGCCATCAGCGGAAGCAAAATTGCGAGGGGCGCAGTGCAGGCTTCACCCTACTACAACAGCTACATCAAGGAGAACGACATGGCGATTGCGAAGCTGGTGGTTAGCTTTGCGAACCTCGCATCTGCAGGCTACTCCGGCATGGCAGGA
>ENA-OPBL01000618-OPBL01000618.1-human-gut-metagenome-genome-assembly--contig:-NODE-618-length-36052-cov-3.589966_pt1 | contig 36052 bp, 27 predicted proteins | sample MGYA00241073_ERZ501461 | MGnify/ENA primary metagenome ERZ501461 (study PRJEB25962, sample SAMEA2042630) | human gut metagenome | biome: human gut; feature: human-associated habitat; material: faeces... | reverse complement strand
AAGAGAGCTTAACAATGTGTTTAAAGAAAACAAGAATACGGTGATCGGCTATTTTGCGCCACTGCTTTCCAATTTGGTTCTATTATCAAGACGCAAGAGCGCGCACACCATAACGCACTCATAGGTAAGTGCGTTATCCCATGACAAGAAGGAGTCGCTTATAAGAATTGGCCAGTGATGATCAGCTTCATCACGCCAACAACAGCAATAGCCCCTAGGAAGAAAAGCCCTCTTCGTGATACCTTTGTCCTGTTCATTGCTGCCCCCTTTGAACGAAGTTCGAACATCGGATACGAACCCTATCATCGCTGTTCATTGTCGAGCATTAAGATGGCGAGATACATATCGAACCTTTAAGTTAGCTCCCTCTACTTCGAAGCAAAGACAAAAAGATCGGGGCTAACAAAAAGCCCCGATCAGAAAGAAAGATAGTGTTCTCACTGCGCCTGCGTAGACCGGTTCATTCCCCATCTGTTAGACAGCAAGACCGGCTTCGAACCCTTCACGGATATTACCTAGGGCGTTCTTCGCCTGCTTCGCATCGCCGGCAAAAACGATCTCTCCCGTATAGGCACTCTCCAGATCATCTAATTCTTCATTGCGTCTAGCCCCTAGGGCAGTAACAACATGATCAAACCCATTGAAGAGCATCTGTTCTTCATTGTGCTTCACGACCAAAAAGTCTTCTCCAACTTGAAGCACCTTGCTTGATACATGCATCGCAACATTCCGCTGGCGCAAAGACTCCAACAACAGCTTTCGTGGAGCAGCTATTGCCTCAGCAGCTATTTCATCGAGCAGTTCGAAGATCTCAACCTGGCAGCCATGCTCAGCAAGATAAAGGGCCGTCTCCGCACCTACCAAACCTCCGCCTAAAACAGCGATCTTCCCCGTAGGGCAATCGCCTTTGGTCAGAAGCTCGCGCGCATCGATGATGTTCGATGCTTCATCAAGCCCTGGAATAGGAGGACACCATGAATAGCTTCCTGTTGCGACGATTACTGCATCGGGATCTTCCTGCACGATGTAATCAGAAGTTACATCCGTCTCAAGACGCACTTCAACCCCCAATTCCCGCAACTCGTTTGATTGCCATGCGCCAAAGGACGAAAAGCCCTCTTTCCCAAGGGCAATACTCGCTTGTAACCATTGCCCACCAAGCGAATCGCTCTTTTCGCACAATACAACATCATGCCCTTTGCGAGCAGCAGCAATTGCAGCTTCGCAACCCGCTATGCCGCCTCCAACAACCATGACTTTTTTGCGTTCTTCAGTAGGTTGAAGATCATACTCGCTTTCAAAACCCGTAAGAGGGTTCAGCATGCAGCTCACGTGATTCCCTGTGTTAATCTGGCCTGTGCATCCCTGGCAACACCCAATACATTGAATAATCCACTCCACATTGCCTGTCTGTGCTTTTTTGGGAAAAGACGGATCAGCTAAACATCCTCTACCCATAGCTATGAAATCAGCCTGGTCAGTCTCAAGAAGGGCCTCTGCCATATTGGGGTCGATAATACGCCCGACTGCTGTAACAGGAATGCTCACCGCACGTTTGATCCGTGCTGCGTTCTTCGCGTACTTTGCAGGAGGAACCGCTGTAGGAGGCATGATAACCTCTCGACTCACATACATCCCTTGAGAACAGTTGATCAGATCAACACCCTGTTGTTCGAGCAATTTCGCAAGAACAATAGCATCTTCGACCGTAACACCACCCTCGACTCCGTCGGTCACGTTCATTCGAAAAGAGATCGGAAAGTCTTTTCCCACCTTTTCACGTATCGCTTCAACCACCTCGAGGGCAAAGCGCGCTCGATTAGTGATCGAGCCTCCATATTGATCAAGGCGCTTGTTTGCGTAGGGCGAGAAGAACTCGGATACCAGATACCCGTGCGCGCCATGGATCTCTACCATATCAAAGCCAGCTTTTTGAGCACGCAAAGCAGCGTGAGCGAACAGATCGATAATCTCCTTGATCTCCTCAACCTTAAGCGCCCGAGGGGTATCGCGCATAGACGGTTCACGGATCGCTGAAGGGGCAACAGGTGTGCTTCCTGCAAGAGATTGTGTGGTTTGCCGGCCTGGGTGGAAGATCTGAGCGCAAATCTTTCCCCCTGCAGCATGAACCCTTTCAACCATGCGAGCATTCGGACCGATCTGATCATCAGACCAAAGTCCGAGCATCTTTTCGAAAGTCTTGGCTTCGGGACAAATTGAATAATCTTCTGTGATGATTAAGCCCCATCCACCTCGGGCTTTACGCTCGAAATACTGGGTCAAGCGTTCACTTGGAAGCCAATCACCATCATTGAGCAAAGTAACCATGGCTGTAGTTATAAGGCGATTCTTTAGCTCAAGATTTCCTATCTTGGCTGGCTCAAACAATCGAGCAAATTGACAACTTCTTTCCATGGTTCTCTACCTCTAAATCTTACAACCTACTTCTCTGCCGTCCAAAATCGCATGCTTGAGGAATGAATTCTCGCCACCAAGCGTTGAACCAGCCTGATAAACTTCAGGCACCAAAGATTTGATCGACTCGTAGAATGTTTCATCATAGCGTTCTGGAAGCATGATCATCACGCTGTCACAGTCCACTGTCTTCTCTCCATCAGGAGTGCGATATTGTACTGATTTCTTGTTTATCTGTTCGAGCGTCGCATTACGAACCACCTCGACTCCGTGTTCACGGAACCAAGGCTCCAACCGTACTTTGTAAGGAACAGGAACCAAACCACCTACATCTTCGCCTTCAGCCAGCAGCGTTACTTCCTTGCCGCGATGAGCGAGGAAGGTTGAACATTGCACGCCTTCTGCACCAGCACCTACTACAACGATCTTCTTTCCCACCGGGAAGAAACTCTCGGTAAGCTTATTGAGCGTTTGCGGACCAAATATCTTCAGAGGCAACTTAGCGAGTTTTGACATACCTGGCACGGTATAAACATTAGAACCATTGATGCCTGGTACAGTCGGAATGAAATACGGTGAGCTATCAGCGATAACGACCACATCTGGACGCTCTTTTTCGATAAGGTCTTTCGTCACTTCCGTCTTCAGCTTTACCTTCACCTTTGATTTGTTCATCATCGTGGTCAAATAATCATAGATAGGCATAACGTCTTCGACCTTGTTCCCCTTGATCATCGATGCAAGCTTGATACGGCCTCCCAGTTCACCATTTTTCTCGTAGAGCGTAACGTCGTGACCGCGTTTGTCAGCAACGATGGCTGCTTCCATTCCAGCAGGTCCACCACCAATAACCATAACGGTCTTCTTCTTGGCGGCAGGCTTGATCTCTAATTCTTTTTCTCGACCAAGCGCTGCGTTCACACGGCAAATGCGAGGATCGGTAAGAGGGTCTTGGCAGCTGCCACAGCGCGTGCATCGGCGAATCTCATCGATGCGACCCTCTTTGAGTTTGTTGGCAAACTCAGGATCCGCCCAAAGGTAACGGCCAAACGCAACAATATCGCAGTAGCCTTCCTCGATAACTTGTTCGCCCTTGTTCTCGTCCATGCGACCGCAGCCGATAACAGGCACACTAACAGCCTGTTTGACCATCTTCGTAGCCGGCATCCAAAGGCCTAAGCCATAGTAATCCTTCATATAAGGAACCATGTGCGGCTCTGGGTCAGGATAAGGAAAATAGTCCGGAACAAATCTAAAAGGAAGGGGCCCGTATCCGTACCCAGAGACACTAATGTATTGATAGCCCGCTTTCTCGAGAGCCTTTGCGTTCTCTACAGCAAGCTCGGGAGCGATCGCACCAGGAACTAAGGGAGAAAATTCTATTCCATTGATGCGCGTCCCAATCAGGAAATCCTCTCCGCATTCTTCGCGGATCATCTGAAATACCTCTGCCAAGATTCGCGTACGATTTTCAGCAGTTTGCGGACCATATTCATCATCACGCTTATTCCAAAGGGGGCTTAAGAAACTATTGAGCAGATAGCCATGCGCCGCATGAACCTCAACACCATCGAAGCCTGCTTTATGCATGCGCACTGCAGCATCTACGATAAGACGTTTCTTTTGCTGTATCTCTTCTTTGGAAAGGCCGCGCGTTGCACGACCTTCTGGCAAAGGAATAGGCAGTTCATCCTCTTCAAGCGTCGAGGACGAAAATGGCCTTCCTTCTCCAAGAACTGCAGCAGAAGGACCGCCATGATGAAGTTGACCGATGATCTTCGCATCGTGCGCATGGACGCGCTCGCATAGTTCGGTCAATCCTGAAATGAAGCGGTCATCCCAAGCATTGCAGTATTTGCCTGGCATATCGTCCCACATAACACCGCCGATAATGATCGCCGCAGCACCGCCTGCAGCAATGCTCTCATAAAGATCGATTGCCTGACTTCCGTCTGCCGTGCCATCATCGTTCCAACGAAACGTCGATTGGCCTGCTTTCACTATCCTGTTTTTCAGCGTGAAATGAGGCGTGATCTCGATCGGCGACAAAAGCATGTCGTAGTTCCCCATAAGTCTCTCTCTTTCTCCAAACGACAAGTGTTTGGATTTCACACAAAGCGGCTGATAAACCTTAAACTCTCACCGTTTTGATCTTTTGTTTTTTGACTATGCGTTATTCGCCGGCTCTTCCCACCACATCATTGAAGACATCTCGCCGGTCTGACAGAGATCGCCATTCTGGTTCAAGATCTTGTATTCAAGCGTGATGATGCCGCGATCGGGTTTCGAAGAAGACCTGCTGATTCCTGCAACCGTTACTTCACAATGGATAGTATCGCCAATCTTGATTGCACCGATGAATTTCCACGCGGTGTTCAGTGCGGCGATAGTCGACCCATCAACGAGTCCCATACGACCCCAAAGACCAGTAGCAATGGAAGCACCTAGAAGACCATGGGCGATACGCATACCAAACGGAAGCGATTCGGCATAAACTTGATCGGTATGGATCGGATTCATATCCCCACTAATGCCCGCAAAAAGTGCTACGTCTGTTTCGGTCACTGTTTTAGAAAGAGTTGTGTAGGTGTCTCCCAGGTTGAATTCACTCAGATAAAGGTATGCGCGTTCCATTTTTGTTTCCTTTCGTTATGGTTTTACGATTTCTTTTTTATTGAACAAAGCAGCTCTTTCTTAACTGCGTTAAATAAGAGCTTTCACCTTGACGTCTTAGAGCACCCCGAGCTTTTTTGCTTCGAAGGTCAACTGATCACGGAAATCTGGATGTGCGATAGAGATCAGTAGCTTCGCTCTCTCGCGCTCGGTCTTGAAGCGTAAATTAGCTACTCCATTTTCAGTTACGATGTATTGCACATCGTAGCGAGAAACCGAGGTGATATTGCCTGGAGCAAAATAGGGTACAATCTTGGAGATCGTTCCACCCTTTGCTGTTGAAGTCAGAGCGATCACAGAAAGACCGCCTTCGGAAAGCTGTGCACCGCGAACGTGATCAAGCTGTCCGCCAATGCCAGTAACTTGACGACCATTTACCGTCTCAGAGTTCACCTGTCCTTTCAGGTCAACTTCCAAACAGGAGTTAACTGATGTCTGACGGTAGTTCTGCCCGATGATGGCAGGATTGTTCACGTAATCAACGGGATACAGCTCAAACATAGGGTTATCGCTGATAAAATCATAGAATTCCTGCGTGCCCGCTGCTTGTGCGCCAACGCATACCCCTGGGTTAAGCGTCTTCATTGAGTTGTCGAGAGCTCCAACCTTGACCAAGTCCATGAGTGCTGTTGTAAGCGTTTCTGAATGCACGCCCAGATGCTTTTTATCGGTAAGATTCTTCGCGATAGCATCAGGCAACGCGCCAATACCAAACTGCAATGTTGCACCATCTTGCACCAGCTCAGCAACATAGTCTGCAATAGTTTGAATCTCTGGAGTCACTTCTGCCTGAGCAATCGTATGAATCTTCGAAGGCTGCTCAACGATATAATCCAACTCATCAAGGCTGATCTTCTGTCCTCCGATATTCGGCATATCAGGGTTTATCAGCGCGATTACCTTTTCTGCAGTGGCCGCAGCTGGATACGTGAAAGAGCAGTCATATCCGAAACCGCACATGCCATTCTCATCAGGCTCTGCGAGCATGATGAATGCCCAATGAGGGTTTAGCTCAGGACTAACCTCGAACATTTCAGGCCAACGATGGAAGTTGGTTCCGCCGATGTAATCCACACGACCTTCCTTATAGGCAGCTGCTGTACGCTTGTCCAAGAACACAGCCGTATGATGGAAGGAGTTCGACAAAGCCGGATCTAGATATGCCAGATCCCCAGGACTGATACCATGAATGATCTCAACATGCTCAAGTTCAGGCGCTCGCGCAGTAAGGGCATCTACCAATGCTGTTGGTTCGGCGATCCAGTCGCCAAAAATGATCTTATCTCCCGAGCGCACGTGCGATACCGCCTCCTGCGCACTAGTGATCTTGTCTCGGTATTTTTCTCGCCAATCCATTTTTTCCATTTACTCCTAACTGATACCTAGGTTTTAAGCAAAACCTGTAAAAGATTCCATTAATGCCCACGCACGATATACGAACAACGATCAAGCAGTTCATCTGGTTTGAGGAGGAAGATGCTTCCACGCTTTATGTCAATAACACCCAACTTCTTCAGATCGTTCAAAACTCTTGTCACATTTGCCCGCGAGGCGTTGAGTGACTGGGCTAATTTCTCATGCGTCATCTGCACTTGTCCGTTGTCTTTTAGAAGAAGATGAAGTGAATTGCAAATTCGTACGCTCAAAGGATCGAACAGCTGACTTGCTAAGCTGTAATCGAGAAACGTGCTGAATTTTGCGTGAGCATCGATCATTGCTATAGCAAGCTCAGGAACCTCTAGCATGAGATTGTGAAGTTCTCGCTTTGGCATGACTAAAAACGAACACTCTTCCACAGCAACACTTTCTACCGTCATTTCAACGGACGTGTTATTCCACGAGAAATACAGCGGGAATATGGCTCCTCTCCCACGTCGAGAAAGGTTAACCGCTCCCCCGTTTTCATGCAGAATGTAGCTATCGATATTTCCTCTCTTTATGTAGTAATGAACATGAAGATCACGTTCTCTATGCCCATATACGATCTCCTGCGCCGAACATATCCGCCTTGTCGGAAATCGCTCTTCAAGTAACTCTTCGAATTCGAGGAATTCGCCGCCCATTTCTACGCTTGGCTGTAGCATGCCCCCACCTCATCTATCTATCTTCGTTTTTTTGTTTGGTAATCTCATCTCCTTATCATACTGAGTCGACTATCTTGCTATCACGCACATAAAGATGCGTAGAGAACGAGCTCTTTTTTCTTGACCTTGCCACTCTCTGTGCGCGGCCAATCGGTGTCTTTGAAATAGAAGTAGTACTTCGGTACTTGATATCGAGCAAGGTTCTTTTTGCAGAATTGTTCGAATTCGTCGCGTCGACGAGGATGATCTTCTTCAAGCTGAACGAACGCAGCTCCTACAGCACCTAAACGAGCATTGGGCACACCTACTATTTCTACGCATTCAACACCGGGGCATTCTTCCAAGATCGATGCAACGAATCGTGTAGAAACGTTCTCTCCATTTATCTTGTATGAATCACCCAAGCGACCACACAGCTCAAGATAGCCACGCTCGTCGAATCGGCCTAAATCACCCGTGCGAAGCCAACCATCGCTGAATGCACGACTATTTACTTCCGAGTCATTGCAATATCCTTTCATGACCACAGGACCACGACACCACAACTCGCCAATCTCGCCCTGAGGCAGGGTCTCCTTAGTCTCTATGTCAACGACCTTGTATTCAACCAAGCGACCTTGAAGCGTTTTATCTCCTGCAATGCCTGCGTTCATATAAGTTCCAACGCATTGCATGAGTGTCGAGTCAGAATCAAACGATCTTGTCTGCATCGTTGCGCCGCTCACCTCGGTCATACCGTAGCCAGTAATGACATCTTCGATACCAAAGGTTTCGCGGAGAGCCGACCAAAGCCATTTTGGTGTTGAGGATGCCGAACAATAGATGCTTTGAACGCAGCTTGGTTTTATCGTTGAGTCCCGAAGGTACTCAACGTATTTGATTGCCTGACTCGGAACCATGATGAGGTCTTGCGCCTCTTCCTTCATGAGATAATCTAAGGCTTCCTCTGGTTTGAGATTGTTGCGCGTCATCAACAAAGTCCCACCAACAAACAGAGCTGCGAGCAACCCCTCAACATACGCATAGATATGGCACTGCGGTATAGGAAGATAGATGCGTCGACCATCATTGAAATTTCGATTTACACACCCGGCATAAGCATTGCGAAGCAACATATCATGAGTGAGCGGAACACCTTTAGGGTTCCCACTACTTCCAGAGGTGAAAAAGATATCTGAAACCTCTGTGCACGAAACATCTTGAACGAGAGAATCAAGGTCTGAAACATTTACGCCCTCGGCATTCTCGCATGATACGAATTCCTTGAATGCGTTCCAATTCTTGAAACGCTTTTGAAATTCAAATCCTTGCATTCCTTCTTCTCCTATTACCACTACGGTCTTTAGAGAAGGTGGTGTTGTTGGATTAATGAAAGACTCTTCTACGTCAGAGATCAGGTATTCAGCATCGGTTTTAGAGAGAGCGTAATTCATCTCCATTGGGCCCCATGTGATATTCATGGGAACCCTTACTGCGCCTAAGCTCTGGATCGCCAATGCAACGATTACTGCTTCTGGGCTATTCTTGAGCTTAACTGCTACATGTGTACCTTTTTTGATTCCCATGTGACGCAAAGATGCCGCGAAAGATAGTGCCTCATGGTAGACATCAAGATAACTAAGGCGCGTTCCATCTTCAAAAACAAGGAACTCACGATCTTGATATGCTTTTACGGCACGAGTGAAGAGGCTCCAAAGAGTACAAGAGGGCCATATGGAAGAATCCGGAATAACGAGATTGATTCTATGTTTATCACAACCGAACATGGGAACCTCTTCACTTCTAATCACCGCCCTGCTTTAATGCAGGAGAGTTATTCTGTCTAAGAAGACAGACAAGAGATATTTGACTTCACCCGGAAGAAGGCACGCGAAGCTATTTCATGCCTTCTTCCTTGGGCGAGGAAGAAAAGGGAGGGCTTAGTATTCTTCGTTGAGGCAACGACGGGCCAGCACCATACACCTCAGGATCTCAGAGGTTCCTTCGCCAATCGTCTGGAGCTTAGAGTCGCGCCAATTGCGCTCAACAATATATTCTTCGCTGTATCCATTACCACCATGGATCTGAACAGCCTTTTCAGTCACACGGACGCACATCTCAGAAGCAAACACCTTAATAGCAGCAGCTTCGGCGGTATACTCCAGACCCGCATCTTTCATGCGGCAGACGTGATAGAGCATCGTGCGTGCCAGGTCAATCTGACTAGCCATGTCAGCTAAGTAAGCGCCAATGATCTGCTGCTTGCCGATCGGCTTGCCAAACTGCTCGCGCTCGTTCGCATATCGAACAGCGCGATCATAGCTATCCTGAGCAATGCCAATAGAAAGAGCCGCAATAACAAGACGCCCTTCATCAAGGCCTTTCATCAAGATCTTGAAGCCTTCGCCTTCTTCGCCGATCAGGCAATCTTTTGGAATGCGGCAATTCGTGAAGAAGACGGTACCACTACCAGGACCACGATTGCCGGTCTTATGCTCAGGCTCACCAATAGAAACGCCTGGGTTCTTGGCATCAACGTAAAATACACTGACACCTTTCGCTCCTTTTGATTCAGGATCAGTACGAGCAGCAACTACAAAGAAGTCGCATCCGTTGAAGTTGGTGATCCAGTGTTTGGTGCCGTTGATGACCCATTCATCACCTTCAAGCTTTGCGGAAGTGGTCATTGCGCCAGAATCTGATCCAGAGCCAGGTTCAGTCAAGGCAAATGCTGCGATCTTTTCGCCACGAGCAGCAGGAGCAAGCCAGTTCTTCTTCTGTTCTTCCGAACCGCCCTCAACAAATGCTGCAAGAGCCAATCCAGAATGAGCATCAATCGCTGAGGCCATACCCGAACTTACACGTGCGATCTCTTCAATCATGATCATCTCGCAAATAGAATCCATTCCTGTTCCGCCGTACTCCTCTGGAATGGAAAGACCAAGATACCCAAGTTCACCAGCACGATACATAAGATCGAACGGATAATCGGTATGATCCCACGCATCGAGCTCACGTGCACGAGGAGCTAATTCTTGTTGAGCAAATTCTTGTACGCTTTCGCGAAGCATGATCTGATCGTCAGTCAGAAAATACTTTTCATTGAATCGACCGTTTTTCATTTCCTTCTCCTTATTCCCCGGATGATTCGAGCATTGCTGCACTTGCATTGCTGATGCTGTCATTCTTGCTCGATAGCCTTCTTCCCGTTGGTGTTTCACAACACATAAAGGAGATTTGAAAAGGAAACAAAAGGCTCATTTTCTAGCATATCTTCGGCATCTGTTACGAATATTTCTCGGTTTGAACTGGTTTTTTCTTTAGCTATGTGAAGTATCTGATTTTTATTGAGAAAACTATTTAAAAAAAATTTCTTGGGCGTTTCTCGAAGCAGCGTTTTCTAAAGCTTTCGCTCAGAAAGAACAATGCTGAAAACAAAAAAACTTGTATTTTTCCAACAGAAAGACTAGAATGTCCGCATTGTTGCACTTGCCAACTGATTGTGAAGTTCTTACTCACTAAGGTTGGTGAAATCATGAATACCTCAAAGAACGCTGATTCATCGCTTCCTTTGAATTACACGATGTCCATTATCAATGGCAAATGGAAAGCGGCGATTCTTTGGTGTCTAAGCTCAAGGGAAAACAGCATTCGTTATGCTGAATTAAAACGGCTCATTCCGAACGAAATCTCTCATAAGGTTCTTAGTCAACAACTTAAAGCGTTGACAGATGAAGAGATCATCGATCGCACCGTAATTATTTACGAGCAGAACAAGAATATTCGCCATGTCGAATATTCTCTAACTCCAAAAGGCCGTTCTCTCTGCAATATCATCTCGTTGTTGCATGATTGGGGATCCGTATTCGGTAACTTCGATATGAAAGCTGAGCTTTCTTCTTCCCGTGCTGCAATGGAGAACAATAAGCTGGTCTACACTATCCGAAGCTTTCCTGATGCAAACAGCAATAAGGCTTACACAGACACCATAACGTGGTCGGTTAGTTATAATGAAGCAATCGCTTAGATCCTAATGGTCAGACAAAAAACGAGACGACGCAAACATTTTCATGTTGCGTCGTCCCTCCGTACCACGGACACGCTTGTTGCTCATTAACTCTTTCGAGCACTGGAGCCTAAAGGCCGTATTAAAGTTGCGACGCTTTGAGCTTAGAAATTCTCCTTGTAGAGACAGACGGGAAAATAGGGATATTTGATACCGTTCTCGGTTACCGTATCCACTCCATCGAGCGCCTTCAATACCTGCTCTGTGGTCATAGTTACTTGGACTTCTCCGAATTCCAGACCGCCTGTTGCGCGATCGCCGCGACAGCCCAGAGACAAACCCGGCTTACCGTTCTTCAGGGTTTCCATCCAGGTGTCGGAACAATTTGACTCCCCACTAAAGGTGAAGTTGAGCTTCTGGTAGTCAGACTCTACATAGCCTGCTAAAAAATGGAAAGCTGCTTGTGTTGGAAGGCGTAGCGCGATGACATCAGGCTCTTCAACATCACAATTTGAAAGCGAAGAGCAGACTACACCCAAGTAAGGCTCTTCCGGTAAGACTTTTGCATTTTCAGCAATATGCTTCTTTGCATCTTCCTGGTCATGATGCCACGGTGTTGGCTTCTTATAGAGAATGCTTCCCTGAAGCCATTCTTCATCAACAGGCATACAGCCATTGTTGATCGCACAATATGGGCCAGAAAAATGCTCGCGATCAAGACCGAACGTTTCCTGAAAATGAGCAGCCATGCCGATGGTCTTGCAAACCGAAGCTTTGTTTTGGCAGTAGTTGATGTTTGGAATCTTCTCCCAGTCCTCTTCTGTTTTGATGAATTTCATCGCAACAGGATATTGCGTTGAACGAAGCGTGAGCATGATGCGATCGTTGAGCGCTTTCCATTCTTCCTTGGTCATTTTCATAACCCATCCTTTCATACCATGGAACAGAGTGATAAAAGACTCTGCGTATTTGTCTCTGAAAAGTATGGATACTCCTAATAAGCCGGTCTACAAGGCACTTTTAAGTTAGTAATGTTCGCAGGAAGACCACTTGTGAATAATGAAAACCGTGAAAGATTTCGCTCTGCACCCTAGTTGTCCAAACAAAAAGAAGGGTGGTCTCCATGAAAAAGAACAACTATACCCTTGAACAATTGGCATCATTTTCTGGCTTTCCCTCAAGCTCGATTCTTCATCTCGAACAAATAGGCGTTGTTGCTCCGCACAGATCCGCCGATAATCGCCTTTATTCAGATGAAGATATGCAGAACCTTGATCAGATCAGGCTCTTGCAATCACTCGGTATCCCTTTTTCACGTATTGTGGAAATCGCCTCAGAAAAAGGGTTTGACCTCCCGGTGATTCTTGAAGAGCATCTTGCCAACCTCCTCGAAGAGCAAAATGACATAATGAGCGTTCTTGAATTTTCCACAGCTTCGGAACGCCCCGAACTATTTCTACGGAATAAACGAATAGAGGAATTACTTTCTCGCACAAAGAAGGCATTGGATCTTGTACTTGAATTTACGTAAAAAGAATAAACATCGATGCGTCGGAGACTGTATCATTCAGCGATTCATGCACGAAAAGGGCAGATCCATTTCTGAACCTGCCCTGAAGTGTCCAACCTTATTTCGTTGAATCTTGCGTCCCGTCCACGCTTTGTGCATCTTGCGACGATCCAGACTGATTCGGATTCGCTGGTTGCTGCTGAATAGGATCGTCTGGCCCTGGTCTTTCAGGAGTACCTGGAGCAGGCGGCGCAACATACGACTCGGGAGGAACATTCGAGACCGGATTGCCAGTTGGTGCAGGAGGGACATCAACGGGAGCCTCTGTTGATGAAGCATTCTTGAAGGGCGGCGGCGGAACCTCACCCGCCATCGCAGCCTGCTGTGCCGCGATCCTCTCCTGCCTGCGCGTCTTGTGAATATCCCAATAGCTCATCCATAGATAGCCTGCGGTGAATACGATGCAGAAGATCACGGTAATGATGGACAGGATCGGTAGGTACGCGCAGATCGTCAAGATAAGCGTACCGATAACAGCTGCAAGCACCGGATTCATGCGGTCTTTGAACAGCATCATGCCAAGCGCCGAACCTGCGAAAGGAATCGAGAACAGCGCAATGATCAGCATCACAAGCACCATGAGCACCACCACAGGAATGGTGATGAGCGGGAAGATGAGCAGCAAGCATGCGATCGGCGCCACCAAGAACACCACAAGACCAGCCAAAAGCATCATGCCAAGACGCTTGCGCGCCATGATCGAAGCGCTCACGAGCTGCTTGCGAATGATAACGAAGAACAACCCCACGAGCACAACATGAGCCATGCAGGCATAGAGGATCGAAAGCGCGTTATCAAAGAAAGTTGGCTGGCTGGTCTCGATAGGAGCGCTATAGGTGACGTTCGGAACTTGCGCACCATCTGCGATATTGACCGTTACGCCTTCAGGAAGAACGAGCTGCCCCTTCACCTGCGCATTCTTTCCAATGTTGATCTGTTGTGCCTGAATGTTCATATCCCCTTCGACCGCACCGTCGAAGCTCACCGTTTCGCCGACGAGCAATCCGCCCTGATAAGAGCCAGAAATAGACAAGGTTCGCGCAGACGCATAGACGCCATTTGCCTTCACGTCATTACCGAGCGAAATGTTCTGAGCGGCAACCGTTATATTGTTCGAGATCTGCGCATGATCGATCATGATATCCTGAGCGGCAGCGCGCACGCTGTCAGCCACCTTCACATTCTTCAGCGTAATGCTCTGACCAGCAGCAAGGATGCTGCCATGGCCCGAAGTACCTACGTTGACCTTACTCGCATCAAGGGTTTGACCTACCCAATACAGATCGTTCTCGATATCGGTATTCGAAACAGGATGCATAACGGCGAACAGATTGCCCGCATTGTAGGTAACATCAGATTCAATACCAGCAGCAGCCATGCTCGATCCGCCTTGATCGAATGCGCTTGCCGCGAACGCCGCTGGCGTGCAGATCGGCAAACAGAAAGCGAGCGCAAAGGTTGCGAGAAGCGCTGCGATTCTCTTTCTCATAAATCTCTCCTTCATCATGCAGGCCAGATACCTTTCGATCTATCTAGCCAGCTCGCGTTTCCTTCAGCGGAGTTTCCGCGAAACCTACTTAATACTACCTACTTAGTGATACGAATCTCTTCGATCGTGATCTTCTTCAAATATTCCTTGTCGAGCACACAGCCGATACCTGCATCATGACCTGGTGCGTTAAGTGTCAGTGCTCCATTCTTGAGCGCAACCGGCGGCAGCGCAACGTCCTCTTTGAAATAGTGCCCCGCATCTGAGATATCGCCCGGCAAGTTCACGTAGGGCAACGTCTCGAACGCAGCATACGTGCGCTTTGAGACACCCGTATCGAACATCCCTGCCATCCAGATCTGCTTGCCATGCTCGGCCGCCCAATTGCAGAAATCGAGCGCAGGTTGAATGCCACCGAACTTAGCGATCTTGATAGCATACACGCTCAAGTTGTCGATCTCCATCGCATGATGCATATCACGTGCAGAAACGACCGACTCGTCTAAACAGATAGGCGTCTTGATCGAATCCTGCAACAGCGAAAGGCGCTCGAGCAGGTCTTTCAAGCCAGAGGTGGGCGTATAGTTCGGATCGAGTGGCTCTTCAAGACACGTGATATTGAGCGCGTCGAGCTTATAGAGGATATCCATGGTCTCTTCCGTGAACGACTGATTCGCATCGAGGAAGATCATGAGGTCGGGGTGCTTCTCGCGTACCGCGCGCACTTTCTCAAGACAGGAATCTGGCGTGATCTTGATCTTCACGCGATCATATCCAGCGGCGACTGCGCGATCAACTTCAGCAAGCGTGTCTTCAGTGCTCATGATGCCTATCACGGTTCCGCCACGAACCTGCTTGCCACGCACGCCACCGATGAGCTCCCACAAAGGCGCCCCGACCACTTTGCCGTACAGGTCCCACACGGCCGATTCGACCGCAGCCTTCGCCATCGGATAATTCGCAAGCGCTGGGAAGGTGGCGAACGAGCGGCTCACTTCACTCGGATGAAGATAACGTTCGTTCATCACGATGCTCGAAATAACATCCTTGGTGATCGCGTAATCGTCGCCGAGCGTTTCGGGAAGATACCAGTTCGTTGTGAATGAAACGCACTCGCCGATACCGGTACGCCCTGCCCAATCTTCGAGCTCGATGAAGAACGACTCGCGGGTATCGATCTCGCGCTTCGGCGTTTTGATGGGCGTGTTGTAGGGCTGGCGCGTGCGATAGAGCGTGACCGACTTGATATCGATGCGCCTATCGTAAAGACGCTTGAGCGCGATGCGATCGACTTTACCCACAGATGTCTGCGGGAACTGCTCGAGCACGAGAATATGCTTCGGATGATGCAAATGCGACATATGAGGCTCGAGGTATTCGTGAATATTGCGCGCGAATTCCTGCGGACAAGAGGCAGGCCGGATACCCGTCTCTTCGGGATCGAGACCCAGCTCCTTATAGTCTTTCGCAATGGCTTCAGGTGAATAGTCGGCCTCGATGAACGCCACCGGTCTATAGCCCCACAGCTCATCTGCGGTGCCGAACACATAGGCATCCTTCACGCCGGGAATGCGCAAGAGCGCCTCGCGAATCTCTTCCGGATAGATGTTCTCACCACCGGAAATGATGAGATCTTCCACGCGCTCATACACGTAGAGCTTGCCATCCCGCCCCATGCGAGCACGATCGCCCGTCACGAAATAGCCATCCATGCTCATCGCAGCACGGGCGTTCAGATAACCCGAGAACACCCCGGGGCCTTTCACCTGAAGTTGGCCGACCCCTTGCTTGTCGGGCTGAACGATATGAACAAGATAGCCTGGCAACATGCGCAAGCCCCCATCGAACCCACGCGTGATGGGCGCACAAGCGATCATGGAGGATGTCTCGGTCATCCCGTAGCTCGCGAAAACGCTCGCTCGGGCGCGAAGCGCCTGCTTGATAGTCTTCTTATTGAGCGCAGCACCGCCCAGCAGGATGCATTTATACTGCGCGATGATGCGGTCGTTGTCGTAGGCGAGCAAGTCCTGCAAGATCTTGTCGACCACGGAAATATGCGTAACCTTGAAGCTCAAGGCATCGTTGAGCAGGCGCGATGGCTGGTAACGAAGGTAGAGCAAGAACGGGCTTTCGTTTACAAGCGAACGTACCATGACTTCAAACCCGCCGATATGGCACATGGGCAAAACGAGCTGCCAGATGCCTTTACCTGGTTTGCAGAGCGCCTTGGTCGCCGCCACCGCTGCACCATGGAGCGAACGCCAAGAAAGCTGTGTTGCCTTCGGAGTACCAGAAGAACCCGAGGTGAACATGATGAGTCCGATATGGTCGGGATCGAATTCGCGTTCTTTCTTCTCCGCATAGGAGAGGATCTCCATCGTGCGCGGATTCACCGGAATCTGGCCGTTAGGCTCATGCGCGAGCTCCATGATGCCGATGCCGAGCGAATCGATGATCATGCGCTGGATGTGCTCTTCAGTAAGGATCGCGATGTTGTTCTGGTTCGACGCGTTTTCGAGCTCGACCTTACGCAGTAAGCGCTCTTCATCGGATAAGCGCGGATTCAGAACGGCAAGCGTTGCCCCCAGATAGGCAACGGCAAAGGAGAGGAACACGAATTCTGGTCCGTTGAACAGGTTGCATGCAATATAGCGCGCGTCCTTGCCAAGGCCTTTTTTCTCGAGCTCCTGTGCAAGCGCCGCAGCGGCAAGGTGTGTTTGGCGATACGAAAAGACTTCCGACCCCGATTCAAGTTGCGTGTAGAAGAACGCCTTCGAACCTTTTTCTCGGGCAAGTTGTGCGAGCTTAATGATCATGGCTCTATCCTTTATCGATCGTGAAGTCTCTTTTGTTTATCTTCAAGGTGGCGAACGCAGCGGTGAGCACAGAATCCATTCGCAAGCTCGCTAACGAACTGCTTGAACTACTGGCAACAACACCAAACGCTTTTACCGAGCATCACGGGAATTTCGGGAATTGTCCGAAATCGGGATCACGATGCTCCTTGAATGCATCACGACCTTCCATCGCTTCTTCGGTGGTGTAGTACAGAAGCGTAGCATCACCGCCAAGCTGCTGAATGCCCGCGAGTCCATCTGTTGCTGCATTGAAAGATGCTTTCATGAAGCGCAATGCCGTGGGCGAATGCTTCAAGATCTCACGCGCCCAAGAAACACATTCGGCTTCAAGCTCGTCAAAGGGAACGACCTTGTTCACAAGCCCCATGTCGAGTGCTTCTTGCGCGGTGTATTGGCGGCAGAGATACCAGATCTCGCGCGCTTTCTTCTGCCCGACGATGGCAGCCAGATAGCCTGCACCGTATCCAGCATCGAAGCTGCCTACACGTGGACCGGTCTGGCCGAACTTCGCAGTATCAGCTGCGATCGTTAGGTCGCAGAGCATGTTGAGCACGTTGCCACCACCGATGGAGTAACCATTCACCATCGCGATGACCGGCTTCGGGATCACACGAATGAGACGCTGAACGTCCAAGATATTCAAACGCGGGATGTTGTCTTCGCCCACGTATCCGCCGGTGCCGCGCTTCTTTTGATCGCCGCCCGAGCAGAACGCTTCATCTTCGTGGCGCCCACCATGGTTCGCACCCGTGAGCAACACCACGCCGATCGCGGCATCGTCGCGCGCTTCGGTGAAAGCATTGTAGAGTTCAACGGCGGTCAGTGGCGTGAACGCATTGCGACGCTCGGGACGGTTGATCGTGATCTTCGCGATCCCGTCAAGCGTTTCGTAGATGATCTCTTTGTATTCTTTGCCACGTTGCCAGGCAAATTCGCTCATGGACGCTTCTCCTTTTCTTTCGCGCTTCTTCGCTGTATCAGCGTTGCTCGTCTTTTGTTGCGTACGTGCACTTTGCAACAAGCCCACCCATTGCGCAGCAGAGAACGCTCCGCTCTATGCCGTACGCATCAAAAACGCACGTACGACTTGTGCAAATTGATCGGGCGCTTCGAGATGAGTATTGTGACCTACGTCACGCATCACCTCTATCTGCAAAAATCCCGTACCGCAAAGCAGAGAATCCTTGTGTTCATCCGCCCAGGTACGCATCAAATCTCGTGCAATCTCAGTATAAGCCACATCGCGCTCACCCACTATATAAAGTAAGGGCTTATTGAGGTGTGCCAATGCGGGACGAAGATCGTCCATCTTGTGCTGGCCCGCATCGCTCAAATTCGCACGCAAAGCCAGCGGGTCATTCGCCGCACGCTCTTCACGAACGCGCGAACGCGTTGCCTCTGGAAGCTCGGCTTGCGTGGCAAAAAGGGGCAGCGCTTCCCAGTAATCGAGAAAAGCAGCCAGCGGGTGTGTTGGGTCAAGAGCGATCGAACGATCAAGTTCAGCGATCATGCGCTCCGTTTTTTCTGCACGCGCCGTACGCGCATCATCATTTTTGGGGCCTAATCCCGCCGATTCCAATATAAGTGCAGAGACATTCTCGGGATAGCGAGAGGCATAGAGTGCCGCGATGCGCCCACCCAAGGAATAGCCCACGAGCGAAACGGACTGTGTTCTCCCTGTTAGATCGTTCTTTCTTGCCCAAGCAACAAGCGTATTCACCTGTTCGACATACGCCTCGAGCGATAGCTCATCACCGGGTGAAAACGGAGTTTTTCCATGTCCTAAGAGATCAGGCGCTAGGACATGATACCCTTCCAATTGCGGCGCGATCTGCGCCCAAGAAGCACCTGTTTGCATGAAGCCATGCAAGAGGATGACCAGCGGATTTCCTAGTTTTCCACATGCATGGACCCGTCCGACCCCATCGATGTCAAACGTACGGTTTTCAACATCATCATGTATCATGTTCGCTCTTCTTTGCTTTCTCATCCTGTGTTCAGTGGAAAACTGATGCTAGCAAAATGCCTGGTCAAAGCCAAATTTGTGGTACACTCACTGAAACTGGCGGAATCGGCCAGCAAGACCTTCGAGCGAGAAATCAACCTCCAGCAGGTGTATCCCTCCTGTCCCACTCCAGCTATCAAGCGTGGCACGAAAATCATCGAGGCCAGATACGTTTTTGTATAGCACGCCGAAGAGTTTTCCACATGCTTCGAAATCGACCTGTTGAGGCGTTAAGAACAAACGTTCGAAATAGGGATCGCTCGATTTTTGAGGAAGCATATCGAAGATGCCGCCGCCGCCATTATTGAAAAGGATCACGATGATCGAAGGCATCGGTTTGCCGGATGCTGCGCGCAATTCTAGTTCGTGCTGGAGCGCAAACGCGTTGAGATCGTGGAGCAGCGTAAGATCTCCGGTAAGAAAATAGGTCTGGTCATACGCTTGCGCTGCACCGAGCGCAGAGGAAAGCGTGCCATCGATCCCGTTGAGCCCACGATTTGCGAGCAGCGTTACATCACAGGCGCGGCGGGCGCGCGGTGCCCCTAATTCAATAACTCCCGCAACCGGAGTGGAAGGTTTCACGTAAAACGTATCGAACGCGCGAATGGCCATGCTGTTGGCACTGAAGATGAGCGAACGGGGAGCAGCATGCTCGATGAGCGCTTGGACATACGCACCCTCAAGAGCGATCTCTTGGTTGAAGCACCCCTCACGCGTGCAGGTATAGACAAAGCTCGCGTCTTCAACACTCGTAATAAGTGAGGCTTCGGCTTCATTCGCTTCGGCCCATCGATCGATGTTGGGCGTAGAAGATTTTTCGCTCATTTCGCTTGCCTCACCAAAGCTCGCAACGAACGCAAGCGGATCGCATTTCACGAACGTGGTGGTGGCAGCATCGAAATCGCGTGTTTCGAGCGGATCGACCACGATCTGAATATGGGGCTTCGTCTCAAGCGTTTTGAATATGCGCTTCGAAACAGGATAGCGCCCGAACCGAACGACCACATCGAACCCGGGGCAAGTCTCACGCCCGAAGATGTTGTCGTAGTTGTCGATGATCGCCGCATCGGCGTAATTACGCAGCTGCGAAAGCGGATCGGCCAAAAGCGGAATGTCGAAGCGATGCGCCCATGAAAGAAGCGTGCGTACATGCTCATCACGTGTATCCCAGCTTGCAGAGCTACGCGCATCGAAAACACCAAGCGTGCCTTCTCCGCAAAGTGCAATCACCCGCTTTTCTTCGAACAGGCGCTCCAGCTTCACCGCCTGATCGGGCATGAGCGCGCATGAAGATTCGATCAAAAGCGGCAGCGCGTCATGCGAAGCAGCGCGCTCAAGTTCGAACACACCTGCCCTATCATATGCAGGAACAAGCGGCTCATCGAACGGGAAGTTGATATGCACTGGTGCGCTCAGTAATGTTTGGGGAGCAAGAGCCACCAACACTTCACGCGCGACTTGACGTGCATACCGCACCTGTTCGATCGCACCAGTCGGTTCGGGCATGTTCCAAAACTGACGCACATGGCTGCCGAAGATCTTGAGCTGATCGCATGTTTGGGGAGCGCCAAGCTGCTGCAACCGCGCTGGACGATCGCCCGAAAGAACGAGCAACGGGACGCGCGAAGACTCTGCTTCGAGCACTGCCGGGTAATAGTTGGCCACCGCCGTACCCGAGGTGCAGATCACCGCTACCGCTTGCCCAGTCGCCTTCGCCAGACCCAACGCGAAAAAAGCAGCACCGCGTTCATCCACATCCACGTACACATCCAAATCTGAAGCATAGGCCATCATGGAAAGCGGAGTCGAACGCGAACCAGGGCTTATGACCACAGCACGCACGCCACCACGGATAAGCTCATCGAAAAACGCACCTATATAGGTAGCGAGCGCTACAGAGAGATCAGTAGCGCTCGGTAGCGGGTGTTCGCTCGTGCAGGCTTCGTTATCCTGCATAGAACTGTTCATCATCTCGTTCGCCATGTTACTCCCCTTGAAAGGCGCTCAGGATCGTTTTGAATTTCATATCGATCTCGTTGAATTCTTCGCGCGGATCGCTGCCTTCGACCACGCCGCACCCCGCATAGATCCATCCAGCCTCACCATCGAATACGCCCGATCGGATAGCCACGGAAAATTCGCCATTATCTTCAGCGTCCACCACTCCGACCGCACCACCGAAGAAGCCGCGGTTGTAACTTTCTATCTCGCGAAGCGACATGAGCGCTTCGCCCACTGGTTGGCCAGCAAGTGCAGGCGTAGGATGCAGTTGCTCCATAAGAGAAAAGAGGGAAACCCCCTCCATAACGCACGCGCGAGCAGGTGTATAGAGATGCTGAACATGCTTGAGCGGCAGGATGGTAGGTTCTGTTGGAATATCGACATCGTAGCAATTGCGCTCGAATACTTCGCGGATGAAGCGCACCACGTAATCATGCTCGCGTCGATTCTTCTCATCATTCATAAGAAATGTTGCGAACTGCTCGCGCTCTTCAGGTGTCGATCCAATTGCTGCTGTACCTGCAAGACACATGCTCTCAACTTGGCAACCTTGCTTGCGCACGAGCAACTCTGGCGTGCATCCACAGAAAAATACATCGCCATAGCGATACAGGAACACCGTTCCCTGCGCCTTGCCATCGATGAGATTCAGCAGCACGTCCTTTGACGAGAACGGAGCAGTTGCCACGACCGCCTGACGTCGTGAGGGCACGAGCTTCTTCACACGCTCTTTTTTAATAAGAGAGAGCGTAGCTTCCATTTCTTCATCCCACGCCTCGTAACTATCGGGCACTACCGAATAGCGAATCGAGCGTCGCTCGCGAGTGGGCGCGTTGCTTGCATGACGAAGAAAACGCTCGACCCTTCCCTTGTACACGGGGCCAAGGCTGTTCACTTGCAAAAAGCAACCCTGCTCATTTTCGATCAGCACCACTTCAGGGATCATGAGGCGTAAACGCGGAAATGCCTGCATCATCTCATCGGCTGGTTTGGGATTAGACGCATCAAATCGATTGAATGAGAACATGACCGTGGGCACCGCAGCCTCGCCCTGCAGAACATGATCAAGATCTTCACGCGACGCGATCGCAATGCAACGACCAAGCCCTAAATAGCGCTGCGGCACATCCTTGCGATAGTAAACGAATTGATCGGTGAAGCCTTTTTGCAACACACAATACGTATTGAGCAGATCGCTCTCAAGTGGAACCGTATAGGAATAGAGCTTTGCCACCGATGCCCCCTTGTTCATTGCGGCCACGCTGTATAACGCTGTGTTTTCCTCGCCCGAAGTTAGCCTTATACAACCTGTCCGCTAACCACTAAGATTGTGATACCAACGTGTTCGTTTCCTATTCTATCACGGGCGCACAGGGCGCAACTTCCTACCGTTCACCCGGCGATAGAGCACAAATGATTACGCTATAACCCCTGATAAACACGTTCATCCTACAAAACAATCCGTTCACCTTGTGAAGGTTTCAATATGGTATTGAAAGATTAATAATGCATTTGTGGCTAATCCCCCCTCCAAGCCACCCTTTTTCCTTTGGAAGATGATCATCCCCCCCTTCAGGTCATCTTCTCCACGGAGCTCGTGACCCTTGAGTTCCATTATTCTTCGTGGCCCGGGTTCCACCGGGCTTCACGAAGACCCCTTCCTTTTCAATGAGCCGTCCCCTTTGGCTCATTGAACTTTTTTGGGGCACTTTTAAGGATGTAATCAACCTTTCAAAAACTTTATTCCCCCGTGTGATACGTTTCGCGTAAAATTAAAAAGCTCGAAAACTGTTTAGGCATTTTCGCGCCAACTATTACCTAAGGAAAGGACGTTACGTGAAGGTTCGAAAATCGAAACCTCACAGTAATTAGTCTTTAACCTCCCTTCGAGGATCTCCTTCGTCGCGGTGGCTAAAGACAACTGCGATGAAAAGAGGTTTGCTGCTTCTTTGCGGGCTCGAAAAGCGCTCGCACCTGAAGCACGGCCGTTTCCTTGATCTTCTGCTGCAAACCGCTGCGCAGAGTTCATATGAAACCGCGCCGATCAAACCGCCCAAAGGAGATCTATGCTCTATTTGTCACAAATGCTTGGCGAGCCCGTCATCGACGCCAATGGCGAAAAGATCGGCTCCATTTCAGACCTTGCCATCCAAACCGGCGAAGTATTCCCGCGCATCACCTCGCTTGCGTTCTTGGGTCCCGGCAAAACGCCTTTCATGATCTCATGGCGCAAGTACGTCAAAGACGTCACCGATGAAGGCATCGAGCTCAAAGTCGATAAGACCGGCATCCGCTTCAGTTACCTTCAGCCCGATGAAGTCTTGCTCGCGCGCGATCTACTCGACCGCCAGATCGTCGACACGCAAGGCATGAAGGTCGTGCGTGTAAACGACCTCAAGCTTTCCACTTCTGGTTCGCAACTGCGCCTGCTCGGTGCCGAAGTGGGCATTCGTGGCATTCTGCGCGGGCTGGCTCCCTGGGTCGAACGCGTAGCGCTCAAGCTGAGCAAGATCTTTCGCAAGCCGCTCGATGAGAAGATCATCGCGTGGAACTACATGGACCTGCTCGACCGCAACCTCTCCGACGTGCAGCTTTCCGTCTCCCACACTCGTCTTGATGAGCTTCATCCGGCCGACGTTGCCGACATCCTCGAGCAGCTCGATCCTCAGCAGCGTGCCAACGTGTTCAAGCATCTCGATGATGCACGTGCGGGCGATGCGATCTCGGAGATGGAAGACGAATACCAGGCAGATGTTATCGACGATCTGGACGAAAAGCGCGCTTCTCGCCTGCTCGAAGATATGGATCCCGACGATGCAGCCGACATCGTAGGCGATCTTCCCTACGAAAAAGCTGAAACCTTGCTGCGCTTGATGGGTGTTGAAGAAGCCGCGGGCATTCGCCGCTTGCTCGGTTATAAGGAAGACACTGCAGGTGGCCTTATGACCACGCAGTATGTTGCGATGCGCGCCGACGATACCGTCGACCAAACCATCGAAGCACTGCGCGCACTCGATGAAGATCACCCTACGGTCAGCTACGTTTACGTGCTCAACGAATACGACAAGCTCATCGGCGTGCTTTCGCTCCGCACGCTCGTGCTCGCCACCAAGAATACGCAGCTCAAGGACATCATGTTCGACGACGTGATCACTGCCTTCCCCGAAGAGACCGAAGAAGATGTTGCGGCAGACATCTCGAAATACGACCTAATCGCCATGCCGGTGGTCGATGAGAACGGGCGCATGCTCGGCATCGTCACGGTCGACGACGCAATGGAGGTCATCGAGGACAGTGCAGAGGAGACCACGAACAAGCGCACCTGGGTTGCCGTGGTGGTCGCGCTCTTGTGCTTCTTGATCTTCCTCGTTCCCTATACCGTTATCATTTTGCATTTCTTCGGCGGAGCTGCAGGATAAGAGCTGGCTATGGCAGAAGAGCAGAACATCCAGCCCAATCCCTCCATCAAGGAGCATGCTGAAGCAGGGCTTGCCAAAGAGATCACCGAAGTGCGCAAGCCTTCGAAGCTATTGCTCGTGCTCATGGCCATGGGCCCAGGGATCGTTACGGCCATGGCAGGCAATGATGCGGGCGGTATCTCAACCTACTCCACGGTGGGCGCGAAGTTTGGCTTCCTCACCCTGTGGATCATTCCGATCATGTGCCTGCTTCTGGTTGTCGTGCAAACGACCGCCACGCGCATGGGTGCGGTAACAGGCAAGGGCTTTGCGGCGCTCATTCGTGAACGCTTCGGCATTCGCCTTACCTCGCTTGCCATGCTCGCCTTGCTCATCGGCAATGTTGCGACCACGTTCTCCGAATTCGCAGGCATCGCTTCTGGCATGGAGATGTTCGGCGTGCCGCGCTGGGTATCGGTCCCCATCGCCGCAGCTGCTGTTTGGGGGCTTATCGTAGGTGGCAGCTTCAAACGTGTGCAGCGCGTTTTCATGGTGCTCTCGTTCGTCTTCGTTACCTATATCGTGGCAGCCATTATCGCGCAACCAAACTGGAACCTTGCGCTCATGCACACCGTTATCCCCGAAGTCTCTTCCGACTTCTCGTTCCTTTCGCTCACGGTTGCCATGGTCGGCACCACCATCGCTCCCTGGATGATGTTCTTCGCACAGAGCAACGTGGTCGAGAAGGGCGTGACCGTAAAGGATCTCTTCTTCCAGCGCATCGATGCGATCACGGGCGCAGTGGTTGCCTGCATCATCGCCTGGTTCATCATCGTGACCACGGGTGCAGTGCTCTTCCCGCAAGGCATCGAGATCGAAAGTGCCGCCGATGCCGCTATGGCGCTCGCCCCCTTTGCGGGCCCGTATGCTGAAGCGCTCTTTGCCATCGGGCTCGTTGCAGCAAGTTTGCTCGCAGCCTGTGTACTGCCCCTCACCACCTCGTTCGTCATCTGCGAAGCGTTCGGCTGGGAAGCGGGTGTGAACTTCACCTGGAAGGAAGCGCCGCTCTTCAAAGGCATCTTCACGTTCACGATCGTGGGTTCCGCATTGGTCATCCTGGTTCCAGGGCTTAACCTGATGGGCATCATGCTGACCGCGCAGTTCGTCAACGGCGTTATCCTGCCCGTACTGCTCGTGTTCATGGCCATCATCGCTACTGACAAGCATGTGATGAAGGAACACACCATCGGCCCGATCGCGCGCGTGCTGCTTGTCGCAACGATCGTGGTCGTGGGCATTCTCTCGATCGTTTGCCTTGCCCTGCAGATTCTTGGCTTGGCCTAATAGGTACACAGAGCAACAGAGAAGGTTTCTGTTGTGGCAAAAACCTTTCGAGATATTCTGGGAAGTCTCGAAAGCCTTACTATAGTAATAAGATCAGTAGCCTAACGAGAAAGCCGCGATCATGAACGCGAACGCAACGCCTGAACCAACCGTTTCGATCGAAGAAGAGTCCGAAAGAACGCGCGAGGGCGAAACGTCCGAAGCCCGCGAACAGATTCGGCGCCAGGTGCTTGCCGAGCGCGCTGCCTTGCCGAAGCCATATCGCCTTCATAAGAGTTCTGCCATTTGCGATGAGCTTGAGACCTCTCTTGCGATCACCTGCGCAACGATCGGCATCGATCCGCCGGCTTGCACGATCGCGGTCTATGCAGCGTTTGAAGAAGAGGTGCAGCTCGACCAATTCATTCGTGCCGCCTATGCGCAAGGGACGCAAATTGCTTTTCCTTGCATCGTAGAAGATGCGTGGGGCCTTGAAGGTGCTCCTCAGCAAACCATGGAAATGCGTCTGGTTTCACCTGAAGCTTACGAGAAGGATGAGGTTCCCTTCATCGCGCATCCCCTGCGCAAGTACCATCACGATGATGAAGCATTGCGCAATTTTCCCTATGTTCCAGCGAATGATCTGACGATGATCGTGATTCCCCTTGTCGCGTTCGATGCGCATCACAACAGACTCGGATACGGGGGTGGGAACTATGATCGCTACCTGCCACAGCTTGGCAAAGACTGCCGCCAAATCGCCGTTGCGTTCTCCGAGCAGGAAGTCGCTTTCATCCCTGCCGAAGAACATGACGTTCCTGTTACGGTATTAGCAAAATAGCGCATTTGGCTTCTTAGAGAGATACAGCACCGAACCCTTAAGCAAACGTGCCCGGCATTCCCGCTTCGAAGCTTGCTGTCGATTTAGGCAATGTGGATGTTGAGGTAGCGACGACGCTCGAAGAAGCCCATGTTCGCGATACGCGCACGTTCTTCACGCGCACCAGATTCACGCGCCGTAGTAGCGCGGTCATCCAAGTACGTCATCGCATCACGATAACCATCGTTACGCGCTTTGTTGATAACATCTTCGAATTCGTGTTGCTGAGCTTTGCGGCCTTCTTGCTCACCCAAAATACGAGCATCTTTAACCTGCTGCTTAAATGCAGCCATAACACCATTGAGCATATTGAGCATCGAAATAGCACCAACGGGGGATTCTTCCGTGAAGGTCGAGGCGTCAAAAGCAACAGGAGAGAGCGACATGGAGTTCGCATTGCTCAACTGAACACGTGCTTGCGCTTCACTTAGTTGACTGCGAAGGTCAGTAATCTGTCTGTCGCGATCAGCAATGATCGCATCGCGTGATGAAATCTCTGCATCTTTGTTGGCAAGGGTACGAGCCTGATCATCGTACCCCACTTCTTTGCTTGCAAGCGCACGGATCTTCTCCTCGAGCGTGGCTGCCTGCTTGGCAACGAGCGCACGCAAACGCTCGACCTCTTCCTCGGCCGCTTCAGTACGACGGCTATCATTGGAAGAAACATGGGCGCTTTGAGCCTGAGCAGTCGCAAGATCGCTCTGGGCATTGCGAGCGCGATTCTCCGCTTCGTCGCGCTGACGCTGAGCATCACGCAAACGATCTTCTGCGGACTGGAGGGCACGCTCCGCATCGGTAGCACGCTCTTCAGCTTTCTTAAGTTTCGCGCGCAGGTCTTCAAGTTCGGCGTCAGAAGCGCCGCCAGCACTACTGCCGCCCGTGACCGGCATTCCGCCATGACCGCTGTCGTATGAAGCTTGCATACAATCAAGCGCACGGGTGATGACCGTTGCTTTCGTGATGTCTTCGCGACGTGCGAAATCGTCGATCAAAGCCATGTATTCGAGCGGAAGACGGAAGTTCGCCTGCTTAACTTTTGAGCTCAACTCAAACCCACCTAACGGTTCCTTGCGCGGTTATGTTGGTGATTTTCCTTGCGGACAAAGAACACGACCGCTTAAGAGTGACTTCGCGGATGTAATCCATGAACTATACATCCCTGTAGAACCTTACAAATTCTATAGCACGATTGTAGCGTATATCTAGGAGTTGGCATGGGAGAAAACCACAATATTTTGTGTTCGTTAGCGTTTGGGTAGCCGATTTTATCTGGGGCATTTCGGCGTGAATTTGGACGAAATGGCTGTGCTACGACCCCACCTGCTAGCATTTTTCTCGCGCGTGTTATGGCGTATTCCTTGTATAGTGGCACGTACTTGAAAAGCCCTTTTGATAAGGCTGTATAGCAACTTCGTCGTGTTCATGCTAGCAAGGGTTTTCCACATTTTGGCGCGTTTTTTGAGTTTTCCACACGCGAAATTCGGGCTTTTTAGGCCGAAAAAATTTTTCTTGAATAACCGTTCATCTCAGGGAGCGGCAATGAAAATGAGCTATTTCACGCCTTGCAAACCAGTAAGATCCCCTTGATTCGACGCGCCGAAAACCCGCCATCTTGCAAGAGCGAAACCTTCTCTTTAGACGTAGATGATGATCATACCGATGAGCATACCGATGATGACGAAGAATGCTGGCACCTTCGAACGATACATCAACACAGCCTGAGGAATGATCTCTCCGAAGACCACATAGAGCATCGCGCCAGAAGCAAACCCGAGCGAAGCCGCAAGGCCTATCGCACCGATGTCGCCGATCCAGTAGCCCAACCAAGCACCCAAAACAACGGGCACACCAGAAGCCGCCGTGAGCAATGCCGCTTTGATGCGCTTCATCCCACCAGCAACCAAGGGAACGGAAACAGCCATGCCTTCGGGAATATTATGGAGTCCGATGAGCACCGCAAGGATGAGCGCCATGCTCACTCCGCCTTCGGTATCGATGTTGTAACTCGCTCCAATGGACATGCCTTCAGGAATGTTGTGGAGCGCGATGGCGCATGCGATGACCACACCAGCAACCCAAAGTTCACGTTTGGGCGCATGCTCTTTCAGATGTTGATTGTAATGATCGATATGGCTCAGCTCATCGATGTTGTCATGGGTCTTTGGATGCAAGCTGCTCGCAGTGTGAGGCACCTCGCCCTCAGTGCGTTTATCGATCAACCAATTCAAGAGGAATACCACCGCCATGCCCACGAGGACTGCGATGCATACGACAAAGACCGCCCCATCCGAAAAAACCGACTGGGCCGCTTCAAGGCTTTCGACCATCAGCTCGAAGCAGACGATCGAGATCATCACACCGCTCGTTGCACTCAATAAGAGACTGACGATGCGGTTGGATTCAGTGCGAACGAGCGCACCAAGGATGCCACCAAGACCGGTGCCACCAACGCCAGCGATCAACGTCATCAAGGTTACGGTAAGAAATGCGTCCATACGATTCGGAACTTTCCTCTTTCACTTTTCAAAGGCTCGGCTGTTGTTCAACACTTCAGCTTCATGCGCTCGATCCAAACGCGAGAGAGCTAGAATGAAACTGATTATAAACCTGCGCGCGATCGCGTATGATCGCGTGTCACACTTTGTAGGTAATAAGTAAGATAAGGAATACTTATGAAAGACTTCGATGATTTCGCACAACTGGTAGACCGAACAACCGATCAGGATATGGCACGTATCTTCGCGAACGTGATTGAACAGATGAACCTTCCCAAAGATGCGAATGGGAACGTCTCGTTTAGCGTTGAAGACCTCATGCCCTTTTCGACCGCTGTTTCCAACGCGCGCACGATGGCGCTTCTGCGTAAATATCACGAATGGGCGAACGCCGAAGAGCGCGAGCTTCTTTAGCTCCTTTTGCAAGCAAGCCGCCTATCGCATTGCTTGCGCGTATCTTGCTTGAGCGCACGGCTGGCTGATTGCTGAGCGCAGACGCAACAGAATCCGCACTTGCTCGAGCGCGAACACAGCGAAGCTAGCGCATTGGTGTCTCGCGTGTGCAGTCGTGTTGCGCGCACGAAGGCAGAACACACCTTGCTGCGCCCTTCGAAGCTATGCTCGTCTTAGCAAAATCCTATGACCTCGCGAACGTGCACACAGAAAAACACTTCTTCACCTGCAAAGCTACTAAAAAAGCGCCCGGCTAGTTCCCAGGCGCTTTTTTAGTATTTCGGTTGTTGTTTTAACTTATTCTTCCTGAACCGAACCTTCTGTCGCACGCGCAGCACGAAGCTTCTGCTGCTCGTCGATGATCTTCTGTTCCTTAAGACCGTAGACATATTCGCGGTCGATAGCACCCGCTGTCGAAGGAGGCTTCACCACGAACGGTACTGGCTTGGTGAAGAAGCTCACGATCGGCACCAGGATAAGAGAGAGCACCATCGTGATCGCACCGCAATTGATCGGCGATGCAATGTAGCCGAAGATCATGTTGGTCACGGTCATGCCAACACCAAGCGCAAAGCTGCACCAAACTGCTGGCTTCGAAATGCGGCCGGAGAACAAGCCCCAGAAGAAGGGACCGAGGAACGAGCCCGAAAGCGCACCCCACGAATAGCCCATCAACTGAGCGATGAAAACGATGGTCGAATGGTACTGCACCAGCGCGATGCCGGCAGAGATAGCCACGAACACCACGATGAAGAAGCGCATGTAACGCACTTGCTTCTTCTCGCTCATCTTCTTCACGATGTTGCCCTTGATCAAGTCGAGCGTGAGCGTTGAAGACGAAGTGAGCACAAGGCCCGCAAGCGTCGACATGGACGCGGAGAGAACGAGCACCACCACGATGCCAAGCAAAATGTCGGGAAGCCCGGCGAGCATGGTCGGCACGATCGAGTCGTAGATAGGCGTGCCATTGGCAGCATAGGCGATATCGCCACCGAACAAGCGGCCGAAACCACCCAAGAAATACGAGCCACCCGCAACCACGAGCGCGAAGATCGTCGAGATGATGGCGCCCTGCTTGATGGCCGGACCGGTCTTGATGGCGTAGAACTTCTGGACCATCTGCGGGAGCGCCCACGTGCCGAGCGAAGTGAGGATGATAACGCCAAGCAAGTTGAGCGCGTCGGGGCCGAACATCGAAGTGAACGGTCCTGCCATGGCGCTTCCCTCTGCCGGGATCTGCGAGAGATTCACGATAGCAGTTGCGATACCGCCCTGGCCATTCAACACCGCGAAGATAACAGCAATGATACCGATGAGCATGATCGTACCCTGGATGAAGTCGTTCCAAACCGAGGCCACATAACCACCGAGCACCACATAGATACAGGTGACCACCGCCATGCCGATCACGCACCATTCATACGGCAGCCCGAAAGCCATACCGAACAAACGCGAAAGACCGTTGTAGACGGATGCGGTATACGGAATGAGGAACACGAAGATGATCGCCGCAGCGGCAATGCGCAATGCTCGAGAGTTATAGCGTTTGCCGAAGAATTCCGGCATGGTCGTAGCCTTGAGCCGCTGCGTCATCTCACGCGTACGCGGGCCGAGCACCCACCACGCCAGAAGCGAACCGATGACCGCATTACCGATACCGACCCAAAATACCGACATGCCGTACTTCCAGCCGAACTGGCCAGCATAGCCGATGAACACAACAGCGGAAAAATAGCTCGTGCCAAAGGCAAAGGCTGAGAGCCACGGACCAACATTACGTCCGCCAAGCACGAAGCCATCGACACTGTTGGAATGTTTGCGGGCGAAAATGCCCACTGCCACAGTGACCGCGACGAAGATCGCCACGATCAAGATCTTGAGAAACATGCGCTCCTCTTCTTTCACTCGTTTTCCAATACGTCAGTTTTCTCAGGACGGTATACCCGCGCGTTTCCTCTCTTCGCACACCAAGACGAACAACAACGACCCGATCGAGCGCATAAAAAAAGCACCGGATCGAGATCCGTGTGCTTATCTATAGTGAAAGTAGAGAGGTGGGGTGCAGAGAATGCAGGTCGAGCCCTGAGCAAGATGCTCGGACATGACCGCACGATCGCTTTCGGAACACTGTGCCAAGTGCTCCGACATGATCGCGCAAACATCATTCGAACCCTGTGCCCAGTGCTGGGCACGGATCGCCGCGCTTTGGGTATGCATTCCTGAAAAAACCATGGCAGCACTTTACCACAACAGAGCGCTTATAGGGCGGCAAGTTGAATGCCGCCCCCAAAAAGTGGTCGAATCGGCGCAGACGGTACAAGATCGGATACAGCTTGCCCGTGAGCAAAACGCATCCGAATGAACCGCCTTATATATTAGTAGCGATTATCGAAGATGCGCTGCGTCTTCTTCTCGGAACGAGGCAATTCGCCAATTGCCACCGCCTTTGCATTCGGCGTCATGCCCAACTTGCCCTTGAAGATCGACTCCATGTTGCGCTCGATCTGTTCACGATCTTCAACGCCGGCATCGGTCTCGAAGAACACGGTCATGATGTCCTTGCCTTCAAGATGGTCGATCATGACCTGGTATTCCGAAGAAGCGCCATCGGTGAACTTGATGATCTCTTCGATCTGGGCAGGGAAGATATTCACGCCCTTCACCTTCACCATATCGTCCGTGCGCCCGATGAGCGTATCGATGCGCGGGAACGGCGAGCCACATTCGCACTCACCAGGAATGATGCGTGAAAGATCGTGCGTACGATAACGCACGAGCGGAGCACCTTCTTTGCGCAGCGTGGTGATAACGAGCTCGCCGATCTCTCCATCAGGGAGCACTTTGCCCGTCTTGGGATCCACGATCTCGAAGTAGCAATAGTCGTCCCAAACATGCATGCCGCATTCGTAATCGCACGAAACACCGATGCCGGGACCGTATACTTCCGTAAGGCCGTAGATGTCATAGATCTTCACGCCCAGTTCATTGGCGATACGCTGACGCATCTTGTGACCCCAACGCTCGGATCCGATGACCGCGCGCTTAAGATTCAGCTCGTCACGCACGCCTCGCTTGGCGATCTCTTCGGCCAAGAGCAACGCATAAGAGCTGGTTGCGCAAAGAACGGTCGATTGCATGTCCTTCATGAAACGAATCTGCTTATCGGTATTACCCGGCCCCATGGGAACCGCCATCGCACCAAGGCGTTCGGCACCTAGCTGGAAGCCGATACCCGCCGTCCACAATCCGTAACCAGGAGTGATCTGGATGCGGTCATCTTTCGTGATGCCCGCCATCTCATAGCACCGTGCGAATTGGACCGCCCAGTCGATCACGTCTTGCTGGGTGTAAGGGATGATGACCGGCGTGCCTGTTGTACCTGACGAAGAATGGATGCGCACGATCTCGCTCTCAGGAACAGCGGCGAGTCCCAACGGATACGCATCGCGCAGATCCGCCTTTTCCGAAAACGGCAGCGCTTCGAAATCAGCCTGAGTTTGCACATCGCTAAGATCGATGCCCTCGAACTTCTTCGCGTAAAACGGCGAACGATCCTTCAATGTTTTGAATTGCTCTTTTAAGACTGCAAACTGCTCTTCTTTGAGTTCCATCCTCAACCCTTCTTATGTTGATCGGCGCACATGATGCGCTATATATAGGTAGCGTTTTTATATTGTAGCCCTATGCTCCCACCGTTATGTTTCACGACTATTGCAAAGCAGAGCCATCTCGCAAAACGAACGGACAACTTGCGAACCAGCTACACCCGCGCGACTTGTTGAACTACCTTGATCGCCTTTTCGTTCACGGAAACGAGCTTGCGCTTCACGCACAGTGGAATGGCCGCTTCGATATCTTCGAGCGTGATCGCACCGCGCAGCGCATTATCCATGCAATCCTCTCGCTTGTTCACTGCGATGATGGCATAGGCGAGCATCATCACGTTGAGCGCTTTCAGTTCACCTAAACGATGCACGAGCTCAGCATCGTCGACCACGACCATCTTCACGCCTGCAGCCTGCATATCATCGATCAGGTGCTGCGGGTCGTAGGTCTGTCGCTTGAAGTTCGCCATCACGGGCGGAATGCCCGTTGAGGCAACCACGAGCAGGCCATTCTCTTTAAGATACGGAAGCGCACGGGCAGCTTCGCCTGGTTCGAGCGCGATCAGGACATCCACGGTTCCTTTCGCAGGAAGAGGAGAAAAGACCTCTTCACCTGCATTTCCCATACGCACGTGAGACATAACGTCCCCGCCGCGTTGCGCCATGCCGATGGTTTCCGCGCTGCGCACCTGCCAGCCTTTCGCTTCTGCAGCTTGCGCCAAGATGCGGGCTGCGAGCACGCTTCCCTGTCCGCCGATTCCGGCGATAGAAACGTTAATCATCGCTACCTCCTTCGATCTCAGCCAACTCTTGTGGCGTGGGGAATCGACTGAGCGATCCATCTTCCGCATGCAAACGCTGCGAACGCGGCGGCAATGCAGGTCGTACTCGTTTTCGTGTGGGGCAAGTGATGGCACCGTATTCGCAGATGTCCGTGCAAAGACCACACCCAACGCACATCGCACGGTTGATCACGATCGAATGGCCAACTTCGCTCCACCCCAGCGCAGGACAACCGATGGTAGTGACGCACTTGCGACAACCTGCGCACGCGTTCGCGATGAAGTAAACAGGCGGCTTCGCTTTGGTGAGCTTCGTGCAGGGCGATTCGTAGATGACCGCCGAAGGACCGTCGTAGTCGATCGCTTCGCGCGCTGCTTCGATGGCTTTATCAGCGAACAGCGGATTGGCCTTCGTGATCTTCTTCACGCCAAGTGCACTGAGCACTTCTTGTATCGAGATCGGCGCACTGAATCCGCCCATGAGCGTTGCGCCCGTACCCGGATGAGGCTGCGAGCCGGTCATCGCGGTGGTCGCGTTATCAAGCACCACGATGGTGATGTCATGCTTGTTGTAAACCGCATTGGCCACGCCGGTCATCCCGGAAGCGAAGAACGTGGAATCGCCTACGAACGCGATGGCCTTCTTATCAGGCTCGATCACATTGAAGCCTTGCGCCATCGTTATGCCCGCGCCCATATCGAGACAGGTATCGACCGCATTGAGCGGTGCAGCATTGCCGAGCGTGTAGCAGCCGATATCGCCGCACATCACCGCTTCGCGCCTGCGACCAAGCGCCTTCTTCACGGCATAGAACGCGCCGCGATGAGGGCATCCTGCGCACAGGACTGCGGGGCGCTCAGGTATCGGATCGCTGAATTCAACCGTGCGCTCGGCGGCAACAGGAAGATCGAGGCCGAAGAATTCCTGGATCTGCATACGGATCGCATCGACCGTATTTTCGCCGCGCGTGGTAGTGGTGCCTGTGAGCTTACCCTGCACCTCGAATCCCGCATGCAGCTTGCCGCAGAGTTTGAGCAGTTCGTCTTCGATCACATGATCGAGCTCTTCGAACACGATGATGCGATCGAGGCCTTCGGCGAATTTTGCCACAGCCGCCTCGGGGAAGGGGTAGGGAGTGCCCACCTGCATGAGACGATAGCTCGGCGAAAGCGCACCAGTTGCTTCCACTTGCTCTTCGATCTGAGCGAGCGCTTCTTCTGCGTAGGAATACGATACGCCACCTGCAATGATGCCGATCTTCGCGCCTTCATCGGTGCCAGCGACTTCGCGCCACGGATTGAATGGAGAAGCACTGAAATCGGCTGCGATCTTGGGCAAACGTTCGTTGATCTCACCGTGACCGCGATACGAACGTCCCGGGAAGATGACCCATTTGCTGGGATCGTTCTCGAAGCCTTCTGGTTTGCGCGCATGGGTCTCATCAGCCACTTCCACGAAGGTCGATGCGTGACAGATGCGCGTGGAAGGACGGAAGATCACCGGCGTGTGGTATTTTTCCGAAAGATCGTATGCGGCCGCGATCATCGCACAGCCTTGCTCAGAAGTTGCTGGATCGAATACGGGAACCTTCGCAAAGGAGGCAAATCGACGCGTATCCTGTTCGGTTTGCGAAGAGATCGGGCCTGGGTCGTCAGCAACGAGCAACACCGTGCCGCCCTCAACGCCAATATAGTTGAGCGACATGAGCGGGTCGCTTGCCACATTGAGTCCAACCTGTTTGGCAGTGAAGAGCGTACGTGCTCCACACAGTGCAGCCCCCGCCAACATTTCAAGGGCGGCTTTCTCGTTGGTGGACCACTCGACATACACGTCATGGGCCGATCCTGCATCGCGCAACTTCGCGACGGTCTCAATAACCTCGGATGACGGCGTACCGGGGTATCCTGCGCATACGCGCACGCCAGCTTCAAGGGCAGCGTGGGCAAATGCTTGATTACCCATCAAAAAAGATTTGGTCACAACTACCTCGTTTTCTTGTCACTTGATTCAGGTAAAAGAACGTGACGGCTCCGAA
>ENA-OPBL01000606-OPBL01000606.1-human-gut-metagenome-genome-assembly--contig:-NODE-606-length-36407-cov-7.054055_pt1 | contig 36407 bp, 30 predicted proteins | sample MGYA00241073_ERZ501461 | MGnify/ENA primary metagenome ERZ501461 (study PRJEB25962, sample SAMEA2042630) | human gut metagenome | biome: human gut; feature: human-associated habitat; material: faeces... | reverse complement strand
CTGGCAATGGTGTGCCTGATACCGGGGATCGTGTTAAACGTTAAAGCGGCAGATTATTATATCTATACGTACTGCTTCGTCTGTACGAAACAAACAATCTGTGAGATTCTCGGATACATAAAAGCTGATTCAAACAATCATAGGGTCCATATAAAATGCACAATCTGCGGCAGGGAGAACGAGATCATTTATGGAAATCTTTCGAGGCATACCGGCGGCACCCAAACCCCCACCTGCATCACAGGAAAAATCTGTGAAAAATGCGGCGCGGAATACGGCATTCTCGGTCACGACTGGGGCGCGTGGACGCCTAACGGCAACGGCACGCACACCGGCAGCTGCACGCGCTGCTCCGAAGTTAAGACCGCAAGCTGTACCGGTGGCACAGCAACCTGCACCGCCAAAGCGGTCTGTGAGGTGTGTGGTGGGGAATACGGCGAAAAAGACCCCGATAACCATGCTCTGGTGCATCCCCGTGCAAAAGCCCCCACCTGTACGGAAATCGGCTGGGACGCTTACGACCTCTGCGTCCGCTGCGGCTATACCACCCGCAAAGAGCTGCCCGCACTGAACCATGATTTGGTGCGTCACGTAGCGCAAGCCCCCACCTGCACAGAAAAGGGCTGGGCTTACGATACCTGTTCCCGCTTGGGCTGCAGCTATACCACCCGCAAAGAACTGCCCGCATTGAACCATGATTATCAGGCTGTTACCGTAGAGCCTACCTGTGAAGCAGACGGCTATACTGTTTTTACCTGCTCCCGCTGCAAAGACAGCTACACCGCAGACCCGACGGATCAGCTGGGACACCAGTTCGGTGCATGGTCCCCGAACGGAACCGGCTCTCAGAGCGCCGATTGTCTGCGAGATGGCTGTGCGCACACTGGCAGCACGGATTGCCGGAAGTTTACTTTCCACACTGCGGAAGGCGAAACGCTGATCTTCTGCCCCGTGTGCGGGCAGGCAGAAAACGCCGCGCAGCTGGAAAAGATCGAAGCCGCAACGGCATGGGCTAACAGCGGCAGTCTTTCTGCGGAGGATGTGACCGCACGGACGAATGGGGAATACCTGAGTGTGGCCTTTGAAACCGCAGGCAGCCTGACGCAGCCCACCGGCCGGGTAAGACTCGCGCTGCCCGCCGGATTGCTGGAAGGCAAAAAGCTTGTGCGCATTGCCCCGGACGGCACACAGACCGAGCTGCCGTTTGAAACAGAGCGCGGAAAGCTCATCTATACGCTGGATTTTGCAAACAGCGCGCTGCCCGTAATGCTCTTCCGGCTGGTACCCCAGACCGCCGCCCTCTGAACGCTTTTACAGCGGCACAAACAATAAAACGCAAAATGCCCGCTCACCGTGGTTTTCCACAGGTGGGCGGGCATTCTTTTGTGCCTTTTGGGGCATAAAAATACCACCGGAGGATGCAGCGTTTTTTACGCTGTCTACTCTGGGGGCAGGATAGCAAGCGCTGCGCAGCAGCTCCCGGAAGCGGACACTGTCTTGCTGAAAAAGCACTTCCTAGCGCTGCTCCTCCGGTGGGCAGCAGCTCTCCCGGGGGATGAGCTTGTGCGGCACGATGATCTTTGTGGCCAGAAGGTTCGGGTTCTCGATGTGGTTGATGGTCTGGCTGGCAGCCTCCATGCCCAGCTGGTAGGGGTTGACGTCCACGGTGGTCAGCTGTGGGCTGCCCTGCCCTTTGTTGCGGAGTGCCCCTTGGCAAACCGGACGGGATTGCGCTATAATAGAGCCGTAACAGTTCCACAAAGGTGTGGTAAGGGAGGTGCGGTCATGATCCGGGTGGCGATCGTAGAGGACGACGCGGAGGTGCAGGGGGTATTGCAGGAGTATGTCCGGCGGTATACCCGGCAGTACGGGACAGAGTTTGAAGTGACGGTCTTTGCGGACGGGGTGGACATTCTGGAGGATTACCGCGCGGTCTACGATATTATTTTTCTGGATGTGGAGATGAAGCATCTGGACGGCATGACCACGGCAGAGCGCATCCGGCAGATGGATGCAGACGTCATCCTGATCTTCATCACCAATATGGCGCAGTACGCCATCCGGGGCTACTCGGTGGGAGCGCTGGACTATGTGCTGAAGCCGGTGCCCTACTTTGCCTTTTCGCAGCAGCTGCTCAAGGCGGTTGCCCGGCTGGAAAAGCGGGCAAAGCACTACCTGACCGTGCCGGTGGAGGGCGGGCTGCGCCGGCTGGACACCGCAAGCATCTATTATTTGGAAAGCGAGGGACACCGGGTGCACTTTTATACCGATGAGGGCGATTTTTCCGCCCCCGGTGCTCTCAAGGCCTTTGAGGAAAAGCTGGCAGACTGCCCCTTTGCCCGCTGCAACAGCGGCTACCTTGTTAATCTGGCACAGGTGCGGGAGCTGCGGCAGAGCACCGTACAGGTGGGCCCCTGCGAGCTGCAGGTCAGCCGCCCCAAGCGTAAGGCTTTCCTTGCCGCACTGACCGACTACATCGGCGGTGAAGGCTCATGACCGCGCTGCCGGATATCCCCCGGCTGTACACCGCCCTTGCCGAGTGTCTGGCGGTGCTGCTGTTCACCCCGGCGCTTGCGCCCCGCTTTTCCAAGGCGGTCACCGGGGGCATCACCCTGCTGTGGGCCGCGGGGCTGTCGGCCTTTCTGGAGCTGACGGGCAATGTGCCCGGCGGGCTCTGGATCCCCTGCATGGTAACGGCCATCGGGCTTTCCTACTTATATCTATGGGGTGTGTGGAACATCACTCTGCTGGAAGCCGGGTATCACTGCGCCCGGGCGTTTATTCTGGCGGAGCTTGCCGCCAGCGTGGAATGGCAGCTCCACTGCGCGCTCTGGCCCGCCCGCAGCCCATGGGAGCCGCTGTCTTTGCTGCTGCTGGCGCTGATGTATGGGGCGCTGTTCGGCATTATGTGCTATCTGCAGCACCGCCGTCCCCAGCCCGCCGGGCACTTACAGATCGGCGGCAGCGCCGCCCTGACGGCGGTCATGTTGGCGCTGACCGCCTTTGCGGTGAGCAATCTGGGCTTTTTGCCGGGCAGCGAGATCAATATGAGCATTTTTTCCATCCGCACTTTGGTGGATTTTTCCGGCGTGCTGATCTTATCTGTGCAGCATGAGCAGCTGCAGGAGAACGCTTTGCACAGCGAGCTTGCCGCCATGGACGAGGTACTGCACCGCCAGTACGAGCAGTACAAGCGCAGCAAGGAGGGCATCAACCTCATCAACCGGCGGTACCATGAACTGAAAGTCCAGCTTGCCCGCATCCGGGAGGAGCAGGACCAGGCCAAGCAGAACGCCGCCATTGCCGCCATAGAGCAGAACATCCGCCAGTACGAGGCCGAGAACAAGACCGGCAACCCGGTGCTGGATACCCTGCTCACCGCCAAGACCATGGAATGCCAGCAGGAGAATATTACCATCACCAGCGTAGCGGACGGCAGGATGCTGGGCTTTCTCACCATCCGGGAGCTGTGCACCATCGTGGGCGTGGCGCTGGACAACGCCATTGCCGCCGTCCGCGCCGAGCCGGACCCCGAAAAGCGGCTCATCAAGGTGGCGGTGTACAGTCAGGGCGGCTTTGCCATGCTGCGGTTCGAGCACTATACAGAGGCCGCCCCCGCACTGGATGCGGACGGTCTGCCAAAGCAGAGGTCAGATTTGAAAAGTGTCCGCACCACCGTCGGGCAGCACGGCGGCAGCATGACGCTGCACTGGGAAAACAACTGGTGCACCCTGCGAATCTTATTTCCGCTGCCCAAAAAGTAATAATGTTTTTACGGCAGGTATCCCCTGCCGTTTTTTGTATTTGGCAGGGTGCACAAATATAATGCGGCAATATTTGTATATGTGCATAATAAAATTTGAAACCTTGTTGTAACTTCTGCAAATTATGCATCCAAAACGACAGATTGTGCAAAAGATGATAACGATGCGCCAATATCCGTTATAATGGGTCACAGTTGGGTACGGCCCAAAAAATATAAAAGAATATGGAGGAGACAACACAATGAAGCGCGATCCGAACAACAAGAAGCCCACAAAGTTGCTGACAGCTGTTACAGCACTCTTACTGGCAGTTGGAATAGTGGCAGATGTAGCAATGTTTGGTGTGTTTCCTAGTTCTCTGGACAAGGCATTCCCTGGCCAGAATGGAGACCCGGAATTGCAAAAAACATCTTATGCAAATGGTTTGTCAGTGGCTCAGAAAGTCGAGGAGGAAGGCGCAGTCCTTCTGAAAAATGACGGCGCTCTGCCGTTGGCAGGAACAAACCGAAAAATCAATCTTCTGGGCTATGCTTCCGCAAATCCGGTTTATGGCGGTACGGGTTCCGGTGGCAGCAGCTACACTGCAAACCGGACAGATTTTGTAAAAGCCTTTACGGATGCAGGTTTTGAAGTGAATCAAAATCTGGTCAATCTCTACAGCCCCAAAAACAACGAAGGCGGAAATACATTCTCTGTTGATTTTTCCATCCCGGAACTGCCTGCAACCGAGGAATTGGCTAAGAACATGGGTGTGGAGTACCAGTATACTGGAGACTGCTCATTTGAAGCAATGAAGGATTTTTCGGATACTGCTGTGGTCGTGTTCTCCCGCAAGGGCGGTGAAGGCAATGACCTGCCCACTTCGATGGCTGAAAATACCTCGTATGCACCGGATCAGAGCAAGCATTATCTGGAACTGAACAGCGCGGAACAGTCTTTGCTGGAACAGGCAGAAGCGACATTTGATAATGTCATCGTTCTGATCAATTCAGGCAATGCCATGGAACTGGGCTTCCTGAATGATGAAGGCGTTGATGCAGCCCTCTGGATCGGTGATCCCGGTGATGTGGGCACGATTGGAATTGTCAACATTCTGACGGGCGCAGTCAACCCCTCTGGCCGTCTGCCGGATATCTATCCTTATGCAGTAGAAACGACCCCTTCTTACTACAACTTTGATACCTTTGAGTATACTAACTCTAAGGACTGCTTCAAAAACTTCGAAAGTCATCCTGCCTACCTTGTAGAGTATCAGGAAGGCATTTATGTGGGATATCGTTATTACGAAACCCGTGAAAGCTACGATTACACTACCCGTGAAGGAGAAAATCTGACGGGACTTTCCTACAATGATGTAGTGCAGTTCCCCTTTGGCTATGGCTTGAGCTACACAAGCTTTGACTGGGAACTGGAAAACACGATTCCGACTACCGTTACCGCACAGGATACGCTGGAGTGGAATGTCAAAGTTACCAATACTGGCAATGTGGCTGGCAAAGATGTTGTGGAACTGTATTACAGTGCGCCCTATTACAGTGCAGCTGAAGGCGGCAGCGGCTTGCAGAAGGCTGGCGAAGTACTGGGCGGCTTTGCAAAGACGAAGGAATTGCAGCCGGGCGAAACGGAAACGGTTACGATTTCTATGCCGGTAGAGCAGATGGCTTCTTATGATGCACAGAAGTACTACACTTCTACCGGTTCCTACGTGCTGGAAGCTGGCGAGTATCAGATTTCTCTGCGTACGGATTCTCATACGGTGAAAGATAATCTGACCATGACCTGCAAGGTTGCTGAGAATGAAGTGTTCCAGGACAGTGCGTTTGGCAGTGGTGTGGAAAACTGCAAGTATGTCGGCAAGCGCTCTTCGGACGAAGTGGTAGCAACAAATCAGTTTGATGATGCAGCTGGTGATGTGGCTTACCTCAACCGTGACACTTGGCAGATCGTTCCCGGTACCAGCAAGGAAGCAACTGCTGAACAGCTGGAAGCCTTCAACAATGCGCTGGTAGTGGATGATAGCTATGTGGATGCAGATGACACTGCGCCGACCTTTGGTGCGAAGAATGGCCTTACGCTGAAAGACATGGAAGGCCTTGCCTATGATGACGCACAGTGGGATAAGCTGCTGGATCAGCTGACCCTTGATGATATGTACAAACTGCTGGGCGCAGATGGCTGGGGAAGTGCAGCAGTTGATAATATCGGTAAGGGACAGACTTATGAAATGGACGGACCTGCCGCTCTGAGTTATGTGTTCGATGCCTTTATGGGTACCTGCACATATAAGACGGTTACTTATCCGGCAGAAGTTCTGCTGGCGGCTACTTGGAATGTAGACCTAGCTTCTGAATTTGGCGATGCAATCTCGCAGGAAGGAAAGGCGTGGAATATTTCCGGCTGGTATGCACCTGGTGCTAATACCCACCGCAATGCATTTGCTGGCCGTAACTTTGAGTACTATTCTGAGGATGGCTTCCTTTCTGGTTCCATGTCCGCTGCTACGGTTGGTGCGGCAGAGAAAAATGGTATGTACTGCTACATTAAGCATTTTGCGCTGAATGAGCGTGAAACCTGGCGTCATTATGGTCTGTGCACCTGGGCCGATGAGCAGGCAATGCGTGAAATTTACTTCGTGCCGTTTGAAAAGGCTGTGAAGGAAGGCGGCAGCACGGCTGTGATGTCTTCCTACAATAATATTGGTACTACTTGGGCCGGTGCAAGTACTGCACTGCTGACCAATGTTCTGCGTAATGAATGGGGCTTTATTGGCACTGTGATTACGGATAACAACGAGGAGCATGGCTTTATGGATATTGAAAAAGCTGTCTTGGCAGGTGGTACCAATCTGCTGTTTGGCTGGGGCACTAAGACCTTCGATAACCTGAGCCAGACTGCTACCGGTCAGCTGAAGATGCGCGAAGCTGCACATCAGTATCTGTATACGCTGGCAAATAGCTACGGTGTAGATGTAGATGCGCCTGTGCCTATGTGGCGCACGCCTGCACTGGTAGGCAGTGTGATTGTCTATGTGTTGGTTCTGGCAGGTGTTGTGGTGATTCTTCGCCGCCGCAAGTATAATAAAACGCTGGCTAATACCAATGCGGGTGCGGATGTGAGTAAGGCATAAGTACTGACCCGTAATCAAAACTGTCTTTCTTCTAATCCCGGAACACGGCTGCACGGCAGTTACGACCCGCAGCCGTGTTCCCTTTTGGAAACAGAATCACGCTTCTTCTCCTTATGCGTGGTCCTGTTTCCAAAGGCAATACCGTTTCTACTGAAAGGAGATTTCCCCGTGAAACATCAGGATATTATTGCAAAACTGAGCCTGGAACAGAAATGCGCCCTGCTGAGCGGCGGCACAGTGTTCACCACCCGGGCGCTGCCGGGCAAGGGCATCCCGGCCATTACCCTGTCGGACGGCCCCAACGGCGTGCGCAAGCAGGCGGGCGCTGCTGACCATCTGGGCCTGAACCCCAGTGTGCCCGCCACCTGCTTCCCCACCTCGGCCACCGTGGCCAACAGCTGGGACCCGGAGCTTGGCGAGGCTGTGGGCGCAGCTATGGGCGAAGAAGCCGCAGCACAGGGCGTGTCGGTGCTGCTGGGCCCCGGCCTGAACATCAAGCGCAGCCCCCTGTGCGGCCGCAACTTCGAGTATTTCTCGGAGGATCCCTACCTTGCCGGTAAGATGGCGGCGGCCTACGTCCGCGGCATCCAGAAAAACGGCATTGCCGCCTGCCCCAAGCACTTTGCCGTGAACAGTCAGGAGCTGCGCCGCATGGCCTCGGATTCCATCGTGGACGAGCGCACCCTGCGGGAAATTTACCTGACCGGTTTCGAGATGGTGGTCAAAGAGGCGCAGCCCAAGACCATCATGTCCGCCTATAACCTTGTCAACGGCACCTACGCCAACGAGAACGCCCACCTGCTCATGGAGATCCTGCGCAGGGACTGGGGTTTTGACGGCGCAGTGGTCACCGACTGGGGCGGCAGCAACGACCACGCCCTCGGCGTAAAGAACGGCTCTACGCTGGAAATGCCCGCCCCCGGCGGAGACGCCATCCGGGAGCTGATGAAGGCAGTGCAGACCGGCAAGATCACCGAGGCAGACGTGGACGCCCGGCTGGAGGAGCTGCTGGAGCTGGTGTTCACCACCAAGGCGGCGGTGGACGCCGCACCCGGCAAGTTCGATGCCGACGCCCACCACGCACTGGCACGCCGGGCTGCTGCCCAGAGCATCGTGCTGCTGAAGAACGAAAACAGCCTGCTGCCCCTTGCAAAGGGGGAAAAGGTGGCGGTCATCGGCGACTTTGCCCAGACGCCCCGCTATCAGGGTGCAGGTTCCAGCGCCGTCAACTCCATCAAGGTGGATTCCTTCTTGGACTGCCTTGCCGAGAGCGGCCTGAACAGCGTCGGCTACGCCAAGGGCTTTGACCGGCAGGGCAAGCCCGACGGGGCACTGAAAGCCGAGGCGGTGCTGCTGGCAAAGAACGCCAATGTGGTGCTGCTGTGCATGGGTCTGGACGAGATCAAGGAGAGCGAGGGCATCGACCGCGCCGACATGAAGCTGGCAGAGAACCAGCTGGAACTGCTGGCGGCTGTGGCGGCGGCAAACCCCAACGTGGTGCTGCTGCTGAGTGCAGGCTCCTCGCTGGAAAGCGATTGGGTCAAGGACTGCAAGGCACTGGTCTACGGCTGCTTGGGCGGTCAGGCCGGTGCGGGCGCACTGGTCGAGGTGCTCACCGGCGCGCAGAACCCCTGCGGCAAGCTGGCTGAGACTTGGGCGCGCAGCTACGCCGACACCCCCGCAAAAGCGCATTTCGGCGGCGACGGCCCCACTGTGGAGTACCGCGAGGGTCTGTATGTGGGCTACCGCTACTACGACACCGCCGGTGTGCCCACCGCCTTCCCCTTCGGCTACGGCCTGAGCTACACCAGCTTTGCGTACAGTGACCTGAAAGCAGACGAAACCGGCGTGACCCTGACTGTCACCAACACCGGCAGCTGTGCAGGTGCAGAGGTGGTGCAGCTGTATGTGGCAAAGCCGGATGCAAAAGTTTTCCGCCCCGTCAAGGAGCTGAAGGGCTTTGCCAAGGTGCAGCTGGAAGCCGGAGAGAGCAAGACCGTCACCATCCCGCTGGACGATAAGGCGTTCCGCTACTGGAACGTCAAGACCGACCGCTGGGAGGTGGAGGGCGGCAGCTATCAGCTGCTGGTGGGCGCTTCCAGCGCCGATATCCGTCTGACTGCTGCCGTCACGGTGGCGGGCACCGGCGCACCCGACCCCTACGCGGGCAAAAATCTGGAGCATTACCGCACCGCACAGGTGCAGAACGTGCCGGACGCGGAGTTTGAGGCGCTGCTTGGTCGTCCCATCCCGGAGAACAAGGTGCACATCGACCGCAACATGACGCTGGGCGAGATGGGGCACGGACGCAGCCCCATCGGCTGGCTGGCAGCGGCGGTATTGGGCACCCTGCTGCGCCGCAGCATCAAAAAGGGCAAGCCCGACCTGAACATCCTGTTCCAGTACAATATGCCTCTGCGGGCGCTGGCCAAAATGACCAACGGCGCCATCAGCATGGGCATGGTGGACGGCATCGTGATGGAGCTGCAGGGCTTCTGGATCATCGGCCTTGTGCGGGTGATTTTTGAGGCTGTGAAGAACCTCGTGCTGAACAGCCGCATGGAAGAGCGCTTGAAAAACAGCTGAAAGGAAGCAGGCTATGAATTTCTGGAATAACTTTGCGGCAAAGCACCCCGCCGCTGCCAAGTGGGTGCGCGAGGGCGGTCTGTTCGTCATCGTGTCCAACCTCATCACCGTGTTCAAGTACCTGCTGCTGCAATTTCTGCCCAAGGCCTTTGCAAGCCTGCCGGTGGTGGATTTCGGCTGGCCGGGCATCGACATTACCCTGTTCGGCGAGACCTTCAAATGGAACATCCTCGGCTACGATGCCGCCCACGGCGGCCTGCCCTACTTCTGCGCCTACATGATCGCCATGGTCATCGGCGAGTGCATCAACTTCCCCATCCAGCGCAATTTTGTGTTCCGCAGCAAGGGCAATCTGGCAAAACAGATCGGCTGGTATGTGCTGGCCTTCTGCATCATCACCTGCATCGTCAACTCCATCAACTGCATCTGGGTAGCAGTGGCCGGTCTGCTGGTACCGGACTTCATCTACAACATCGGCACCACCGTGCTCAACGGCGGCATCTCCATGGTGATCTTCTTCTTTGTGAATAAGATCATCTTCCCGGAGGGCGAAAAAGCCGCCAAATAATAAGCTATTCTCCTTCATTTTCTTCTCTTCATCATAAACCAGAAGGGCTGCTCCGTTCTCCGGGGCAGCCCTTTTGGTTTGAAGGAGAGCACCCCCTCAGTCATCTTATTTTTGTTTTTCTGCACAAAATGTTCTGCGGGCAGGGTTTTCCTCTTGACAAGCGGGCAAATGTTTCGTACTATATTTAGTAGTATGGAATCAAAGACGCTGTACACAGGTTTCAGTGTGACCCTGTACCCGTTTCAGGCAAAGCGTGCCTGTTTGATATAAAATGGAACCGTAAAGAGAAAAGCCGTATGCTTTTGCCCGTGCCGCCGGTTTTGGGTGGTGCGTATGGTTTTGGTGTCACTTTTTGCATTGAAAGCTCTTTCTATATCATTGCCCGTGTCCTGCTGCGCAGCGTCTCCTGCTTTTAATTTTGCATTGAATTGAAACAAAGGAGAGTGAACGCAATGACCGCGATCGGAGTGATCGTGGCCTTGATCGTTGCTGTTGTCGGCGTGGCTGCGGGCTATTTTATTGGTTACAACAACCGTAAAAAGACCGCCGAAGCCCAGATCGGCAGCGCCGAGGCCGAGGCTACCCGGCTGGTGAACGAGGCGATCAAGACCGCCGACCAGAAGCGCAAGGAAGCGGTTCTGGAAGCAAAGGACGAGGCTTTCCGTCTGAAAGCCGAGGTCGATGCCCAGAAGGCAGAGGCCGACAAGGAGATCAAGCAGCGCCGTGCGGAGATCAGCCGTCAGGAGAACCGCATCGACCAGAAGGAGACGGCGCTGGACCGCAAGACCGAGGCGCTGGAAAAGAAGGAAGAAGAGCTGAAAAAGCGCGCTGCCGAGGCCGAGGAGCGTCTGGCAGAGATCGACGCTCTGCGCGCCAAGGAGATGGAGCGTCTGGAAACGCTGGCCGGTTTGAGCCAGGAGGACGCCCGCGAGGTGCTGCTGCATAAGGTGGACGAGGAGCTGACCCACGAAAAGGCCGTGCGCGTTGCCGCCTACGAGACCGACCTGAAGGAAAACTGCGATAACATCGCCCGCAACCTCATCGGACAGGCCGTCAGCCGCTGCGCTGCCGACCATTGCAGCGAGACCACCGTCAGTGTGGTGCCGCTGCCCAGCGATGAGATGAAGGGCCGCATCATCGGCCGCGAGGGCCGCAACATCCGCGCACTGGAGACCGCTACCGGCGTAGATCTGATCATCGACGATACCCCGGAGGCCATTACCCTGTCCTCCTTCGACCAGACCCGCCGCGAGGTGGCCCGCATGACGCTGGAGCGCCTGATCGGCGATGGCCGTATCCACCCCGCCCGCATCGAGGAGACGGTGGAAAAGTGCCGCCACGATCTGGAACTGCAGATGAAGCGCGAGGGCGAGCGTGCAGTGATGGAGCTGGGCATCCACGGCCTGCACCCCGACCTGATCAAGCTGATCGGCCGACTGAAGTACCGCACCAGCTTTGGCCAGAACGCCCTGACCCACAGCATGGAAGTGGCTTGGGTGGCCGGTCTGCTGGCAGGCGAGATGGGCGTGAACGTTACCATGGCACGCCGCGCCGGTCTGCTGCATGATATCGGCAAGGCACTGGACCACGAGATCGAGGGCAGCCACGTCCAGATCGGCGTGGACATCTGCCGCAAGTACAAGGAGAACACCCAGATCATCCACGCCATTGAGGCACACCACGGCGATGTGGAGCCCAAGACCCCGCTGGCCTTCATCATTCAGGCTGCCGACGCCATCAGCGCCGCCCGCCCGGGTGCCCGCCGCGAGAACGTGGAAAGCTACGTCAAGCGTCTGGAAAATCTGGAGGAGATCTCCTCCAGCTTCGAGGGCGTGGAGCAGGCCTTTGCCGTACAGGCAGGCCGCGAGGTGCGCATTCTGGTCAAGCCCGACGTCATCAGCGACGATCAGGTCATCCTGCTGGCACGCTCCATTGCCAAAAAGATCGAGGATACGCTGGATTACCCCGGCCAGATCAAGGTCAACGTCATCCGCGAGAGCCGCGCTGTGGAGTACGCAAAATAAAGCTTTTTCCGCAGGCTGCCGTGTTTTTTGCACGGCAGCCTGTTTTTTTGCGCCAAAACGATTGCAATTCCTGTTAAAAAAAGGTATCATGGATGCAGAAGAAAGCAAAAAGAACTGTGTCCGTGCGGACGCAGACCCGCAACGACCCCGGAACGGAAAGGAGCATCGTTCTATGAAAAACTGGAAGAAATTACTGGCCTGCCTGCTGGTCAGCTTGATGGCACTGACCGTGTTCACCGCCTGCGATGCCAGCGTAGGCGCACCGATGAGCCCCAAGCGCTCGGACGCCGAAAGCGCAAAGGCGCTGTGCAAACAGTTCGATAATATGACCTACAGTAAGGAACTGAGCGATAAGGCCTACACGATCGCAAACTGGGTCGTCAGCTCCTCGGTGTCCTGCAAGGTCTATCCGAACAAGCCGGAACTTTACCGGTATGATAATGTAGATGACGTCGCAAAAACCTACCTGAAGCAGGGTTACTACGCTTCTGCCTTTGACAGCATGGGCATTGGCAAGGGCATCGGCGGCGGTATGGGCGCCAACGACTTTACCCCGGGCTTTGGCATTAAATGCGACGATCTGGACGCCAACGGTACTTCGGGCATCACCTTTGTTCTGCCGAAGGACCGCACTTATCCCGAAGCTATGACCAAGGCCGCAGAGGGCAAGAACAAACTGGGCGTTGCCTATGTGGTAAAGGACGGCGTAAGCTACGCCGTGGTGCTGTTTGGGTGAATTTCATTACAACAAACAAAGCAGCCGCTGCACGAGAAAGTGCAGCGGCTGCTTTGTTTGTGCTGGGATACGATCAGCCCTTCAGGAAAGCCGGCAGGGGCTTGCCTTCCTTGAGCCACTGGTGATACTCGGCGGTGGCGGCAAATTCCACGTCACCGGCAGAGTTCAGCGCGGTCTCTACCGAGTCCTGCACCACGCCGATGATGAAGCCCACGCCCACCATCTGCATGGCGATGTCGTTGGAGATGCCGAACAGCGAGCAGGCCATGGGGATCAGCAGCAGGGAGCCGCCAGCCACGCCGGAAGCGCCGCAGGCGCCCAGAGCGCTCATGGCGCTCAGCACGATGGCGGCGGGCAGGGACACCTGAATGCCCAAGGTATTAGCCGCTGCCAGCGTCATGATGGTAATGGTGATGGCTGCACCGTCCATGTTGATGGTAGCGCCCAACGGGATGGACACGGAGTACATATCCTTGTCCAGATCCAGCTTTTCACACAGGGACATATTCACAGGGATGTTGGCGGCAGAACTGCGGGTGAAGAAAGCGGTCAGGCCGGATTCCTTCAGGCAGCGGAATACCAGCGGGTACGGGTTGCAGCGCAGGTAAACGAACATGATAAAGGGGGAAACGATCAGCGCCATGAACAGCATGGTGCCCACCAGCAGCGCCAGCAGCTTGCCGTACTGGGTAAAGATGGCCAGACCGTTGCCGGAAACGTTGGTGTACACCAGACCCATGATGCCGAAGGGGGCCAGATTGATGATCCAGCGCACGATCTGGGAAACGGTATCGGCGGTGTTTGCCAGAAAGACCTTGGTACTCTCTGCGCCGATGTTCTTCATGGCAATGCCGAACATGCAGGCCCAGAACAGAATGCCGATGTAGTTGCCGTTCATCAGGGCGCTGACGGGGTTGGCCACAAAGTTGGTCAGCAGGGTGCTCAGCACTTCGCCCAAGCCCTGCGGGATCACATCGGACTGTGCCGCATCGGCCAGTACCACCGTGACCGGGAACATAAAGCTGGTGATGACCGCAATGGCTGCCGCCAGAAAGGTGGTGAGCATATACAGCCAGATCACGGTGCCAAAGCGGCGGTCCAGCTTGGACGAGCCCTGTGCCAGCGCGCTTGCCACAATGACGAACACCAGCACCGGGGCAATGCCCTTCAGCGCACCGACGAACAGGCTGCCCAGCTCGCCGACCCAACCCGCGCCCGGCGCAACAAGCGCCAGCACCGAACCGACTGCCAGGCCGATCAGGATGCGCAGGATCAGGCCGGTCTGGTTGTATTTTGCTACAACCGCTTTCAAGGTTTTCATATCGTAACACTCCTCTTACGCTGTACGCCTATCGCGTACATTTTCCTGTTTCTTGTGCGAGAACAGTTGTCATTATAGCATATACGGCAAAAAAGAGGAAGTGTTTTCAGGCATTTTGACGCCTCAAATCACGTTTTTTGTAACCTTTTGCAAAATTGCCTTGAAAACTGTACTTGTATAAAATACAGTTTTGCGGTTTTGACGAGGAACAGAACCCTCTCAGGGAAGTACCCCTTCGGTCTGCATCCCCGGCTCCCCCGCCATACCAAATTTACGTATAGTGCAATTTTTAGTTGCCAAACTATTGTCTTTTTCTGGAAAGTATTGTATACTCGTCTTGTTTAATGCAAGTGTTACTTGCCGAAATATCCGAATAATTGAAAAGAAACACTTGCCAATACAGACGAGAAAGAGAGGACACCCCTATGAACGAGACCGTAACCAAGCGCTTTCTGCTTTACTTCCGCCTGATGCTGCTGGTCTGGATCCTGATCGCAAATGCCATCATCCACCTGACCGGCATGGAGTACAGCTGGCTGATCTTCCTGAGCAACATCATGATGTTCACGCTGGAGGGCGATGTGAAGGATCGCCTTGTCACTGTGGAGCTGGGCGGCCTTGTGGGTCTGGTGCTCACTGTGGCGGCGCTGCTGTCCATCAGTGCCCTGACCCCTGTTCTGGGCGATTTCCTCGGCTTTATCCTGCCGCTGGCCGTGGTGCTGTTCATCCTCATCATCCTGCACCCCTACGCACCCAAGGTGCTGAACAACGTGGGCTTTGCCTACCTGACCGTGGCCTGCATCGATATCCCCGCCCTGACCGCCCATCTGCCGCAGTTCTTTATCACCTTCATCGTGGGCTCTGTGATCTTTAACGGTGTCTGCGTGCTGCTGATGAAGCCCGCCAAGGCGCTGGCTGTGCGCAGCGTGGAGAAACAGAGCGCATAAAAAAGTATATTTCTGCCGCTATCCCTTGATTTTTTTGTTCCGGCGTGCTACAATCAGCGTAGTTTCATCCTGTCCAAAACATTGATGCGGACAAACTGAAGCCCCGCTTTTCATGCCGCAGAGAGGGCTGCCCCGGGTTTCCGGGTGCTGCAAGCAGCCTGCCATGACCCCGGCTTCTACCACCGCAGAGTGCAGAGGCGAACCTCTGCCGGGCGTGCCCGTTACAGCACTGCGAGGGGCGCGTTTCCCCGCCGGGGAGCGCGCAATTCGGGTGGAACCGTGGAACGCAGACATTTGATCGGCGCTTCATCCCGTGAGTTTTACGGGGTGAAGCGCTTTTTATTTTTGTTCAACACCACATAGTCAAAGGAGAATCTACTATGAAGATCATCTACAAGGACGGTCATGTGGACGAGTGCCCGCAGGATCAGGAACTGCACGTTATCCGTCACACCGCTGCTCACGTTATGGCACAGGCCATCAAGCGCCTGTATCCGCAGGCTGATTTTGCCTTCGGCCCTGCCACCGAGAACGGCTTCTACTACGACGTCGATCTGGGCGACCAGAAGCTGAGCGACGAGGATCTGGCCAACATCGAAAAAGAGATGCGCAAGATCGTCAAGGAGAACCTGCCCATCAAGCCCTTCATCCTGCCCCGCGCCGAGGCCGTGAAGCTGATGGAAGAGCGTCAGGAGAACTACAAGATCGAGCACATGGCAGATCTGGCCGACGAGACCGAGTTCAGCTTCTTCCAGCAGGGCGAGTACGTGGATATGTGCATCGGACCCCACCTGACCTACACCAAGGCACTGAAGGCTTTCAAGATCACCCAGCAGTCCGGCGCATACTGGAAGAACGACAAGGAAAACAAGATGCTGACCCGTATCAACGGCGTGGCTTTCCGCAATCAGGAGGAGCTGGACGCATGGGAGAAGGAGCAGCAGGAGGCCCGCGAGCGCGATCACCGCAAGATCGGCAAGGAGATGGGCCTGTTCATGACCGATGATCTGGTGGGCCGCGGCCTGCCCATGTTCCTGCCCGCAGGCTACACCGTCTGGCAGGAGCTGGAGAACTATATCAAGGAGAAGGAGCGTGCACGCGGCTACCTGCACGTTATGACTCCCTGCATCGGCACTGTGAACCTGTATAAGACCTCCGGTCACTGGGATCACTACCGCGAGAATATGTTCCCCGCCATGGAGATGGAGGGCGAGAGCTATGTGCTGCGCCCGATGAACTGCCCCCACCACATGATGATCTACGCAAACCGTCCCCATTCTTACCGTGACCTGCCCATGCGCATCGGTGAGATCGCCCACGACTTCCGTTACGAGTCCTCCGGCACCCTGAAGGGCATCGAGCGCGGCCGTCACTTCTGCCAGAACGACGCCCACCTGTTCTGCACCCCGGAGCAGATCAAGAGCGAGGTCGCAAACGTGTGCGACCTGATCTTCGAGACCTACAAAGACTTCAACATTACCGATTACCGCTGCGTGCTGAGCCTGCGTGATCCTGCCGATAAGAAGAAGTACCACGACGATGATGCCATGTGGAACCATGCAGAGCAGGCTCTGCGCGAGGTGCTGACCGAGCTGGGCATCCACTTCACCGAGGAGATCGGCGAGGCCGCCTTCTACGGCCCGAAGCTGGACGTGAACGTGAAGCCCGCCGTGGGTGCCGAGTACACCCTGTCCACCTGCCAGCTGGACTTCTGCCTGCCCGCAAAGTTCCACCTGACCTATGTGGACAAGGACGGCTCCGAAAAGACCCCTGTGGTGCTGCACCGCGCAATTCTGGGCTCTCTGGACCGCTTCATGGCCTACCTGATCGAGGAGACCAAGGGCAAGTTCCCCACCTGGCTGGCTCCCACGCAGGTCAAGGTGCTGCCCGTGTCCGAAAAGACGCTGGAGTACGCACAGGACGTGACCGAGAAGCTGTCTGACGCCGGTATCCGCGTTGTGCTGGATGACGACAACCAGAAGATCGGCTACAAGATCCGTGCCGCACAGCAGGTGGACCGCGTGCCCTATATGCTGGTGCTGGGCGCCAAGGAAGCCGAGGCCGGCAACATCTCCGTGCGCGACCGCAAGGGCGAGACCACCGAGATGAGCCTTGAGGACTTCATCGCCAAGGTCACCACCGAGATCCGCACCCGCAGCCTGTAAGATATAAATGATAAGTGCCCCGGAAACGCCTGTCGGCGTTTCCGGGGCACTTTTTTTCACAGCAAAAGCCCCGCTCCCTTGTGCGCAGGAGCGGGGCTTTCGACTTACTGGTGACTCGAACAAAAAAGGAAAAGGAAAAAGGAGAACGATCTATCTGTCACGCCGGGCGGCGGGGACTGTGTCGGAGCAGCCGGGCTGCCGCCGCAGCGGGAACAGCGGAAAAACTTGTGGAGCGTTACTCCACGTCCTGCAGAGCGGCGTAATTTTCCTCGCCGGTGCGGATCTTGACCACGCGGGTCACGTTGTAGACAAAGATCTTGCCGTCACCGATATGACCGGTGTACAGTGCCTTCTTGGCAGCTTCCACTACAGCGTCCACGCTGATGCGGGAGACGATGACTTCCACCTTGATCTTGGGCAGCAGGGTGGTATCCACCGGCACACCACGGTACTTTTCAGGGGTGCCCTTCTGGATGCCGCAGCCCATGACCTGCGTTACGGTCATGCCGGTGACGCCCAGATCATTCAGAGCAGTCTTGAGCTGGTCGAACTTAGCCAGCTTTGCAATGATGGACACCTTATGCATACCGGTGTCGTAGACGCCATCGTGGATCACGGGCTCGCGCACCACCGGCACGGCAGCATCCATCTGCTTTGCCGAAGCCTTGGTGATGTCGTCCTCGCCCAGATCGGTGTTCTCGTTGGGGGTCATGGCAGCGGAGTTTGCATCCGAGATGGCAAAGCCTGCATAAGCGGAAGCCAGACCGTGCTCGTGGATGTCCAGACCGTCGATCTCCACCTCGGCAGGCACACGCAGGCCAAGGGTCTTATCAATGATCTTGAAGATGATGAACATTACAATCACAACGTAGGCATCCACGCAGACCAGACCCAGCAGCTGAGTGCCCAGCTGTGCCAGACCGCCGCCGTAGAACAGACCGGCATGGGCGGTGTTGGAGCCGGTGGAGAACAGACCCACCGCAATGGTGCCCCAGACGCCGTTTGCAAAGTGGACGGAAACAGCACCTACGGGGTCATCCACCTTGGCGATCTTATCGAAGAATTCCACGCTCAGCACCACAAGGATACCGGCCACAAAGCCGATAAAGAAAGCACCGAAGGGAGAAACAGTATCGCAGCCTGCGGTAATAGCCACAAGGCCTGCCAGAGAGCCGTTCAGGGTCATGGAGACATCCGGCTTGCCGTAGCGCAGCCAAGTGAAGATCATGGTCACGCAGGTAGCAACGGCTGCGGCAAGGTTGGTGTTGAAGCAGACCAGACCGGTCAGGGTCATGGTGGCATCGGTGGACAGGCTCAGGGAAGAGCCGCCGTTGAAGCCGAACCAGCAGAACCACAGGATGAACACGCCCAGAGCACCGGCGGTCAGGTTGTGGCCGGGGATGGCGTGGGGGTTGCCGTCCTTGTCGTACTTGCCAATGCGGGGGCCAAGCATCCAAGCGCCCAGCAGAGCGATGACGCCGCCCACATTATGCACGGCTGCGGAACCTGCAAAATCGTGGAAACCCATGCTCTGCAGCCAGCCGCCGCCCCACATCCAGTGGCCGCAGATGGGGTACACCACCAGCGAGATGGCGGCGGAGTACACGCAGTAGGCCTTGAAGTTGGTGCGTTCGGCCATGGAGCCGGAGACGATGGTGGCTGCCGTAGCGCAGAACACGGTCTGGAACACGATGTACACCCACAGGGGGATATCCAGACCCAAGTGGCTGTAATCGCCCTGAATGAAGGGATCGAAACCGCCGATCAGTGCGCCGGTGCCGCCGAACATCAGGCCGAAGCCGATGAGCCAGTAACAGGGCGTGCCGATGCAGAAATCCATCATGTTTTTCATCAGGATGTTGCCGGTATTCTTTGCCCGGGTGAAGCCGGCTTCGCATAGGGCGAATCCGGCCTGCATGAAGTACACTAGAAACGCTCCTACGAGCGTCCAGCAGGTGTTGACGGAGCTAAACATACTTTCCTACCTCCTACGGTCGTTTTTTGCACAGGGAGCCCTCTATTCTCTCCGTGCGGCAGTATCCCCGAAAACACAAAAGGCGCTGGCGGAATTGCTTCCGTCAGCGCCTTTGCTTTCGATGGCACGAGTATAGTCTCTTTGTGCAAACCTGTCAAGTATTCATCTCAAGGTTTTACGTTTTTCACAACACGGTGAAACGCTACCGTGCTAAAGTTTGGCAAATGTTTTGCCTGTCAGCCGTTTTTGCCGTCCTTCGGAGAACTGGACTTGTCCTTTTCTTTGGCGTTGGCCGGGCGGTGACCGCCCTCCATCTCCCAGTGCAGCAGCATACTCATCAAAGCGCGCAGCGCAAAGGTAGCCGCCAGCGGCACCACCGATTCCAGATTCTGCAGCAAAAAGGTCTTGGCGATCTCTGCCGACATCAGAAATTCCAGCGCGGTGGTCAGGCCGCTGCTCATTTCATGGTGGAAGTCCCGGTGGTCGTTGAAGAAGGTGGCGCGGACATAGTAAAAAGTGGCCTTGGCCAGACTGGTGATGATGATGAACAGACCCACCACCTCGGCAAGACCGGCGATCATGGGCACTGCAGTTTCCAGAAAGGCATCCAGCAGGTGGGTGAGGTTCAGGTTGAACAGGGTCAGTCCTTGCATGATCTCCTCCGCAGCTTACAGCAGGGTCTTGACGTAGGCGGCCAGCTCCTCGTCCTTGCAGGAGGCAAAGAACAGCTCAGAGAACTTGGCACCCGCCACAGCGCCCTTCAGCAGATCCTGATCGATGCTCTTCAGGCACTCGATGAGGGACTTGAAGGTAGCAGCGCGCACGCCGTCCAAAATCTTCTTGTTGCGCTGCTCGGGCACAACGCGCTCCTTGGGGTAGCCCTGACCGTGGCCGAAGCCGAACAGCTTCTCGAAGCAGTACTCGAGGTTCAGCTCACCGCCCCAGCCGAAGCCCTTGGCAAAGGGCATGGCAACGGCGTTGCCGTCGTTGACGTGGGCAAAGGTGTAGGCATCCACGGGGTCCTCCACGTGGCCGCAGATGACGCCGGGGAAGCTGTTCAGTGCCAGCATGGCACCCTCGCCGGTGCCGCAGCCGGTAACGACGTAGTCCGCAGCGCCGCTGTTCAGCAGGATAGCAGCCAGAATGCCGCACTGCACATAGGTCAGCTGTGCAGCGTCATCGGCGGCGTACATGCCGTAGTTGACCACTTCGTGGCCCATGGGCTCCACCACCTTCTTCAGGGCGGCTTCAATGATGCCGTTCTTGGCGGCCTGACTGTTCTCGTTGATAAGTGCGATCTTCATAACAATGGTTCTCCTTCTTATTTTTCCCTGCGGTGCGCAGGGATTATACAAAGTCCTCCCGCATGGGGGTAAAGAAATCCAGCATCACGCCGCCCTCCAGACAGACGCAGCCGTGCATGACGCCGTTCTGCTTGAGCAGGGTATCGCCGGGGCCTACCTCCCGGGTCTCGTCCCCGATGGTAAAGCGGTATCGCCCGGAGACGATATAGGTGATCTGGGTGTGGGGGTGGCAGTGCATGGCACCCACGCCGCCGGTCTCAAAGGTGTTTTCCACACACATGGCGTCCTTGCTGTACGCCAGCACGCGGCGCTGCACCCCGGGGCCGCAGGGTTCCGGGGAAATTTCGGCATGGGGCACCCAAGGGATGTCCTGATGGGCTTTTTCCATTATAGCATAACATCCTTTCCCGTACAAATGCAAAAGGGACTGCCACACAACGCTGTGCGGCAGTCCCCGGGGGTCAGAACTGCGGAGTGCCCTCAGCGTTTACTGGGGCTGCTTGCCGATGTAGGCCAGAATGCCGCCGTCCACATACAGGATCAGGCCGTTAACAAAGTCAGAGGCCTCAGATGCCAGGAACACAGCGGGTCCGCCCAGATCCTCGGCCTCGCCCCAGCGGCCTGCGGGGGTCTTGGCAACGATGAACTGGTCGAAGGGGTGACGGCTGCCGTCGGGCTGGATCTCGCGCAGCGGTGCGGTCTGCGGGGTAGCGATGTAGCCGGGTCCGATGCCGTTGCACTGGATGTTGTAAGCGCCGTACTCGGAAGCGATATTCTTGGTCAGCATCTTCAGGCCGCCCTTTGCTGCTGCATAAGCAGAAACGGTCTCACGGCCCAGCTCGCTCATCATGGAGCAGATGTTGATGATCTTGCCGCCGCCCTGTGCGATCATATCGGGGATGATGGCCTTTGCCACGATGAAGGGAGCGTTCAGATCGACGTCGATGACCTGACGGAACTGGGCAGCGCTCATCTCGGTCATGGGGATGCGCTTGATGATACCGGCGTTGTTGACCAGAATGTTGATGTGGCCGACTTCCTCGGTGATCTTTGCCACCATTGCATTGACGGCATCCTCATCGGTAACGTCGCAGACGTAGCCGTGAGCCTTGATGCCTGCCTCTGCATAGGAAGCCAGACCCTTGTCCACCAGCTCCTGCTTGATATCATTGAACACGATGGTAGCGCCGTTGGCTGCCATAGCCTTTGCAATTGCCATGCCGATGCCGTAGGATGCGCCGGTGATCAGCGCCACCTTGCCGGTCAGGTCAAAAGATTTGGGAGTGCACTGTGCCATAATAAAGTCCTCCTGTCAAAAATCGTATTCTACACGGCGCAAATTGCAGCCGTGCTACTTTGCAAAGCGCGTCGTATCCGGCCGTGCCGGAGTGCGCTCTTACTTGTATACCAGTCTAGCATCCTTTACAGGAAGTGTCAAGGCACATTCTTGTGAAGTTTTGTTGTATTTTCTTTAGATTTTTGCTTTTCTGCCAAAAAACAATACGCAGAACCGTTGCTTTTTAGCGCAATAGTTTGCGCAGACTGACGCGCCTTGTCACGGTGCACAAGATATTCCGACGATCTTTGGGCTTGTTGACAAGTTTGGACGACCTTTGTCTTTTACCCCAGCTTTTTCTTCTGCTGGCGTGCCACGATGGGCATCAGCAGGGGGATGGGTACAAGGCGCTGGGCGCTGGTGCACAGCCGCATAAAGGCAGAGGGCACAATGATGGTCTTGCGGTGCATCATGCCCAGCAGAGCTTCCTCCACACACAGCTCCGGCGTGATGCCCCGCAGGGCAAACACCACCCCGGCGTGGTCGTTGAACTCGGTGTCCACCGGGCCGGGGCAGAGGGCGCAGACGTAGACGGGGCTGTGCATCTCCCGCAGCTCCTCAGCCACACCGCGGGTCATGCTGACCACATAGGCTTTGCTGGCGTAGTAGCCCGCCATATAGGGCCCGCCGGGCAGCAGCCCCGCAGAGGATGCCACATTCAGGATGGTGCCGCCGCCCTGCGCGTTCATTTTGCGCACCACGGCGCGGAACAGCCGCGCCATGGCGGCAACATTCACTTGGATCATCTCTTCCTCGCGGGCTTCCTCCGTTTCCAGAATGCTGCCGCAGACGCCGAAACCGGCGTTGTTGATGAAGATGTCGATGTGCTCCTCGGCCAGTACTTCGCACAGGCGGCTGCACTCCTCGGCGCGGGAGAGGTCGGCGGTCTCGATGCGGCATTCCGTGCCGTGGGCTGCGTGCAGCTCCTTGGCAAGAGCCTGCAAACGGTCGGCGCGGCGGGCGGTCAGGATGAGCCGACAGCCCATAGCGGCATACCGGCGGGCGAACTCCCGGCCGATGCCGGAGCTTGCTCCGGTGATCCAGATGGTCTTTTGCATGGTGGTTCTCCTTTTTTTCGCCCCCAAACGGGGCTTTCTGTACTTGTTGCCCTTATTTTAGCATAGTTTGCCCGTGCTTTCTATGCAATTTTCGTAAACGATGCAAAAGAGAACCCGAAACGCCTGCGGCGTTTCGGGTTCTCTCATAGATCTTATTTCAGCAGGTTATCGTTCTCGAAGTAGTCGATGCGCATGGCCTTGCGCACCTCGTCCAGTGTGGCGGCAGCGGTCTTTTCGGCGTAGGCGCTGCCCTCTTTGAGGATCTCCACCACCTCGGGCAGGCGCTGCTCCCACTCCTTGCGGCGGGTGCGGATGGGCTCCAGCTCAGCCTGCATGACGCTGTTCAGGAACTTTTTCACCTTCATATCGCCCAGACCGCCGCGCTGATAGTGCGCCTTGACCTCGTCCAGATTCTGGTACTCCGGCCAGAACTCGGCAAAGTGCTCGGGGCGGCAGAAAGCGTCCAGATAGATGAACACCGGGTTGCCCTCCACCTTGCCGGGGTCCTGCACGCGCAGGTGGTTGGGGTCGGTAAACATGGACTTGACCTTCTTCTCGATATCCTCCGGCTCCTCGGACAGGTAGATGCAGTTGCCAAGGCTCTTGCTCATCTTGGCCTTGCCATCAATGCCGGGCAGACGCAGGCAGGCGGCGTTCTGGGGCAGAACGATCTCGGGCTCTACCAGCGTTTCGCCGTAGACGGAATTGAATTTGTGCACGATCTCGCAGCACTGCTCGATCATGGGCTTCTGATCCTCACCGGCGGGCACGGTGGTAGCCTTGAAGGCGGTGATATCGGCAGCCTGACTGATGGGGTAGCAGAAGAAGCCCACCGGGATGCTGGCTTCGAAGTTGCGCATCTGGATCTCGCTCTTCACGGTGGGGTTGCGCTGCAAACGGCTGACGGTGACCAGATTCTGGTAGTAGAAGCTCAGCTCGGTCAGCTGGGGCACCATGGACTGGATGAAGATGTGCACCTTGTTGGGGTCCAGACCGCAGGCCAGATAGTCCAGCGCCACCTGCAGGATGTTCTGGCGCACCTTCTCGGGGTTGTCGGCGTTATCGGTCAGCGCCTGCGCGTCGGCGATCATGATAAAGATCTCGTCATATTCGCCGGTATTCTGCAGCCGCACCCGCTCCTTCAGAGAGCCGACATAGTGGCCAACGTGCAGGCGGCCGGTGGGACGGTCGCCGGTCAGAATAACTTTTTTCATGATGTTCTCCTTTGTCAAGGATTTGACCCCCTCCGACAAGCCTTGCGGCATTGCCGGCTCCCTCAAGGGAGCGCCTTTTCGCCTTACTGCACCGTAAAGCTGCGTGGCAAGAGGTTCCTTTTATACTTTATAGTGTGTTAAGTATAGCCCCCCGGGGCGGTGCTGTCAACAAGGCCGCCGGAAAAAGAAAAAAGCGATGGAAAATTTCCATCGCTTTGCTGGCGCCTCTTGCCTGACTCGAACAGGCGACACCCTGATTAACAGTCAGGTGCTCTAACCGACTGAGCTAAAGAGGCATCTATATAAAACGGCGTACAGCCGTTTTACTACTATAAAATGGTGACCCGTACCGGAATCGAACCGATGTTAAAGGCGTGAGAGGCCTCTGTCTTAACCGCTTGACCAACGGGCCATACAACCATTTTCGCATCAGGTGTTCGCACCCGACTTGACTATTTTAGCATACCGGGTGCCCTTTGTCAACAGCAAATTTTGATTTTGTTCGAAAAAAGTAAATTTTTCCACCGCAGCCCCGGACCGGCAGCAAACACAGCGCCCGCTGCCGTTCTATGCGGCCTTTTATAAAGGAACGATAAAATGGTGAAACCTGAATTCGGATAGTTGACAACGTGGTAAAATGTGGTACTCTTAGGGTGCAAAAATGCTTTTGAGGAGGGCTTATAATATGGCTATGAAAATAGATCGTCGTGCGTTTTTAAAGACTTCTGCCGCAATGGCAGTGGCAGTATCCATGACCGGACTGCTGGGCGGCTGCAGTGATAGTGACATTGGCACCGATCTGGGTGGCTTTACGGCTTCTGTCACAAAATGGGATGTAAAGCAGAATCCCCCTGCGCTCAGTGAAAATCAGAGCAAGTGGACGGCAGATGTGAAGGTGTGGGTGCGTACCACCAACACGAAGGATTCCGACTGGAGTATTGCGGGCGACGCTGTTATGGAGCTTAAAGTCAATGGAGTTGCCGTTGAAATGCAGGGCGACGGTCTGCTGACGAATGATGGAGTTCTTAAATTCAGCCGCAGGCACAAGGCAAATGAGGGCTGGGTCAACTTTAAAATGAACTATAAGCAGAAGGAACTGTACGACGCGATCGCCAATAAGGAAGCTGTCGTAAAGTTCAGCATCGGCACGAAAAAGGCTACCGATACCTATACTGCTCTTTATATCGAGGGACCTCATGGCGAGGGATTTTCCCTTAAAAAGGATAACGCCCGTGTGTAACTGAACCCGGATGACCCAATACAGGAGGTGCATTGCTATGATCGACCGCAGAACATTTCTTAAACTCAGCGCCGGGGCACTGGTGCTGACCGCCGCAGGGGCTTTGACCGGCTGCGGAGGGATGAATGACCGTCCGAAGGTGACGATCGACGGAGTGGTGTTTATGTGCGAAGCTCCAGTTATAACCGGTGGCAGCGGCTATGCTGTGCGCTATTGTCCGCTGTTCGCGATTCAGAATGATACCGGCGAGCGGGTAATATTGGAGCCGAAAGATATTACTGGCACCTTTACGGATATGGAAAATAATATGTATCCACTGGAATTTATTCGCAATGAACTGACAGTGGAGCCGCATAGTTATCAGGAATATGGCAGTTCAGCAAAGTTCTGTCTGGAAAGTGAAAATCGGGTTCCTGCAGAATACAGCAATGGTACGTTCATAATGCGGGTAGCCTATCATAATCAAACTGCCGTATTCCGTTACGATGGAAAAACTATTACCCCCAGCAAAGAATAAGATTCGGACAACATTTTGCCGCCGGGCACCCTTGGAAACAGGAGTGCCCGGCGGCTTTTTTGTTTTGTGCCGCGTTACCTGTTCTTTACATTGGGGCTGGCATTGTGCACAAAGTTTTACGCACTTTTTGCACGTCCATGGTCGCAGCAAGGGCGGCAAAGCGGTAGAATAAGGCCGTTCCCAAGGAAAACACAAAAAGACAGTGCCGGGCGGGAGCCCGGGTTTTTAATGGAGGAAATTCTATCATGAAAAAGATCTCTCGTCGTTCGTTTCTGACCGTTTGCGGTGCAGCTGCTGCGGCTGCTGCCCTGACCGCCTGCGGCGGCTCTGCTTCTTCCGCATCCAGCACCGCTGCTTCTGCTTCCGCCACCGCTTCTTCCGCTGCCGGGCAGGCAGCCGGCACCCTGAGCGGCAACGTTGCGACCGGCGGTTCTACTTCCATGAAGAACGTCATCGCTGCCCTGACCGAGGGCTTTGCCGAGGTCGAGCCGGGTGTCACCGTCAGCTACGACCCCACCGGCTCCGGCGCAGGCATCACCGGCGCTACCGACAAGACGCTGGACATCGGCCTGTCCTCCCGCGCCCTGAAGGACGATGAGAAGAACGATGTGGACGGCACTGTCGTGGCGCTGGACGGCATCGCCATCATCGTGAACAAGGACAGCAAGGTCGCTGACCTGACTGTGGAGCAGCTGAAGAAGATGTTCACCGGCGAGATCACCAACTGGAAGGATGTCGGCGGCGATGACGGCGAGATCGTTCTGGTGGGCCGTGAGGCCGGTTCCGGCACCCGCGATGGCTTTGAGAGCATCGTGGACGTGAAGGACAGCTGCAAGTATGCACAGGAGCTGACCGCCACCGGCGCTGTCATCAGCGCTGTGGAGGCAAACCCGCTGGCCATCGGCTACGCTTCTCTGTCCGCCGTGGGCGACACCGTTGCCATGGTCACCGTGGAGGGTGTGGAGTGCAGCGAGGACACCGTCAAGGACGGCAGCTACAAGATCCAGCGTCCCTTCGTGTTCGTTACCAACAAGAGCGCTGCCCTGTCTGAGCAGGCACAGGCCTTTGTGGACTTTGCCACCAGCAAGGACGCTGCCGACCTCATCCGCACCGCAGGCGCTGTGCCCGTGAACGAGTAATTGCAGGGTGGTTTGCCGGGGAGTTTCCCCAGCGAATGATCCGAGGGTGGGACCCTGTTGCCGCAGGCAATAGGGCGGGAGCTGGAAGCCCCGAATTTCGCGGGGAAAGCTCCCCGGTGAACCGCCTGCCCTGCATCTGAACAAGAGAACTGCCGCGTCGGCCTGCCCTAAAAGGCTGGGCTGGTGCGGTTTTTTATAGGATCGCGTTATGAAAAATACAACCTCTTCTCTGCGCCGGGTACGGCTGCCCCGCACCCCCGCCGACTGGCTGGAAGCGGTGATGAATTTCATCTTCTTCCTGTGCGGAATGCTGGCGGTGTGCTGTGTGGTGCTCATCTCGGTGTACATGGTGGTCTCCGGCGTGCCGGCTATCCATAAGATCGGTATTTTCAAATTCCTGTTCGGCACAAAATGGGCGTCCACTGCGGCAGAGCCGCTGTTCGGCATTCTGCCCTTCATCCTGTCCAGTGTCTACGGCACGCTGGGTGCCACCATCCTCGGCGTGCCCATCGGCCTGCTGACGGCAGTGTTCCTCTCCAAGGCCGCAGACCCCAAGCTGCGCACCGTGGTGGTCACCGCCATCGAGCTGCTGTCCGGCATCCCCAGCGTAGTGTTCGGCCTTTTGGGGATGCAGGTGCTGGTGCCCGCCGTGGCAAAGACCTTCGGCAAGGCCTCCGGTGCCTGCCTGCTCAGCGCCATCGTGGTGCTTTCCATCATGATCTTACCCAGTATCGTGTCCGTGTCGGTGACGGCGCTCAACGCCGTGCCGCCGGAGTATGAGCAGGGCAGTCTGGCGCTGGGTGCCACCGACACCGAAACATGGTTCAAGATCAGCATCCCGGCAGCCAAAAGCGGCATTGCCGCAGGCGTTGTGCTGGGCATCGGCCGCGCCATCGGCGAAGCCATGGCTGTGATGATGGTGGCGGGCAACAGCCCCAATATGCCGGACAGCCTGTTCCGCAGCGTCACTTTGCTGACCACCGCCATTGCCAAGGAAATGAGTTACGCCGGCGGCTTGCAGCGGCAGGCACTGTTCAGCATCGCGCTGGTGCTGTTCGTGTTCATCATGCTCATCAACGTTGTGCTGAATGTGGTACTGAAGGGAGGAAACCGCGATGAATAACGGCTTTTCGCCCTCCCGCCGGGCATGGAACCGGGTAATGACCGTGCTGGTCTGGGCAAGCGCAGTACTGGTGATGATTCTGGTGGCCGGGATCATCGGCATGGTGCTGGTGCGGGGCATCCCCCACATCAGCTGGAACTTCCTTTCCACTACTGCCAGTGTGCTGAAAAAGACCGATGGCATTCTGCCCGCCATCCTTAACACCCTGTATGTCATTGTGCTGACATTACTCATCGTATTGCCGCTGGGCGTGGGTGCGGCGGTCTACCTGACCGAATACGCCTCCAACCGGCGGCTCATCGAGGTCATCGAGTTCACTAACGAAACGCTGGCCGGTATCCCCAGCATCATCTACGGTCTGGTAGGTATGCTGGTGTTCAGTCAGGCGCTGGGCTTCCAGACCTGTCTGCTGTCCGGCAGTCTGACGCTGGTGGTGATGAACCTGCCCACCATCATCCGCACCACGCAGGAATCCCTCAAAACCGTGCCGCAGGGCTACCGCGAGGGTGCCATGGGTCTGGGTGCAGGCAAGTGGCACATCATCCGCACCATCGTGCTGCCTTGCAGCATTGACGGCATCGTCACCGGCTGCATTCTGGCGGTAGGACGCATCGTGGGCGAAAGCGCCGCGCTGCTGTTCACCGCCGGTGCGGCAGAGGTGATCGCCAAGAGTGTGTTCAAAGCCTACACCTCCAACGGTGCCACCCTGTCGGTGCTGCTGTACCTGCGCGCCTTTGAAGACGGCGATTTCACCTCCGCATGGGGCATCGGCGCAGTGCTGCTGGTGCTGGTGCTGCTCATCAATCTGGCAGCACGTCTGGCGAAAACCAAACTGAAACAGAAGCAGTAAAAATAAAGAGGTACTCTATGGAAAACACGAATGTGCCGGTGATATCGGCAAAGGATCTGAACCTCTGGTACGGCGACTTCAAGGCGCTGAAGAGCATTTCGCTGGACGTGGGCGAGCGGGAGATCACCGCACTCATCGGCCCCTCCGGCTGCGGAAAGTCCACCTTTTTAAAGACCCTGAACCGCATGAACGACCTTGTGCCGGGCGTGCGCATCGAGGGCGATGTACGGCTGAAGGGCGAGGACATCTTTGCCCGCGAGATGGAGCTGACCGACCTGCGCCGCCGCGTGGGTATGGTGTTCCAGAAGGCAAACCCCTTCCCCATGAGCATCTACGACAACATCACCTACGGCCCCAAGCTGCACGGCGTGCGCAATAAGGCCGAGCTGGACGAGCTGGTGGAAACCTCTCTGCGGGGCGCAGCCCTGTGGGACGAGGTGAAGGATCGCCTGAAAAAGAGCGCCCTTGGCCTGTCCGGCGGGCAGCAGCAGCGTCTTTGCATCGCCCGGGCATTGGCGGTCAAGCCCGAGGTGCTGCTGATGGACGAGCCCACCAGCGCACTGGACCCCGGCTCTACCATGAAGGTGGAGGAGCTGATGAACGAGCTGAAAAAGAACTACACCGTGGTCATCGTCACCCACAATATGCAGCAGGCGGCCCGTATCAGCGACCGCACCGCCTTCTTCCTGCTGGGTGAACTGGTGGAAGTTGGCCCCACGAACCAGATCTTCAGCACGCCCCGGGACAAGCGCACCGAGGACTACATCTCCGGCCGGTTCGGTTAATGCAGGGAGGAACAAAGCAATGAGCATTCGCAAACAATACGACAGCGATCTGGAGGCCCTCAAGACCGCGCTGGTGGAGATGGGGCAGAACGCCGCCGAGGCCGTGGAGAACGCGCTGGAAGCGCTGTGCACCGCCGATACCGCAGCCGCCCAGAAGATCGTGCAGGGGGATGACCGCATCAACAACATGGAGCGGGACATCGAGCACCGCTGCATGACCTTGCTGCTGCGCCAGCAGCCGGTGGCGGGCGATCTGCGCCACATTTCCACCGCCATGAAGGTGGTCACCGATATCGAGCGCATGGGCGACCACGCTTCGGATATCGCCGAGATCATCCCGCATCTTGTCACCGTGCGCAAGGAGGGCGACCCCGCCGTCAGTCAGGCTATTGCCATGGGACGCAAGGCCTACCAGATGATCTTAGACGCCATGGACGCCCTGACCGCCGAGGACGAGATCGCCGCCCGCCGCGTCATCGCCGCAGACGACGCCGTGGACTACGACTTCAACGCCATCAAGCACACACTGGCACAGGAGATCGCCGCCGACCCCGCCAAGGTGGACGCCGCGCTGGATCTGCTCATGGTCATCAAGTATCTGGAGCGCATCGGCGACCACGCCGTGAACGTAGCCGAGTGGGTGCAGTTCGTGCGCACCGGGCGCTACAAGGACGAAAGCATGTTCTGATACTCACTCTGCCCTTTTGGGCGCGTGTTTTCCTTATTTTCTTCTGGAAAAGGCTGTCTGCCGTTTGGCGGGCAGCCTTTTTCTGTGGGAAAGCTCCCTCTACAACGAAAATTGACTAAAAAATTTTTATCTTTTCTGCAATGTTTGCGGCGGGTGATTCGTATTCAGGGTATAAGAGCCCGGAAGGGGCTCCGCAGTTATCGTGCAGCGGGTGGTCCGGCTTCCCCCAGTCCCCCGCCTGCCGCACCGTTACGGAGGACAGATACAATGATGGCAAAGCTTGAACGCTCCCCGCAGCAAGCCCGCATGGAGGCCGTGAGCCGCGATGCACTGGTGCAGGCGGCGCTGCAGGAGATCACCCAAAATTATCGTGAGGCCAGCCTTTCCAATGTGGCAAGGGCTTATGGCGTTTCGCTGGCGTATGTCAGCGAGTGCGTGCGCGCTCAGACCGGGCGCACCTACAAGGAGCTGCTGCAAAAGCACCGCATGGAGACCGCCGCGCGGCTGCTGCGCCGCAGCGATCTGAACATTCAGCAGATCATTGCACAGGTGGGCTACGAGAACACCAGCTACTTCTACCGCCTGTTCCACGAGCGCTACGGCCTGAGTCCACGGGAGTACCGGCTGGTGCGCAACGGCACTGCTCCCCGCCGCCCCACCGCATGAACCGCCCCCTGCTTTGCTGCCCCCGACCGTCGTGCTGCTGCCCCGCGCACGGCGGTCTGTTTTTGCCGCGAAATGGAGAAAAATCTGGTACTTTATGGAATATTGTGTTATACTAAAATAAATGTACCCCGCGCGGCAGGGCGCGGGCAAGAGAGGATGAGTGGATATGTTTCGCGGAGCGGTAAGAGCGGATATGGCACGGATTTTGGATATCTATGCCCGTGCGCGGGAATTCATGGCGAAAAACGGCAACCCCACCCAGTGGGGGGACAACTACCCAAGCCCGGAGCTGCTGGAAGAGGATATCGACACTAACCGGCTGTTCGTGTACATGGTAAACGGCCAGATGCAGGCGGTGTTTGCCTTTGTCCTTGGCGAGGATCCCACTTACAAGGTCATTGAGGACGGGCAGTGGCTCAACGACACTTTGCCCTACGGTACGCTGCACCGGCTGGCTTCGGCGGGCGAGAGCAAGGGCATCGGCAAGGCGGTGGTGGAGTGGTGTCTGGAGCACTGCGAGAGCCTGCGCGCCGACACCCACGCCGACAACAAGGTGATGCAGCACCTGCTGGAAAGCGAGGGCTTTACCCGCTGCGGCATCATCCATGTGGAGGACGGCACCCCGCGCATCGCCTACCAGCGGTTGTCCCTGACCCAGAGCCAGCTGGGGTGAGCGGAAAAACAGTTTGATTTGGGAGATCGGAAACACCTGCGGGCGTTTCCGATCTCCTTTTTCATAGATGGAGCTGCCCTGCCGCGCCCTCTCCCGTGAAAATGCAATGCCGGAGCGTCCGCAGATGCTCCGGCATTGCGCTATTAAAAAAGAATTTTTCCGCTGAATATGCGCAAAGCGCGCGCGGCGCGCATTTCTGATCCTCTCCCCCCTTCTGTGCCTTGCCACCGGCGGCGAAGCAGTGTATAATAGCCTCAGAACGCTACAATGCCGGAAACCCCGGCAGATACAGGAGGAATTGCAGATGAATAAACCGGTACTGGTCGTCATGGCTGCCGGCATGGGCAGCCGTTACGGCGGCATGAAGCAGATCGACCCGGTGGGCCCCAACGGACAGGTCATTATGGACTATTCCCTCTACGACGCCCGCCGCGCCGGCTTTGAGACCGTGATCTTTGTCATCAAGCACGAGATCGAGGACGCCTTCAAGGCAGCCATCGGCGACCGTGTGGCCAAGGCGATGAAGGTGAAGTATGCCTTCCAGCAGCTGGAAGAGCTGCCCGCAGGCTTTGCCGTGCCGGAGGGACGTGTAAAGCCCTGGGGCACCTGCCATGCCGTGCTGGCTGCAAAGCCCCTGATTGACGGCCCCTTTGCGGTCATCAATGCGGACGACTACTACGGCCCGGAGGCGTTTCAGGTGATGTACGATTACCTGTCCACCCACGCCGATGATGATTTCTACCGCTACTGCATGGTCAGCTATCTGCTGAAGAACACCCTGTCTGAGAACGGCAGCGTGGCACGCGGCGTGTGCATCAAGAACGAGGACGGCACCCTGCAAAGCGTGACCGAGCGCACCCGCATCGAGCCCTGCGACGGCGGCGCACATTACACCGAGGACGGCGGCGAGAGCTGGGTGGACCTGCCCGGCGACACCCCTGTGAGCATGAACCTGTGGGGCTTCGGCAAGAGCTTTCTGGACGAGGCCGAGCAGCGCTTTGCGGGCTGGCTGACCGAGAACCTGCCGGTGAACCCCCTGAAGTGCGAGTATTTCCTGCCGCTGGTGGTGACCGAGCTGATCGAGGAGAACAAGGCAAAAATTCAGGTGCTGCGCAGTACGGATAAGTGGTTCGGCGTCACCTACCGGGAGGATAAGCCTTTGGTGGTGGAGGCCATTGCCCGCAAGACCGCCGAGGGCCAGTACCCCGAAAAACTGTGGGAGTAAATGCTTCGCAATAGCGGAAAAATATTTAGATCATAGCAAAGTCGGGCAGCCTGCGGGCTGCCCGACTTTGTGTTTTTATGGGGTGGAACGTATTCACAAAAACCGTTCCAGCTGGATGCGGTTATCCTCTTCAAAATCCTGCAGCCGCTGGGCAAGGCGCTTTGCGCCCGGGGCGGCGTTGGGGTAGTCCTTGCAGCTTTTTACGCAGTCCACCACCCCCATGCCGCTGCCCTGTGTGAGCATCTCGGCCAGATTGCGGGTGGATTTGTCCGTAAGGGTCTTGAGCCCGATGCCCATTTTCGTGTTCAGCTTTGCCATGGTGCTCTGCCCCTGCGCGCTGCCGCCGCAGGCTTCTATGGCGGTGTGCGCTTCCTGATTCAGCTGGTGGTAGATGTTGCGCTGGCGCAGCAGTTCGGCCTTGAACTGCACATCGTTGGTCATGGGTAAGATCTGCTCTAGGGTGTTCTTGCCCATCTCGGTGTTCTGCACCACCGCTTCCAGCAGGTTCAGGTTATCGTTTTTCTGGTTTTCCATACAAAAAATCCCCCTTTGGCACCTAGTATGTGCCCAAAGGGGGATTTTATACGTTGTTTCTCAGCAGATCTTATTGCCGCCGGAGATCTGGATGCCGCGCAGCCGCTCGTCACAGATGGCGTACAGGCGCTGCCAGCAGTTGGCGGCGCTGTCCAGCTCGTCCAGCCCTGCCACCGCGACGCTCAGGGTAAAGGGCACCCGCTTCATCATGCCCATGGAGGTGATGCACTCGTGGGGCATTTCGGCGTAGATGTTCCGCATCTGCTCGGCCAGCTGGCCGCCGTCCAAGTCCAGACAGCCCACCACAAAGGTGGTGCCGGTCAGGCGGCAGACGATCTGACTGCCCGGGATATCGAAATACTTTTTCCACTGGTTCGCCACAAAGCAGATCAGCTGATCCATCACCGGCTGACCGTAGGTGTCCCGCAGCTGTGCGCCGTGATCCAGCGACACCAGCGCCACGGCGGCCTTGCGCCCCTGCTCTGCCCAGCGGTCCAGCTCGGCGGCGATCACAGTCTCAAGATAGCGGCGGTTGTACACGCCGGAAAGAAAATCGTGGTTCAGGTCCTCGCGGCACAGCTCCCGCTCGCGGGCGCTCATGCGCTCTTCCGGCAGCAGGTTGCCTGCCAGCGGGGCAGACATGGTGATCCGCCACAGCTTGCCGTCTGCCCGCACCGTGCGGTGCAGCACGCAGCTTACCCGGCCGTTGCACAGGCTATAACTCACCTGCAGGCCTTCGTCCTGCCAGCCGGTGTCCTGTGGCAGCTCGTCCAGCAATACCGTTTCAAACGCAGCCTGTGCGCCCTCGGCAAAGGTACGCAGATCCTGCTCTGTCCATTCTCTGTCCATCTGTAATTTCCCCATCATCCGTACGCGCCGCCGCTTCCGACGGGCGAAATTCCAATTTTCCCACAAATCCGGGAACTTACGGCTATTATACCATTGAAATACAGATTTTTCCAGCAAAACGCACAAATTTTTACGGCGGTTTTTACAATTCTGTCAAATTGCTAATTCTTTCACGTTTTGAACGTCTGCATTGCAGCGGCAGTACACGGCGCACTCGGCTTTGATCTGTGCGGCAAGGGCTTTGGAGTCAAAGCCGGCCTTGGCGCGCCATGCCCAGTTGCCGCCCAGTTTGCCCGGGGTGTTCAGGTGCGCCTCGGCACCCAGCCCCAGCCAGTCGTACATGGGAATGATGGCTCTGTCCGCCACCGAGCCCAGCGCTGCCCGCAGCAGCGCAGTGCGCGCGGCGGCAGTCTTGACAGCTGCCACCTCCTTGGCGGTGGGCTTGCAGGGGGTCAGGTGCAGATAGGCCGCAGCGGTGGCCTTTTCCTTTTCGGAAGCGCCGTTCTCCCACCAGTCGGTCAGGGTGGTGTTGTCGTGGGTGCCGGGGTAGACCACGCCGTTTTTAACGTGGTTATGGGGCAGATACTCGTTGTCCCCGCCGCCGAAGGCAAACTGCAGCACCTTCATGCCCGGGAAGGTGCTGTCGGCCAGCAGCTTACGCACGCTGGGGAACAGTTCGCCCAAGTCCTCGGCGATGATGGGCAGCTTGCCCAGTGCGGCCTCCAGTGTGTCGAACAGCTCCATGCCGGGGCCGTTCTCCCACTTGCCGGTGCGGGCGGTGGTGCTGGTGGCCGGGATGGCCCAATAGGTGTCGAAGCCGCGGAAGTGGTCGATGCGCAGCAGATCGTAGATGCCCAGTGCGTGGCGCACCCGCTGAATCCACCATGCGTAGCCGGTCTTTTTGTGGTACGCCCAGTCGTACAGGGGGTTGCCCCACAGCTGGCCATCTGCGGAGAAGTAGTCCGGCGGGCAGCCCGCCACCCGGGCAAAGCGGCCGTCGGCATCCAGCTCAAACAGCTTGCCGCCCACCCATGCGTCCACCGAGTCGGCAGAGACGTAGATGGGGATGTCGCCCAGGATCTGCACGCCCTTCTCGTTGGCATAGGTCTTGACGGCCTGCCACTGGACGCTGAACTTGTACTGCACAAACTTCCAGAAGCCAATCTCCTCTTCGTTTGCGGCGGCAAAGGCAGCCAGTGCAGCCTTGTCGCGGCGGCGGTAGGGGGCATCCCACTCCACCCAGTTCTTCATCTTGTTGGCTACCTTCAGCGCCATGTACAGGGCATAGTCCTCCAGCCAGTCCTCGTTGGCAAGGGTGAAGGCGTAGTAGTCGTCGGGGTAGTAGTAGGCACAGCCGTGCAGCCCGGCGCACTGGCTGCGCCATGCGGCGTAGGCCTTGCGCAGCACCGCAAAGCGGCTGACGTACAAGGTGCCATAGTCCACTTCCAGCGGGTTTTTGCCCCAGCTTTCCGCCTTGAGATCTGCGGCGGTCAGCAGGCCCTCTTTTTCCAGCGCTTCCAAGTCCACAAAATAGGGATTGCCCGCAAAGGCAGAGCAGCTCTGGTAGGGGCTGTCGCCGTAGCCGGTGGGGCTGAGCGGCAGCAGCTGCCAGATCGTTTGTCCTGCTGCAGACAGGAAATCCACAAATTGAAATGCCGCCTTGCCAAAGCAGCCGATCCCGTAAGGGCCGGGCAGACTGGATACCGGCATCAGAATACCACTTTCACGCATGATCCGTTACCTTCCTCGCTGTCAATTTTCGGGAATATTCGTTGTTTCCTATCATAACATAACTGTAAACTATTTTCCACAGGCAAAAATCGTGGTATACTGGTTTTTATGGGATACCCCCTCAGCTTCGCTGCGCTCAGCAGCTCCCCCAAGGGGGCGCCTTTGGCATGGTTGGAAAGTTTGTGGTTTGACCGGAAAGTTCCTGCCTGCTTTCAGCGTGCAAAGACGCTCCGCTGGGCCAGAGGCAGGGAGGGGTGTTCCG
>ENA-OPBL01000603-OPBL01000603.1-human-gut-metagenome-genome-assembly--contig:-NODE-603-length-36581-cov-3.944259_pt1 | contig 36581 bp, 41 predicted proteins | sample MGYA00241073_ERZ501461 | MGnify/ENA primary metagenome ERZ501461 (study PRJEB25962, sample SAMEA2042630) | human gut metagenome | biome: human gut; feature: human-associated habitat; material: faeces... | reverse complement strand
CTGCAAAGCCTTGTAAGCCGTGTTAACAACCCGGAAAACACTCTTGTAGTAACAACAGGCATGATGAACGGCGGCAGCGCAGATGCCGTTATTGCCGGTAAGACAGAACTTGTGGGCACGGTAAGAACTTTTAATAAAGAATTCCGCAGGGGCATGCCGCAGCTTATTGACGATATTGCCAAAAAAGCAGCGGTTACCTATGGCTGCGAAGTTAGCAGCACCTATTTCTTCGGCCCTGCGCCGCTTATTAACGAACACCATGATTTAAACGAAATTGCCCGTAAGGCAGCCGTAAAAATTATGGGCGAAGGCTGCCTGAGCCATTTGGATAAAATGACTGGTGCGGAAGATTTTTCGGTATTTATGGAAAAAACCAAAGGAGTATATGGCTTTATCGGCGTGCGCAACCTTGCCAAAGGGCTGAACTGCGTGCATCACCACCCAAAATTTGCGGTAGATGAGGACCAGTTAAAATACGGCGCCGGTATTTATGCGCAGTTTGCTTACGATTATTTAAAAAGTGATGCCAAATGAACAAGCTGATAAAAATAATGCTGCTGCTGGTGCTGGCTGCGTTTTGCAGCCTGGCATCGGCGCAGGAACCTGATTATGCGGACACTGGCAGTTGGGCGTACTGGCGCGTTGGCGAAAGCAAACCTGCCGATTTATTTATTGTATGCCCTACCGTTGACCTTGGTACGGACGGCAATAAAAATATGAGCCTTGCCGATAACGAAGCGAAAAAGAATTTTTACGGCGCACTTAATATGGAGCGTGGCATTTATGAGCAGCATTGCCGTATGTATGCGCCGTATTACCGCCAGGCAGTGCTGGCAGATTACGATTTGCCTGCAAACGAGGCAGAGCCTTATTTTAACCTTGCTTATAAAGATGTACGTGCGGCCTTTGTATATTATATGCAGCACGAAAACAACGGCAGGCCGTTTGTGCTTGCAGGGTTTTCGCAGGGGGCGGAAATGTGCCTGCGCCTTTTAAAAGAATTTGGCAATGAGAATTTTGTAAAAAACAACATGGTTGCCTGCTATGCCATCGGTTGGAGGTTTACGCCGCAGGAAGCCGAAAAATATCCTTATATACAGCCTGCAAAAGGTGCGGATGACCTTGGCAAAGTTATAATTTTTAACAGCGAAGCGCCGGAAGTAACAAGTTCGGCCATAGTACCGGAAGGCGTTAAAAGTTTTGCCATTAATCCGCTAACGTGGAGCCGCGGCAGCCAAAAAGCGCCCAAAACACTTAATGCCGGTGCCTGCTTTACGGATTACAGCGGCACTGTTGTGCGCGAAGTGCCGCAGCTTACTGGGTGTTATATCGACAGCGTGCGCGGCACATTAAAAGTAACGGACTTTGACAAAAAAGAATTTGTACCGGGGCTGCCGCTGTTTAGCGAAGGCGTTTACCATATTTATGACTACCAGTTTTTTTACCGCAATTTACAGCAGAACGTAAATCTGCGCATAAAAACCTTTATGGAAGAAAGGCAGGAAGAAAATGCAGCTTAACAATTCTTTGCCGCATATAAAAATACTGGCAACCGGCGGAACCATTGCCGGCAGTGCTGCGCAGGCAGGGCAGCTTACAGGTTATACGTCAGGGGCACTGGGCATTGAAAGCCTTATAAGCGCCGTGCCGGAACTTGAAAGCGCGGCGCGGGTAAGCGGAGAGCAAATTGCCAATATCGACAGCTGCAACATAACCAGCGGTTTATGGTTTAAGCTGGCGCAGCGCTGCAATGAACTGACGGCAGATGATGATGTGGACGGAATTGTTATTACCCACGGCACCGATACGCTGGAAGAAACTGCTTACTTTTTAAACCTAACGGTAAAAGGAACCAAGCCGGTAGTGCTTACCGGAGCGATGCGCCCGGCAACAGCTATCAGCGCGGACGGGCCTTTGGATTTGCTTAATGCCGTAAAAACTGCTGCCTGCCGGGAAGCGTGCGGCAAAGGCGTGCTTGTTGTAATGAACGATATTATTATGGCGGCAAGGTATGCCACCAAAACCAGTGCGTTTAAGGTAGAGGCGTTTCAGGCTGTGCCTTACGGGCAGCTTGGCACAATTGCCGGAGGCAGGGTGTATTTTGAAGCCGCAATCAGCAAATGCCACACAGTAAATTCCGTTTTTTCCGGTAAAAACTACACATCTTTGCCGCGCACCGATATTATTTACACACATTGTGATGATGACGGCATACTTATTGAAGCAGCCGTAAATGCCGGTGCACAGGGCATTATTTATGCCGGCAGCGGTATGGGCAGCATCCACTGCGGTGCGGAGGCCGCACTTTTAAAAGCCGTGCAGCGCGGAGCTGCTGTTGTGCGCAGTACCCGCGTAAGCGAAGGGCGTGTTCTTGCCGCTAACCCCAAATGGGATGAAGCAGGTTTTATCAGCGGCGGCAACTTAAATCCGCAGAAGGCGAGAATTTTATTGCAGCTTGCTTTAACCTGCACGCATGAGCCGCGGAAAATACAGGAATTTTTTGATAAATATTAAGAAAGAAGGCTTTATAAGTGGCTTTATTGGAACAGATTTTGCAGGAAAACGCCAGGTTTACAGCCGAATTGCCTGAAAGCTACATTCACCGTAATGATAAAGTAAGCAAATATCCGGCAAAACAGCTGGCAATTTACACCTGCATGGATACGCGCCTGGTAGATTTTTTAGAACCTGCCATGGGCATATCGCGCGGCGAAGCAAAGGTTATTAAAGCAGCAGGCAATATGATTACAGGCCCGTTTGATGAAGTTATACGCAGTTTAATGGTAGCTGTGTATGAACTTGGTGTAACGGAAATAATGGTTGTTGGCCATGAAGATTGCGGCATGCAGCATTCAACATCCGAATCGTTAAAAAAACGTATGCTGGAACGCGGTATAAAACCGGAAGCGATTACGAAAATTGAAAGTGAATTTTCTAGGTGGGTTGATGCATTTCATCATCCAAGGGAGAATGTGGAAAAAACAGTGGCAGCAATTAAAAATAACCCGCTTTTGCCGCAGGATATTATTGTGCATGGACTTTTATTCTGCCCAGATACAGGCAGGCTGGAAGTTGTTGTACATGGTTAACTGGTGGCTGATATGAAAATTGCTAAGTTTTTACTGTTGTTGATGGTGCTTTGTTTTACTGTAACTGCATATGCGGCAACGGTCACTGATAATGAACATGGTGTTTTAAAACTGGACCGTAAAAATACCGATTTGCTGCCTGATAATTTCCGTACTTCCGGATATGCTTTTGAAAAAGAGCTTTTGCAGGGAGCAGAGCCTTCAAGAATAGGTATGGAAGAACTGAATATTTCCGGCAGCAAAGCTTTTTCGGAACTGGAATATGCAGAAATTATTAAGCATATACCGGTTAAGCCGGAACTGATTTATGATGTTGACCTGCGCGGTGAAAGCCACGGTTATATTAACGGAAGTGTTGTAAGCTGGTATAAAGCCAATGACTGGGGTAACAAAGGCCGCGCCCATAACGAGATTGTGAGGAATGAGAAAAAACTGCTTGCGGAAATTGCCGCTGTGCCGTTTATTAATATTGGAATTTTAGGCGCGAATAAGGAAATTATACAAGGCAGGCAATATACATGGCCGGTAGAAAGCGCAATTACTGAACAGGCTATGGCGGAAAAGCACGGTACAAAATATCTGCGACTTACTTTAACCGACCATTTAACGCCGCACCATGCCGAAGTAGACCGTTTTATCCGGTTTTATAAAAATTTGCCGCAAGGTGCATGGCTGCATTTTCACTGCTTTGCAGGCAAAGGGCGTACTACTACATTTATGGCAATGGCTGATATGTTGAAAAATGCTGATAAAGTCAGCTTTAACGATATTATTATGCGTCAGTTTGCCATTGGCGGCATTAATTTAACGGCTTATAATCCTAATAAACCGCAATGGCGCCAAACGGCAGTTAATGAACGTATTGCCTTTTTAAAATCCTTTTACCGCTATGCAAAAGAAAAACCAAAACTGCAAAAATCGTGGACTCAATGGGCAACAGAAAATAAAATGCCTTTGGCGGTGGAATGAAGTAACAGACCTTTTCTATTATGAAAAGGTCTGTTTTTATCTCAGGAAGATTTAAATTTTGGTATAATAATAAAAAAGATTGCAAAAGAGGTTTTATGATGCCATTACAAATTATTGCTGCTAATATTACTAAAATGAAAGTTGATGCCATTGTTAATGCTGCCAACAATAGTTTGCTTGGTGGCGGCGGTGTGGACGGCGATATCCACAAAGCGGCAGGACCACAGCTTTTGGAAGAGTGCCGGAAGCTGAACGGATGCAAAACCGGTCAGGCTAAAATAACCAAAGGTTACAACCTGCCTGCCAAATATATTATTCATACTGTTGGACCGCGTTGGATGGGCGGCATTGTTGGTGAAAAAGAAGCACTTGTTTCCTGCTACCGTGAAAGTTTGAAATTGGCAGTAGAATATAATTGTGAGAGTATTGCTTTTCCGCTGATTTCATCAGGTGTCTACGGCTATCCCAAGGATAAGGCATTGGAAGTCGCAGTAAAAACAGCGGAAGAATTTTTACGCACGCATGACCTGGCTGTATATATTGTTATTTTTGACCGTAAGGCATATCGTATTGCCGGTTCATTGTATGACGCTATCGAAACATATCTTGATGAAAGCGAAATTGTTGAAGAAGTACCGCGCCTGTATAATGTGCCGCCTTTAAAAATAAGCAAAAAGTTATTTAATAAAGCAGTTGCTGAAAAAAGCTGTGAGTATGGAAATGCAGAACGTGATTTAGAAAAATTTGTAAGTTATATAGATGAAAGTTTTACAGAAATGCTTCTGCGCAAAATTGACGAAAAAGGCATGACGGATGCCGAATGTTACCACCTTGCAAACGTTGACCGCAGGTTGTTTTATAAAATCCGCAAGGATAAAAATTACCGTCCCAGCAAGCAAACTGCCATTGCTTTTGCCATAGCGCTTAAGCTGCCGCTTGACGAAGCGAAAGAACTGCTGACAAAAGCAGGGTTTGCGTTGTCTCCATCGCAGGTGTTTGACAGGATTATTGAATTTTTCATAATTAACAAAAAGTATGATATATACGAAATAAATACTGCTCTGTTTGCCTTTGACCAGCCTTTGTTGGGTGCATAAAATGTCGCTTTGCGGGCGACCAAAAGAGCCAACAAAAAATTTACAATATGGTTGTAAGCAGAAATGTTTACAGCCATATTTTTATTTTGGAGGTTATTATTATGAAACAAAATTTAACGGAGCTCGTTTTTATTATTGACCGCAGCGGTTCTATGGCAGGTTTGGAAGTAGATACTATCGGCGGATTTAACGGCATGCTGCAAAAGCAGAAAAAGGCAGAGGGCGAAGTACTGGTGACAACTGTGTTGTTCAATCATGAAAGCCAAACCATCCATGACCGTGTGGAGATTGATAAAGTGCCGCTGCTGACGGAAAATGATTACTGTGTTGGCGGCTGTACGGCTTTATTGGATGCTGTCGGCGAAACCGTGGAGCATATTAAAAATATCCACAAATACGCGCGGGCGGAAGATGTGCCGCAGCATACGCTGTTTGTTATTACAACGGACGGCATGGAAAACGCCAGCACTAAATACAGCTGTGTGCAGGTTAAACGTTTGATCGAGGAGCAAAAGGAGCGCGGCTGGGAGTTTTTGTTCTTTGGTGCTAATATAGATGCTGTTGATGTTGGCCACGATTTGGGGATTGCCAAAGAGCGTGTTGCAAATTTTAACAACGATGCCAAAGGTATTAACCTAAATTTTGCGGTAGTCAGCGAAGCAGTATCCTGCCTGCGTACCGGCAAACAACTTAAAGCAGACTGGAAAAAGAAAATTGACGAGGATTATAAGAATAGGAAAAAATAAAATAAAAAGATGCCTGCTGTTGAATAAATTAAATTTGCAGAAATAGCAATAATATTACTATTTTTAAAATAGCCGAAGTTTTAAATAAAAAACAAAACAGCCTGCCTTTGCGTTTGCAAAAGCAGGCTAAATTTTTTGTTTAAAATGATTTGGTACGCCTGAGTGGAATCGAACCACCGCACGCGGCTCCGGAGAAATGAAGATTAGTATTTTTGCTCTGGTCAAAAAACTTGAAAACGCCCTATTCATGCGGCATTTGACGATTTCGGATATTGCTTGATAATGTGCAAAAATACCCCAAAATCTGCACGAAAACGATAGTTGCACGAGAAATCTGCACGAAATCTGCACGATTTGCACGTGAGGTTTAGGAGAGTTTTAGTTGCTAAGTTAACACCAAAATATTATATCAAGTATATATAATATAACGCAAAATCAGCATAAAAACAAAACTTTTGCGATTATAGACCGCAAAAGTTTTGCAAACTATGTTAAAAGTTGATTTTATTAAATGCTCCAAATTGGAATAATCAGATTATCTTTATTAAATGCAGATAGCTTATCGCTCATACATAGTATACCACCAGTACCGATTTGCATACCAGATTTTTCAAGCACACTGAATACCTTAGTTAAACGAGGTTCCGGCAATGATGTTTTCTTTATTTCGAGTGGTGATAAAATACCATTGCTCTCTAAAATAACATCAATTTCTTTATTGTCTTTATCACGGTAGTAATAGATATGAGGTTCAGTACCTGCATTTTGATAGCTTTTTACAATTTCGGAAACAACGAAGTTTTCTAAAATAGCACCGCTCATGGCGCCGTTCATTAATGTCTGACTGTCGCTCCATTTGGTAAGATAACAAACAAGCCCGCAGTCATAAAAATAAAGCTTTGGCTTAGTTATCATACGTTTCAGTAAATTATTGGAATACGGGTGAAGATAAAAGATAATACCCAGGCGTTCTAAAATCCCTAACCAGGTTTTTGCGGTTGGCTGGGAAATATCAGAAGCATCGGCAATGGTTTTGTAGTTTAGTATTTGGCCTGTAAGGGCGGCCGTTGCCGTAATAAAGTTCATAAATTTTAAAGAATCTATCTGTCCGGATATTTCTTTAACATCACGGTCTATATATGTAGCCACATAGCTTGAATATACGTTTTGGAGCTGGGTATATTGCTTACTTATAATTGCCGGCATAGCACCGTTAAAAATGCGCTCAAACAAGGCAGGCGTATCAAGTGCGGTATAATGTTTGCTGCGTTCCATTAAACCTTCTAAATCAACTTTAAATGGTATAGAAGGTAAACCGTTAATTTCTGCCTGTGACATGGGCGACATATGTAAAAGGCAAATACGTCCTGCCAAAGATTCTTGTACGCCTTCCATCAATTTGAAAATTTGCGAACCTGTAAGCCAGAAATCACCAGGATTATGGTGTTCGTCAACGTGAATTTTAATATACGGAAAAAGTTCCGGGGCATATTGTACTTCGTCGATAAAAACAGGCGGTTTATGAAGCTGAAAAAACATTTTTGGGTCGTTTTTTGCTAGTTCGCGCTCAGCTAAATCATCTAAAGTAATATATTCACGTCCAATGTTTTCCTGCTGTAACAGGTTTTGCAGCATGGTTGTTTTGCCAACCTGACGAGGGCCTGTTAAAAGAATTACGGGAAACTCTTTATTCATCCGTAAAAACGTATCTTCCATAGCACGTTTAATGTATGTCATCATTATCACTCCGAGCAATAGTATTTCTAATCCCAGTATAATAAAAATAAAAGAGAAAAGCAAGCAAAACTTCGGCTAAAATAAAATCGCATTTTAGAATAGCCGAAGTTTTTCGTTGGCAGTTTTTTATTTGGATAACAGATAAGTAAAAAAGGCTTTAAATAAAGCACTTTAATAATAAATAATGAAAAAAGGTAAAAAACATGAAAAAGTCAAAAGCGTATTATGCTATCACCGGTACAAATGGTTATGGTATTTGCCGTAGCTGGGATGATTGCAATGATTATCTGGTTTATTTTAAATCGCCGCGGGCTAAAAAATTTGATAATCCTGATGAAGCATATGACTGGATAAATGATGAGTTGTCTGCCAAAGTATATGATAGGTTTTATATAATAATAAATTTAGGAAAATTATTGGGTAAGAAATTGATTTTTTCTTAAGACAAAATATACTGCCGTGAAAATACTAAAAATAAAAATCAATGTTAAAGATTTAAAGTAACCTTGATTTTTATTTGCATAAAATTTGTTTGAAAAATAAAAACTGCTTGAATAAGTAGTTTTCTTAAATTGAGTGTTGTCTTTTTTTATTTAACGGATATAATATAAATAAGGAAAATATTTAGTTGATTATTTGTTAAATTGTTTTGAAAGTTGGGTTTAAATGAATTTTACATATTTTATTTTAATTATAATATTTTCTATTATGACTAATAGTTTTATAAAAACATTAGGAAAATATAATAGCAAGTATTTTTCTATTGCAAGTTTAATTGATAATTCTGAACAGATAGTATCTAACAAAATAGGTGTTGTAATTTTATTAGTACCACCTATTTTGTTTTTTTCTATGTTATATTTATTTTTTGATGATTGGAGAATTTCTTTTATATATATATTGCAAACTATGATATTTATGTTTTATCCTGCTATTATATATCCTGAAAAAGTTTTAGAATATAAATATTATCAACACAAAAATTTAGTTTTTTTATTATATTTACTGTATATATTATTAATTATTGCATTTTGTGTTGTTTTAAAAATGGTAATTGATTTTGTAAAGATTAATATAGATTCAATACTTCCTTTTGCTCAAAAAATTAATTTGCTTTATGTTTCTCAGCCAGAAATAATAAAGGACCTTATAATTCCATCACTTATAATTCCTATAATATTTGCTATTGGAAAGTTTTTTATTAGGAAAATGATAAAAACATTATGACAATCTACGAAGAAAATGTATTATATGATTTAACTCAAATTTATAGTAAGCTTAAGAAGAAAAAGAAATTAACAAATTTTAAAAAAGTTTGTTTAGCTATCAAAACTATTGAAAGTTACAATAGGCCACTTATTATAAGAATTTTTGAATATTTATATATTGTTTTTTCAATAACTTTACGATTCAAAAAAGTTAAGAATTTAACTATAGGACGATATCAGCAAAGAGTAAATATTATTTTTGATTTTTTAGGAATACAGCATGCATGTATTTTTGATGGCGAATATATAAATAATATTAAAATAAAAAGTGTTGTTGATTTGCAAAAAATTTTTTATTTTTCTAGTTTCCCAATCTGTATAAAAGAGTTTTATAGAAAAAATAAATTGTCTATAAAATATTCTTTTAATGATGTAATGTTAAAAAATCTGGCTATTTATTACAATGGAGAACAAAAATTTTCAGATGATAGTTTAAACTATTATACAGCTTTGAAGTTTTTGCTTTTGGAAAATAAAATATGATAAGAAAATCAAGGGTGAGAATTTAACTCAGCCTTGATTTTTTGTTCCACCAAGTGATGTTATATATTCAATTACGGCTTGTTTTGGTATTTTATAGTTTCTGCCGATGCGGAAGCTTTTAATATGTCCTTGCCGAATCAGGTTATAAGCTGTGTTTTTACCTATAGCCAGGTAATCCATTAAGTCATTAATAGTTAAAACATCATCATATTTTCTTAAAGAATCATCAGTAAAAAGCATAATTATCACCTTTAATTATTTTGAGTATTTTTAGTTTATTTTTTATTAATCTGTTTTAAAAATTATAAAACTAAATACTCAAAATCTATTTTTCAATAAACCATTTGCCGTCTTCATCAAATATTTTATATTCACGCCCTCTTATCCGGCAGATGTAGCGCATACCGATGCCACCGCATTTTGTAGCTGCCGCTTTTCTTATGTCAAGCACACGGTCTATGTCAAACCTGCGCCCATCTTCCCAGATTATAGTTTTGGGCAGTGCAAGCCCGTCCTTGCGATGCTCAACCATTATATTTAATTCTATTCTTGGCATTTTTAACACCTCTATCTGAAATATGATACCGGATGAATAGTGTGGTTTTCTTTCGGGTTAAAACCAGTCAATTTAGAATCTAAAAGCGCGGCAGCTCGCAAAACGGCGTCATGCCCGAAGCGTTTTCTCAAACCATCAACAACTCGCGCCAGATTTTCTTTTTGAACATCTTTCTCCGGGTCTTCAAAAAGAGATAACTCAATGCCGCTGTGTTCCGTAATCAGATTAATTCCGCTTAACCCTAATGCCCTTACTGGCCTCCACCAATCATAGTTATTATTAAACAATTCCATTGCTTTATTTAAAATGTCATCACTTAAATTAGTTGGTTTTAATAATTTACTTTGTCTGGTCATATAATAAAGTTTGCTATCCCTTACCATAATTTGTACGCCAGTGCATTTCAGCCCATAATCCCTGAGCCTTGCCGCTACGGATTCAGCTAAAACCATAAAAACCAGTTTTATATCTTCTTCTGTGGTTAAATCACGTGGGCAAGTAGTGCCGTTACCAATGCTTTTTACTGCTGCTGATTCATCAATTTTTCGTACAGGGCTGCTATCTTTACCATTTGCAAAAAGCCACAATACTTCTCCCCACTTGCCTAAAAGCTGTGTTAATACATCCAATGGGCAATTAGCAATACCGCCGATAGTTATAATTCCAAGTTTGCGTAATTTCCGTTCAGTAGCTTTGCCGACATATAGTAAATCTCCAGCTGGTAATGGCCATACAATATTTTGAAAATTATCAGCTGGTATCATTGTTATAGCGTCAGGTTTCTTCAGGTCTGAACCAAGTTTTGCAAAAATCTTGTTGAATGATACGCCTATGCTTACTGTAACGCCCAGTTCATCTTTAACTCGCTGGCGTATTTCTTCGGCTATATCATAACCAGTATCAAACAAACCAAGAGAGCCTGTGACATCCGCCCAATTTTCATCCAAACCAAAGGCTTCAATCTGGTCTGTATAGTCATATAATATTTTTCTGGCCAGTCTTGAAAACCGTAAGTATTTTTGAAAATCCGGTGGCACAGTTATAAGCCCCGGAGCTTTTTGTTTAGCTTCCCAAATAGCTTCTCCTGTTTTTACGCCCATCTTTTTTGCTATCATGTTTTTGGCGAGAATTATACCATGCCTGTTTAAAGGGTCGCCTGCAACAGCAACAGGCAAATGGCGTATTTCCGGGCGGTACAGGCACTCAACCGAAGCGTAGAAGTTATTCATATCGACATGGATAATGGAGCGCATAATAAACCTCGAATAAACACAAACAATAAAACGAACAAACAAACACAAGTTTAATAAAAGTATAACACTACCACATGATAAAAGCAAGAATCAAGAAACCAAAAAAGATATATTTGGAAGTTTCAAATATATATTATTAAGATGAATAATGATGTAGACAATAAATGGCTAATATAAAAAGAATAATAAACTCAAAGGTTAAATCAATTAGTTGATATACGTGCCGCTGATGATTGTGTCAGCGGCTTTTTCTATTCCAAAAATCCTAACGGCAGATTGTTTGAAACTGCCGTTATTTAAATATATAAGCAAAACTGATAAATCAAATTAAACGAATCAAGGAGGAATTATTATGAAACAGGGAATCAAAACTATTCAAAATTTGTATGGGGAACTTGAGCGTCAAAGAGAGGCTCGCAAAGATTTAATTGCGGATACACGCAGCATTAATGTTAATTCTGTTGGTAAGCTTAGTATGGTTACAGTCGATACAGGAGCTGATAAATTAAGTTACCGTATTGGTGAAATTGCTCACAGGCAGATAGCAGACAGGCTTGGTATTCCGTATAAGTATTATGAGCGTATGCGTGAAGAAAACCCAAAGCTGCTCGACAGCAACATCAATAGCTGGCTTAACGCAACGCCTGAAAAACGTATGCTGCGTACCTTGGACGGTAAGCTGCGTGCCTTTTTAAGCGCACGTTATCGCAGGCTGGATAACCTTGAACTGGTTGATCATGTGCTGCCGGTAATTAGCAGTATGAAAGGCTGTGAAATTGCCAGTTGTGATGTAACGGAAACGCACCTCTACTTAAAGGTGATCAATAAAGCCATGAAAACAGAAGTTGTACCGGGTGATGTTGTACAGGCAGGCTTTGTAATCAGTAACAGTGAAATCGGTTTGGGAGCATTGAAGGTAGAACCTCTGGTGTATCGACTTGTCTGCAAGAACGGTTTAATTAGCAAGGACTACGCACATAGGAAATATCATACCGGCAGGCAGGTAGAAGATACCGATAACGCCTATGAATTGTACAGCGATGCTACCTTGGCTGCTGACGATAAGGCATATTTTATGAAAGTTCAGGACATTGTAAGTGCTGCCGTTGATGAAGCAAAGTTCATGCTGACGGTAAACAAAATGCGCATGGCCATGAACATTAAAACAGGTGATGACCCTGTGCAGACGGTAGAAGTTTTGGGCGACAGGTACATTTTAAATAAAAATGAACGTGCTTCTATATTGCGCCATTTTTATATCGGCGGAGATTTCAGCAGTTATGGCTTGGTTAATGCTATTACGAGAAGTTCTCAGGACGTTGCTGATTATAACCGTGCTACGGAACTGGAACGTATCGGCGGTATGCTTTTAGATGAAAGCGTGGAAAGCGTTAAGAGTAGAAAAATCATTATGCTGCCGCAGCCTGAAAAGGTTATTGCGTAATATATTTACCCCATGACATTTATAGTCATGGGGTATTTTCTATGTTTGGAGGTAATTTAAATGGCAAATTACTGTGCTAACAGCATAGTTTTTTATAGCAAACGTAAAAAACCGCTTGAAGAAATACGCCTGCTGGTGAGTAAGTGCCTTGGGGACAGGAAGCTTAATTCTATAAAGCAATTTTTAAAATTATGCGGCTTACCAAAAGTAGCAAACGGAGAATACTGTGATGGTAGGGATTATTTTGCTAATTGTGACGCAAATGTAGAAAAAGATACAGCAGGTTATTATCTGCGCGTTGATACCGAAAGTGCCTGGAATCCAAATATGACGGCACTTGAATATATGCTGAAAGAAAAATATAACGGAACTGTTAAAATGGTGTACCAAAGTGAAGAGCCTGGTTGTGAGGTTTATATTAATACTGATACACTGGGCTTATATTTTACAGACCGTTATGTAGTTGATTATAGCTATAATGGCAATGGTGATACCTTTTATTTCACATGGTGGAAAGAAGCAATAGAATTTTTAAATGAAACTTTTCCAAAGGCGCATCTCGGCTATGAAGAAGATTTGGAGAAAGCCAGTAAGAAAATCATTAAAACCTATAACTTCTCAAATAAAGCCGGGGATTATTTTAACCTTAACAAGTTTGAGAGCGGCGACCGCCTTGCTATAAAGGTTAGAGATGATTAGTAATTACGGAGAGATAAAAATAAATGGTAAACCATTTTAATAACAGATTTAAATTTAGTGAAACAGAAGGAGGCTTAACAGCATGACAGCAACTGCGTTTATCTGCCCGCACGGCGAAAAAGTAAAAATAAAAGACTGCCTGAATAACTGCATAAGGAAGCAGCGTTGTATGTTCCTCCCAACGCTGAGGGCAATAGCACAATCTCTCGACAGGAAGCTTACTGAACCGACAGTAACAGAATTACTCTGCGGTATCCGCGAAACGTATTTGAAGAAAACAACGGATTATGCAATTGACCCAATGCAGCAGCTCTACGCCATTCACGGCAGCGCAGTCCACACCATCAACGAAGGTCACACCGAAGGCAATATGCTCAGCGAGGAACGTCTTGCTGATGAAGTGACTAGCGGCAAGTTTGATTTGTACGGTCAGATTATCGACTTAAGCGATAAAACGCTTGGCGATTATAAAATAACCAGTTCTTACAAGCTTATGCGTGCTTTAGGATTTTATAAAGTGGATGTTCCAACTGGTGAAGTGTATAAAACAGGATTGAAAAAAGGGCAGTCTAAAACAAAGAAAGAATGGCGCACTGACGGCGTGCGCCATATTTTAGACTGGGCAATACAGGTTAACTACTACCGTATACTTCTGGAGCAGCGCGGATTTAAAGTTGAACGGATGGAAATTCAGGCAATGTGCCGAGATTACTCCCTACGTATTGCGGAAGAACGGAATATCCGCAAACCGGTGTATATTATCCATATCAACAAAATATCCGACCGCTGGATTAAGCTGTACATGGCAACAAAAGCTAAACGCTTAAAAGAAGCTCTTGACAAAGGGTATCTGCCGCAGCTTTGTACGCCTAAAGAACGCTGGAATGACAGAAAATGTAAAGATTACTGCGCCGTTGCGGATAACTGCCCGTATGGCAGGCTGGTAAGAAGCGCTGTTCACAAAGCTGCGTAAGTTATGGTATAATAACATCCTCACCCCATTAATAATAAAAGGAGCGAGTATCTTTAATGATTGAAAGAAAACTTGATGAATTGCAGGCAAACTATAACGGAATAGCTGATTTGTGCAGGCAAACCGGTGAATCGGTATATATTACTGATGAAGGTGTGCCTTCCATGGTTATAATGGATATTAACGCTTTTAAAGAACGTGAGGCATGGCTTAAATTATCAGAAACGCTTATGGAAGCAGAATTAGAATTTGCTGAAACAGGCAAGGTTTATGATGTTGAAGAACTGGAACGTCATTTAAACAAGCGTTGATAGCGCGTGTTGTAGTGACGAGCAAATTATCATAATAGAATATGGTAATTGCGTTTTATCTGACGGCAGTCCGAAAGGGCTGCCGTTATTTTTATGCCTATAAAAGGAGGTTGAAGCAAATGAATTACTTTGATAATGCCAAAATATTTTATACCTGCGCTGTAGTTGAAAAATCAACTGATGACAATAAATTCCGTCAAGAGGTTGAGAAATGTGTGCGGCGTTTTAACGCTGGTGATTGGGGTGAAGTATCAGAATTTGATGGCGAGCAAAATGATGAAACAGTTAAAGAAGGGGGAATGGTATTAGGAGCATATGATACAAGTCAGGGACGGGTTTGGATTATTGCAGAAAGCAGCAATGCTTATGAATATGACAAGATAACTGTACTTTTCCCTAATGAATATTAAAGGAGGACTAAAAATGGAAAACACGAAAATTGCCAAAAAACTTGTTAATGTTATGGAAGATTGCGCCCATATTGTTAAAAACGGCCTTAATAGCTTTCATAACTACAAATATGCCACGGCGGAAGACGTGCTGCAAAAGGTAAATGAATCGCTGACTAAAAATAAAATCATCAGCATTGCCACGCCTGTATTACAAAGGTTTTCTGATGTTACTAATCTCAAGGGCAACACAGAACACTTAGCTACTGTCGGCGTTGATGTGCAGCTTATTGATTCAGAAAGTGGCGAATCCGTAACTATTACAGGTGTAGGCAGTGGGCAGGACGCAGGCGATAAAGCTGTTATGAAGGCACAGACGGCAGCTATTAAATATGCGTATATGATGAGTTTTTGCATTGCTACCGGTGATGATCCGGAAGCAGACACTAAAACAGATGAAAATAATGCCGGCATCTCCCAAAATAAAAATGCAGGAACAACCTCAAAAGCTATGCAGGCTAAAACAAAACAAGCGGCAGATAATAATGCTGTAACCTGTGTTGGTTGCGGTGAAGTAATCACCAGTGACAGAGTTATTGAATATTCGGTTAAAAGGTATGGGCAGCCTCTTTGCATGGATTGTCAGAAAACGGCAGGTAGAGCAGCATAGGAGGAGCTATGGATAAAGAAAAGATAATAGAAATTCTTTATGAAATCCTTAAAATCATCGTAAAGAAGTAAAAACAAATCCCACAAGAAAAAATGTCTTGTGGGATTTTCTAAAATTTAAGTAATGAAATTCTAAAGTAAACTATAAACACTAAAATGGCAACTATATACCACTATTTCAAAAATAAAATTATGAAAAAAATAGTTATTTACCCAAGGAAGGTGGTGCTTGGACAGGAGAGCCAGGTAATTCTGAATGGGTGCCAGATAATGAAGTAAAGCCTAAAGATAAATGTGAAAAAACAAATCCTCAAAATCAATCATGGGATGAAATAAAGAAGGAATATAATTTTAATTCAATTAAATTTAAAGATGGAGAACCTGATTTTTCTGAAGTATCCAAAGGCACTGTCGAAATAGATAATTTTACCGATAATAGAGCTAAAAATTTTAATCAGGCGGATGAAAAATTAGCGCAACAACGCGGATGTAGTCCTGAAGAAGTAAAAAAATGGCGAAAAGAAAACAACTATACTTGGCATGAATGTAAAGACTGCAAAACTATGCAGAAAGTACCTAGTAAGGTGCATGGAAATATACCACATTCTGGTGGTATAGCAGAGAAAAAGAAAGGGGCATAATAACAATGAAAATAATAAATGATTCTGTATTTGGTAAAATGGAATACGATCATTGTTGGCAAAAGAAGGATAATATAAATATATTTGGAAAGGAGTACAATATTTATATTATTGCTAATGCGTATACTGATCAGTCTATTTCAAATGCTCAAAGAAAGAGTTATAAGTGGTTTTGTAAATCTAGTAATTGGAATAACGGTGCAATTGAAAACATTTTGAAAGAATACTTAAAAAACTATTTCAATTTTAGTCAAGATAATTGCGATAAAATTTTTAAAGAAAATATAGATGATATGTTTACAATTACTTCTGTTTTAATACAACAGAATGGGGACGTTTTATTATTATTTGAATTTGCTTTAGATAAAGAAGATGGTTTAGCTGTGCAAATTTATCCAAAATTATCAGTAGGAAGTCAAGATTTATTTTTATAAATTCAAAAAATAAATATATATTATTTCTATGAGATAGTCAGTTTCTGGCTATCTCATTTTTTATTATATAGATAAGGAAGGAGGATCGACTAGTTTAGCAGCGATTCAAAAAGTTAAATTGTATTAAATGAAAGAGAGGTAAATTATTATGGCATTTCCAATTGTATGGGCAGTTGGCAGTTTTGTTGGCGGATTGTTAGCAAAAGAATTTTATGATGACGTTATTGCCGGCAATTATGAAGATGACGAAGGAGAAAAGGAAAATTATAACGATGAATTTATTGCAGCGCTGTATGAAAAGCTTACGAGGGATGATGATGCAAAAGGTTTATATGACTTCGGCTGTATCTTGGAAGCCGGAAATAAGGATTGGGCAATAACATTTATCAAAACAGCAGCCGATATGGATTTTATGCTTGCTCAGCAAAAGCTCCGTTGCATGGATGAAGAAGATTAAAAATGTCAATTAAAACAGGATAGCCAAATACTGGCTATCCTGTTTTCTATAATGTAGGAAAAGGGGGTAAAAATAATGACTAATTTTTGTAAACCTACATGGCCTAAAGGATTAAACAAATGGGAGTTTATTAGATTTATATTGAAGTCTAAGGATTTGAGCAAAGTGCAAAAGGTTATGTTGATTCTTTTTGTGCTTGGCATGGAAGAAACGTCAAAATGGAAGAAGTGGTAATATGTTTTACGCTTTGGGTGCTTCGATGTGTACGGCGGTAACGTATGCGTTGGTAAAATGTTTATTTTGGCAGTACCGTGGGCAAGCATTGATATTCTTATTGGCGATTACTTGTGCCGTTTTATTTGGATTATATAATTTGCCGGATAATTCGTCGCTAGTCAAAACGCTGTTCGGGTAAAGGTGACAGTAATGGAGTATTTTAATAAGGAAGACATTATAGTGCTGGCTTGCTTGGCTCAGATATTTTTAGTTGTTTTCCAAGTGTTGCAGTTGAAAGGAATAACACTGTAAATGAAGGGGATGTTTTTATGACTACATTAGAAGTGATTTTCGTTGGTGTAATGTTTATTGCTGCCGTCATTAGTTTTTTGCAGACCCACTGGTTTATCGCAATATTAATTGTGGGTTTGCTGGGGTTACTGCTTTGGCTGTTATTCACTATTTTGAGCAATATAAATATTTTACTGATTCCGTTGTTGTTCTGGCGGTAAGAGTGAGTTGATATTTAATGAAGAAAATATATATATTTGCTTGTGTTGTAATCGTTATGATTGTTGGCTGTTTCTTCATCTATGGTCAACGAGATACGGAAAAACTTGTAGGTGAAGCAATACATACAGGAAATATGGTGCCGGTATTTGAGCTTTACCGCAATGCTGCTGTTGAGGATAAACAGCTGGTAGCATATGAAATTGCTGAAGCCGCGTATAAAATTACCATTGAAGAAGTAGACGGTAGGAATAATCGGGAATTTTTGCATGTGTTGTTTAATGCAGTTAATAATCAGCAGAATACTAATCTACATATTGAAGCCGGTGGCAGGGATGAATATATGTCGCCGTTCGTTGCATTGGTAAAATATGCTTATGTTCAGTCGGAGCTTGCATACTTAAAGGAAGATACGGAAAATAAAATAAAAGATTGCCTGGTTTATGGTACAGATATTAATGTAGAGATGCTTGACCCGCATAAAGCTAAAGATATAACTGGAATACTGAAGGAGAATGTGGATGGGGTTTACTTTAAAGACCTGCTCTGGAAAAACTATTCCCTTCAAAAGGTGTATAAGCCGCTCAACCAAGTTAAACAGGATCTGCAAGATATGTATGTTAATTTAAAATTAATAAAAGCACATTACTGGAATTTAACGCCTAATATTGATTTTGGTGGGCTTAAATTTAATTCAATGGAAGCAGAATTTTATAGCAAAGCACCGCTGAAACTTGAGAAAGGTACGGGAACGATACACTTAACCAAAGTTTTTGGTAACGGCGTAGCTGTTGAGTTTGTACCGTTCTTTCCGAATCTTGTGCAGAAATCTGTAACATTTACTGCTTCGTTTGCGGGCGCAGCTAGCAATGATATTAAAATGGGTGATAGTATCAATGATGTCATGCGTAAAATGAAACCGTATTATTTGAAGAAGAATAGCGGCGAATGGCTAACTTACCTTATGCCGAATGGCCAGATGTTCGATTTTAGGTTTAATAGTAGTTTCTTAGATCAGATAACGATTAGGGAAGCACCGGGCTGAAAATGATAAAAATAACAAAGCCTGCTTTTACGAATTTGAGTAGAAGCAGGCCAGTTTTATTTTTAAGATAATACCTTCTTGTATTCATCGTTTAAAAGCTTTAGTGGATGGGCAAGACAAGTAACGGGGCTATCATCTGGAAGCAATATTGTATTTATGCCATTGGCTGAAAGCAATCGGCGTAATTGGTTTTTCGCATAACCGGGTTTATGGTGATATTTTTGGTCGTAAAAACTAAAAATATCTTCCAAAGTATGTGTGCATGATAAAAGTAATAGATTGAGTATATTTTCAGCCTTTCCTTTGAAAAGACTATTAATTTTTTCTTCGGCTGAATCGTATCTGTAAAAATCGCCAGTTCCAAAAAGCTGAATTAATTTTTGCGATAGTATTGTATATGCAACCTTTGGATTCCATACATCGTAAATAGATAGGAAATCAGAGCCAGTAGCTTTAATCCGCGCGAGATATTTTTTCTTGCATTGTACTTCTAATCTTATTATATGAGGATTTTTTAGCATGTTTGCCGGTAAAAGATCGTTTTCAATAAGTTGATAGGTTTTATCATAAAAGTTGATAGTTGTAGATTTATTACCATAATATAATGAAGTTTTATATTTATCTTCTTTGGCGGGCAAGTTAGATCTATGAAAAATCCATGTGTAAAGTTCAGCGTATGGTGTAGTGAATTGAAATGCGTAATCAATTCGTATAACTTTCCACTCGCTAATATATGGAAGGTTAAAAGAATTATCCATAGTTGAATTAAGTACATCAATAAAAGCATTGAAATTATCACAAGCTTCATTTAAATCTGTTGACGAGGATAAAGCATATGGGTTGCTATAAATTACTTGTGCCGGTTTGTAGACAAGTTGTAAGTGATAAAGACCATATTCGAAGTTATTGTAATTTTTTATGATTTGTACTTTAGTAAATCCGTATTGTATAAAAGCAGAAGTCGAATAGATTTTCTGCTTTTTATTTTTGGATATTTTCCCAATGGTTAATTCACTTAATTTTTTTTTGTTATTTAATGATGCCAATCCATTAATTGCGTCAATTAATATTTCAAAGTTTTCAATGGAAAAAGTATAGTCGAAACCAATTGTGTCAATCATTTAAATCGCTCCTTAAAGAATTTTTTAATTTTATGTTCTATTAAAATAACTTATTATTTGTTATTTTCTCTCAACATATAATTAAAAATAAATATAGAAGGATAGATAATTGACTAATAATCTTCTGGAACGAACTAAATTATTCAAATTAGAGAATATATAATTAACAGGGGGTGGAGTATACATCTATCTATAAAAGATTAACTAATTAACTAAACCACCAAGCAAAAAAAGTTTTATTTTATTTTTTTGGTTTATCAACTTTGCTTTTGCTTGGTGGTTAAGTGGTGATATTGAAGGATAAATTTATAAAGAAATGATATAATTAGGTTGAATTGATAATATTATTATAAAAAATAACAGTTTAGGGGTGTACTTATGCCGATAGAAGAACGGAATGAACAATTTGCTGAGGCTTATGGTTTAATATCTTTTGAAAAAGATGAGGTTTTAAGATTTTTCAGTGCATTTATTGCTTCTTGTAGTGATTATAAGATTAAGATTGCTGATATTATAATTGATAATTTTACAGCAGAAACTTATACAGTTAGCGAGATTTTAGAAATATTAGATAAAAATATAAAACCAAGTTTACAAATTCTTTTTACAAGAAACTGCAATCTAATGAAAGAAAAATATTGGCCGCTGAAGCTTTATATCGATAATGAGGAACTTAACTTCTTTTACATTTCTGAGATAATATTAAAAGCTTTTGTTGCAGATTGTGCATTGTTTGTAGTTTCTAAAAAGTATAAAAATATATCAAATGACCAATTGCCTAAGGATGATTTGAGAAATTATTTTATTACAGTAAGAAATAATGCGAGTTCTAGGAAGGATGTTATACTTGCAAGAGAGCGTTTGTATCCTACGACTGCGGAATATATTAATAATATTTTAGGAGTAGATATTGATTTACCTTTTGTTAAACAAGAACTAGCTGAATATTTGAATTTTCAAATTTGTAGAAATGCTAATCAAGAAAGAATATTTTACCCTGAAGTTTATACACTATATGATGTCCTAAATTATAAAATTTATTCATTTACATATTCGCATAGGAAAAATTTAGTAACCAGATTGCTCAATTCTGTAGCAAAGCCAATATTAAAAGTGACCCAGGATACAGAAGTAGTTGATAATAGTAGTGTTATAACACAAAGCATATATGATGAGTTTGGTGCTCAAAATGCGTTAGATAATTATGCTGAATTCATATGGAGTAATAAGACAGACGATGAGAAAAAGTACATATTGGCTGATACTTTTATAGATATTAGTAAAACATGTGAAGTATGTGATGAATTTCATCGCTTGTTACAAGCTGGAGTAAAGGAAGGTGTGGTTCAAAGCATTTATCATTGCCAATCACAGCAGCAAAAAAGTTTAGAAAAATTAAAGGAACTATTAAAATTAGGGGATTATAATAAACCTAATGGTTTTGAGCGGTTCTTGCTTAATCATGGTGATAAAATTTATTCATTTTATATTGAATTGACGGATGATAAAGAAAAATTAAATCAGCAGAAAGAATATGAAAGACGTAAAAGATATTTTAATAGTTCGTTTATACAACTTTTCTATAGAGAATTGAGTGGCTTGACCAAACAGTGTATAAAAGACAAAGAGCAATTAGAAACAAATAATTCCAAAGATGAGTTTTTAAATGCCAAAGTGATTAATATTAATGAATGGGATAGCATTTTATCAGGGTTTAGATTTATAGATAATGAAATAGACTGGCCAGTATTTGATAAGCCTATAATTTATGAATTAGAACGACATAATCAATATGGCGTTATAGACACTTTTAAATTGATTTATGCTTATTTTCTACGCTTATATTGTAATGATAAGATCAGTAAACAGGATTTAAAATGCTTGTCACATAAATCGCTATAATAAAAAATTTAAAAAGTACATCAGGAAGAAAGTATTCCTGATGTACTTTTTTTGTTTAAATTTATTATATTTAAATAATAAAAAGAGGATAAATGTCTAAAAACCCTCTACTTTTTTTCTAAAATATACGAATATCTATAAAAAAGTAGAGGTTAAGACAACATTAAATGTTTGTTTTATACTGATAATGACAACGTTGGAGAAAATTAATTGTAGCCGCTGATGTGCACCAGTGGCTACGGAAGGAGTCTTACAATGAATACTTTTGAAAATTATGAAAAAGCTTTGGGTGTATGGGACGCTGCGCCGGAGTTTGAGATGGATGATGAGGTTGAAACTTCGAACTTTGAAGCCCTGTGTGAAGAAGCAGTAGCTGAATTTGAAGCTCGAAGGAGGCTGCAGTTGGAGGAACTGTCAGAGCGGTTGGACACGTTTAAAAATCCGCTGCGGCGAAAACCCTTTGAAGTAATTTTGGCTTTGCTAAAGCACGGCCGCTGGAAGTTTATCGTAGTAAATGGTGCGTTGCGTGTTTACGATGATAATCTCGGTTATTTTCGTGCGTTTAGTGACAGCGGCGATCTGTCTTTCCGAAAATTTTTGAATAAAGTTGCGCCAATTTATTGGATTGAGCTTTATCAATCAGGATTAGCGGAACAGGTTTACGCGTATATCGTTGATAACATGGATGAATTTGGTTACAAGCCGAAGGCTAAACATGAAGCAATAAAGCCGGGCGATTACATCAACTTCAGAAATGGTATCTTTAATATCGCAACAGGAGAATTCAATAAACATTCTCCGCGTTATAGAGCTTTAACGGTGGTTGACGCTGACTTTTTAGACGGCGAAATGACATTGCCAAATAAGGTGCAGGAATTTTTTAATCACCTTGGCGGTGATGCTGATGGTGTTAAAGCGCTTATGCAAATCGGTGGACTAGCAATTTCGCCGAGCAGAAATTTGCAAACCGGAGCATTTTTGATTGGTGAGGGCGGATCTGGTAAAGGCGTATTTACAGAGATCTTGCGTAATCTTATTCCTAGAGAAAGCGTTATTAGTTTCTCTTTAGAAGGTTTATCTCAACGATTTGCATTGAAAGGGCTAGAAAGTGCTCAGATTGCAATATGTTCGGAATTAAATCTCGGACAAGCTAATACAGCGGATATCAGAGTGTTAAAGTCTATGATATCAGGCGATAAAATTGTGCTTGAGAAAAAATACAAAGATCCTCAAGAAGTTTACCCGCAAGCTATGGTTATATGCTGTGGTAATGCGTTTCCTCAAGGAATTATTGATGGAAGTGGAGCAATGGAACGCCGGATAATGTTAGTCAAAACAGGTCCGACTGTTAAGACTAGAAATCCTCAACTTTTAACGGAGCTTATGCTTTATAAGCCCTATATTGCCACGGCCTTTGCGCGTGCTGCCTCTGCTGTTTACAATGGAGAACCGTTGCTTTCGCATGAGCTGCCTACTGTAAGTGTAGGAGTGATGAAAAAACGTTCTCAACTGGCAGAAAGCTGGTTGCGTGCACATGTTACACCTGATGAAAATGGCGTTTTCAATATATCTGATGCGTTTCAACGTTTTGTTGAAAGCGCCGAAGGTGATCCCCAAATGGACAACCGTGCATTTGGAGTTATTGTCGCCAAAATGCTAGGAGGGACCAAAGAACGGCTTGCCGATGGCAGTTACGTTCGATACGGTTGGCGTTTTGTTGAGTAAATATTGATGCGTAGGGGCGTTTTGCTCCTACGCAAAATATTATCTTCGTAAATATATATTATATATGTAAAGGGGGATTATAATGACTAACGATGTTATTTACGCCGAAGACGTCCTTGCGATGTTTGACGGCAAACTGACGTACCGAGTTCTGCTAAATATGATTCGAGAGAAAAAACTGCCTGCCATGAAAGCTGGACGTAGGTATATTTTCTCGCGTCAAGTCGTTGAGCGTTGGCGTGCAAAACAGCTGGGACTGTAAAAATTGATCAAGGCAGGTTGTTTTTCAGCCTGCCTTATTTTTTGGAGGTGATTTTATGCCGGGGAGCAAAGTTAGTTTGGGTAATGGTAAATGGCGCTTGTATGTAAGTAATGGCTATGATGCTAAAGGCAAACCAATACGAGCGACCAAAACAATAACAGCAACTTCCGATAGAGATGCTGACAGGCAGTTGCAGTTATTTTATTTTGAAGTAAAAAAGCAGCCGGTTCCTGCTAAAATGCGGATTCGCTTTGACGAATTTGTAAATGTTTGGTGGGAGCGGCACGGCAACAATTTAAGCCCAACTACGATAGATGGCGATAGAGTAGTTATTAATACTCGCTTATTACCGTATTTCGGAAGAATGTATCTGTCAAAAATCAGGGCTGAACATCTAATCGCTTATTTTAAAGATCTGGAGCGGGAGGGCAACAGATTAGATGGAAAATCGGGAAAACTGAGTAAAGGCACGGTGCATATTAATTTTAGGGTCATTCGTGCTATGCTGAATAAAGCAGTAGAATGGCAGTATCTATCGGTTAATCCTTGTTCTGAAATACCGAAAGATGAAAGGCCTAAAGCAATACATGAGAAGCGACCGATATTACAGGAAAATGAACTTAGTAAATTTTTGCGGCTGTTGTTTGCTTTACCGGATAATGCAACGTGTGACAAGTATAAATTACTTAGCTACCTTGACCTGTTTACCGGTATAAGGCGCGGCGAGATATTTGCTCTAAGGTGGCATAAAATTGATTTCGATAATCGAATACTTTATGTAAAGAAATCAAGTTATGTTGAAAAGGGCGGCACAGTGAAATTAAAAGATACCAAGACCGATGAATCTAAAAGGATTGTTTATATTGATGACGTTCTGATAGAATTGTTTAAAAAGCATAAAGAACATCAGGAGAAATGGTTGCATAAATACGGTATAAGTAATCCTGGCAATTACGTCTTTTTAAAACGAGATATTCGTTCAAAAGAAGCAAGTATTGCACATCCAAGCGGATTTTACCACTGGCTTGTGGCGTTTTTAGAGCGTAATGGAATATCTAAAGTATGTGTCCATTCATTCAGACACATGGCTGCGTCTTATGCTTTGGCCAATAATGTACCTTTAACTACAGTACAGGCAATGATGGGGCATACAGATATTGCTACAACCAGCCTATACTTACACAGCATAGAAAAAAGCAGACGTCAAGGTGCGGAAACGATGTCTGGTGTGTTTAAAAACTTGGAGGGGGATAATTAATAAAAGCCAATCTCTGCAAAAAGCAGAGATTGGCTTTTATTTTGAGTGCTGCCAAGCCATTAAAGTTAGAACCAAAAGTATTCAATTTAAAGATTCTTTATATTTTATTGAAAGTGATTCTCCACATCTTGTAATTATAGTTGTACGTTGTGGTTAAATGCTGTCAAGAAATTCATATTTTATAATTTTTATTACCTATTATGACATGCTTGAGGTTGGATATTGACATAAAAGCAAACTTTCAGAAAAATTACTTGCTTTTGAAAATGATTTACAACAAATCATTTATATTCATATCAAACATTGATTTCTACAGAGTTATGTTATAAAATCAAATGCTAGAGGAATGATTATATATCTTATCTTTTACTTGATAAATGGTTGGATATAAAGAAAACGCGAAGTGCCTTAGAGTTAAGAAAGATACCGTAAAAATTGGATAAACAATCAAAATTTGGAAATTTCTATTCATAAAATAGGAAAACAACGCAAAATTAAATTATCAAAATTGGACAAGTGGGTAAAAAGTGGCAAAGTGATTTATGATTGGGGGATGTATAGATGCCTGATAGTAAAGTTCTTGTACCGCCGATTAAGTGTCAAGGGATTAAAACAAAAATAGTTCCTTTTATTAAGGAAAATTTAGAATGGGATAGAAAAGGTATATGGATTGAGCCTTTTGTTGGAACAGGCGTTGTAGCATTTAACATAGCGCCTCATAGGGCTTATCTATGCGATAAAAATCAGTATATCATTGCACTATATCAGGGAATTCAAAATGGGATTATTACTAGTCAAACTGTGAGAGAATTTCTTGAGCTTCATGGAGAGAAATTGAAACAGTTAGGCGCTGCATATTACATGGAAATGAGGGAGAAATTTAATGAAAATGGCGATCCTTTATATTTCTTATTCCTTAATAGATCTGATTTTAACGGAATGATTCGTTTCAATCGACACGGAAAGTTTAATGTTCCATTTTGTCAAAAGCCTAATAGATTTGCAAAAGCCTATGTTACCAAAATATGTAATCAAATTTCCGAGGTTTCAAAAGTTATGCAAGGAAAAGAATGGATTTTTGAGTGTTGCTCTTGGCAAAAGGCTTTTGAAAAGGCAACATATAATGATTATGTTTATCTCGATCCTCCTTATATTGGACGAGATACATCATACGTTGGTGAATGGCCAGAGTCTGAAGCCATTGAGTTAGCTGAGTATGCACATAAAACACCAGCTAATGTTTGTTTGTCTATGTGGAAAGAAAATGAGTTTCGAAGAAATGATCATTTGTTTGACTATTGGTCTGATTTTACATGGCACGAACAAGGTCATTTTTATCACATAGGTGGCAAAGAGTCAAACAGACACCCGGTAATTGAAGTATTGGCAATAAAACGTTAATATACAAAAAGAGGAGAGAATATTCTCTCCTCTTTACTTCTTTATTTATTATCTATCATTATTTTTATAGTGTTGAATAATTTGAAGTACTAACTCAACATCAAATTCATGTAAAAGTTTTACTGAGTCAATGTTTTGAGGAAGCCAATCCAAAAAAGCATTAAGCGAAGTATATGGTTGTTCCGTAGCTCTATATTTAGGATAGTATTTCCAATATATATCAAAAATATCTTGTCCTAATTTGTTAAAGGGTCCTTTCCCGTCTTTGAGATCTAACAAATTTTTTGTTGCAAAAGAACCAATATTTTCTGTGTTGCCAGAGCCAGGTTTATCGCCGGCTATCTTATATTTTTCTTGAATAAAATATTTTACATCGAAATATGGGAAAACAATGTTTTCCCTATCGTCGTATTTGTAGACACGGCTTTCCTGTGCAGCATCATTTCTCTTGTAAACAAAACCTATTACATAATGCTTGATATAGTCGGTATATTTATATTCAATATTTTTAGTGTTGTTGCGCATGTAGGATCCAAAAGAACCAAGTGTAAATTTTATGCTGGATTGATCGGAATCAACATATGTAGATTTTATGTCAATGGCGATCTTCTCATTGGAACACTCAGATTTCATCATAATAAAATCTGGATATACCGTCTGAGAGGTTGGTGTTTTAAGAATATATCCATTTTCAGCAGCAATTTGTTCAAGTACCGGTTGCGAATACATTTCAAAAATTCTACCTATTATCTTTGAATCAGTACCTAAAGTATGAATATTATTGCTAGAATCAAGTATTCCATATGCCTCGAAATTTACATTCGCCATCTTTTTATAAAAGCTTGATATAAGAAAATCTGGCATAGTGTATTTTCACCCCTGTTTATAAACTCTTTTTTAAATTACTTTTGACTTGGTTGAATTTTCTTTTGTGATTTCATAAATTTATATCCAACTATTTTGACACGTCTTTTGGTTAATGTGTGTTTTAGTATATATATAGAAATAACTCGAACACATTTTTTCCTTAACAGGAAAGTATGTGTTCGAAATATTTTTTGGTGCACCTGAGAGGAGTCGAACCTCCGACAACCTTGCTCCGGAGGCAAGTGCTCTATCCACTGAGCTACAGGTGCTTGTGTATTAATAATGTAGGTAAGTTATTGATATTATTTCAAAAATCTGCACGAAATCTGCACGATTTGATGTTTTGTACGAATTTTTCAAATCCGTTAAGCCGCTTAAATACAGGCTTTAAAAGGTTCATATTTTCGTGCGGGCACAGTTTCCGGAGGCCGCTGCTCTATCCACTGAGCTACAGGCGCACTATAACATTTGCATTATACCACAATTAAGCGTTTTGTACAATCTTGGTGCGCATGCTTTAGCTTTTATTTTGCAGAAGCAGTTTTTTATGTTACAATTAGCTTATTAAACTTAAGCGGAGATAATTATGCAAAAACCACTTTGGCGGGAATGGCTCGCCGCAATAATTTTAATATGGGCTTTGTGGAATTATGAAATAACCCTATCTCTGCTGGGCAGTGCGCTGGGCATTTTAATGCCGCTTATTACGGGCTGCGTTATTGCTTTTACCGTAAATGTGTTTATAGAAAAATTTGAGCAGATATGGATGCGTGTGTTAAAAGACCGTGCTGCCAGGTTTAGAGGGCCGGTTTGCCTTATTGCAGGCTTTATGCTTATTTTTGGCGTAATAACGGCACTGCTTTTTGCCGTTTTGCCGGAACTGCATGCAAGCATTGTTATTTTAAGCCATAAGCTGCCGCAGGATATTGTATATTTTAATGCCTTTTTGCAGGAACAGCTTTTGTCATGGAATTTTTCGCCCGAAGACGTGGCATACGTTCAGGACAAAATTTATGAATGGCAGGCTGCCGTGGAAGCTTACTGGCAGGCCAATAAAGCTGCCCTGCTTTCGCAGACTCTAAGTATTACGGCTTCCGTTGCCGGTGTGGTGGCAAACCTTGTAATGGGTTTTGTATTTGCGGTATATATTCTGCTGGAAAAGAAACAGCTTGCAGTATCATCAAGGCGCGCGCTTTATGCTTTTTGCAGTGCTGAACGCGCCAGATATATTATTGCGGCGGCATCGCTTGCCAAAAGGATTTGTTCCGGGTTTATCGGCGGGCAGCTTCTGGAGGCTTTCTTACTGGGGCTGATGTGTTTTGCAGGTATGATAATTTTAGGCATACCTTATGCTTTTGTTATTTCCGCACTGGTTGCGTGCCTTGCGGTAGTGCCGTATATCGGCTCCATAACCAGTGCAGTTATAGGCTGCATATTTATAGTAATATCGCAGCCGGAAAAAGTTATTGTTTTCATTATCTTTTTCCTTGTACTGCAGCGTATCGAAGGCGATATTCTCTATCCGAGAATTGTCGGCAAATCCGTTGGCCTGCCGGAGCTGTGGCTGCTTGTTGCGGCAATGATAGGCGCTGGGCTTGGCGGCATTATGGGTATGATTATAAGCGTGCCTTTATGTTCCGTTTTTTATGCGCTTTTCAGCGATTATATTAAGCGGCGGCTGCAAACTAAAAAAATGAATGATATTTGAACTTTATGGAGGAATACTTAATGAAGAAAATTGCTGTACTGCGCTGCCTCAGAGTAAGCGCATCCTGCACGGGCAGCGGCTGCCTTCGTGCGTTAAACGAAAAAACAGGTGCGTTTGAACGTTATGGCGATGAAACTTTGCAGGCTGCAGCCGTTTTTACCTGCAACGGCTGCGGCGAAAATAAACTGCCTAACCAGGAAGGCATTAACAAAAAAGTTGAACGCATTATAAAAATACAGCCTGACGCACTGCATTTAAGCAACTGCACCATGCCGAAAGATGAAAACGGCAACCGTGTAATCTGCCCGGTAATTAAAGAACTGGAAGATAAATTTACTGCTGCCGGTATTGACGTGGTGCGCGGAACGCATTAACGGCGCAAAGATTAAAGAAAGAGGGTGCTGATGACGGCTAAAATAATTATTTCGGCTGTTAACCCGGAAGAAACCCGCATGGGCATTGTGGAAAACGGCCGTTTGATGGAATATGTTGTTGAGCGCAATAACAGTGCGCAGCTTGTCGGCAGCATCTTTCTGGGGCGCGTGTGCAATGTGGTGCGCGGCATACAGGCTGCTTTTATAGATATTGGCCTTGATAAGAACGCTTTTTTGTATTTGGGCGATAAAACAGGCATTACCGAAGGGCAGCGCGTGCTGGTTGAAATAACAAAAGACGCCCGCGGCAGCAAAGGCCCCACGGCAACGCTTGATATATCACTTGCCGGCAGGTATGCGGCACTGCTGCCGGAAGCAAATTATACCGGCATTTCGCGTAAAATTACCGACAGTGCCGAACGCAGCCGTCTGAAGAAAATTGCCGACGAAGTTACAAACGGGGCAGCAGGCGCGGTTATGCGCACTAATGCGGCCGGTATGCCGGAAGAAGTTTTGCGTGCTGATTTGCAGCAGCTTATGGCAGACTGGCAGATTATACAGGCGCGTGCCAAGCTCGCACGTTCACCGCAGGTGCTGCACCGCGAACTTGATATTTCCGTACGTATTGTACGCGATTATCTTAATGCCTGTATTGATGAAGTTGTTGTGGACAGCCCGGCTGTTTACGGGCGTTTGCAGGAACTTTTACAGAATATTGCCGAAAGCAGAAGCTGCAAACTGCTGCTGCATGACAAGCAGACCGATATTTTTTCATACTACCGTTTAAGTGACGATATTGCTTCCATCAGCGACAGGCGCATTGATTTGCCCAGCGGCGGCTACCTTGTTATAGATTATACGGAAGCTATGACCGTTATAGATGTTAACAGCGGGCATTTCAGCGGGCGCGAAAACCTGGCGGAAACCGTAATGCAGATTAACCGCGAGGCGGCGGACGAGATAGCACGCCAGCTGCGCCTGCGCGATATTGGCGGCATTATTGTGGTAGATTTTATTGACATGGATAAAAAAGAATACCGCGAAGAAATAATGGAACGTTTGCAGCAGGCGCTGCGCGCCGATAAAATGAAACCCTGCGTGCAGGATATGACGGTACTTAACCTTGTGGAAATAACCCGCAAAAAAGCCCGTCAGAACTTGTCGGCAGTGCTTTATGCGCCGTGTCCGGTTTGCCAGGGCAGCGGCAGGGGGCAGTCGCAGGAAACGGTAGGGCTTGAAATAAAACGCCGCCTGCGTACGCTTCTGGCCAAGCCATGTGCGCCGCGCAGCATTTTAATTATGGTCAGCCCGTGGCTTGCCGAATGGCTGAACCATAAAGTTATACGCCAGTGGGAAAAAGAACTGAACTGCACGCTTGCCGTAACGGCAGAGGCGCGTTTGCAGCTTGAAACTTTTTCACTTTTAGACAACACCGGTGTTGACAAATAACGCCCGGTGTGGTAAATTATTCCAGTATAGACTGATTGAGTCTGTCCCCAACCGCGCAGAGAGGTTCCGTAAACTCCGGATGGAGTACCGTATTTGGCGAGTATATAACAAGGGAGGTGCAAATAAATGTACGCAGTTATTAAAACCGGCGGTAAACAGTACCGTGTTGCTGAAGGCGATGTATTGAACGTTGAAAAACTGAATGCAGAAGCTGGCAGCGAAGTAGTATTTGACGAAGTTCTTACCGTAGTTAACGATGCTGATGTTAAAATCGGCCAGCCTGTAGTTGAAGGCGCAAAAGTTACTGCTAAAGTTGTAGAGCAGGGCAAAGGCGAAAAAATCCTCGTTTTCAAATACAAAGCTAAATCCAACTACCGTAAACGCCAGGGCCACCGTCAGCCGTTTACTAAAGTAGAAATCTCCAAAATTGAAGCATAATGGTTAAAGTCAGTATTTACCGTGATAAAAACGGAGATATTACTTCTTATGAGGTAGCAGGGCACGCCGGAGCGGCAGAGGAGGACGGTTACGACCTTGTCTGCAATTCGGTTTCCGTACTGACTCAGGCTCCGCTTATCGGTTTGGAGCGTTATTTAAAACTTAAGCCGCAGTACACAGTTGATGAAGAAAGCGGCATCTTTACATTAAAACTTGACCGGGCGGACAGCAATACACAGGCAATACTTGAAACAATGGTTCTGGCATTGCAGAGTGTAGAACGGCAGTTTCCGCAGTATGTCAAAGTGAAAGACACCAGGAGGTGAATACCGATGTTTGAACTGATTCTTCAATTACATGCTCATAAAAAAGGTACCGGCAGCTCCCACAACGGACGTGACTCCAACTCTCAGCGCCTCGGCACCAAAGCACATGAAAGCCAGCTCGTTACCGCAGGCAGCATCATCGTTCGTCAGCGTGGTACCCGCTTCTATCCCGGCCACAATGTAGGCATGGGCAAAGATTACACCATTTATGCAATGGTTGAAGGCCGCGTTAAATTTGAACGCAAAGGCCGCGATAAACGCCAAATCAGCGTATATCCGGTTGAAGAAGCTATGTAATTTTGCTTATTACCCCAAAGTTTTTGGCTTTGGGGTTTTATTTTTGCCTGATTATAATAAAAATTATTTACTGCAAATGTGAATTATTTGTAATTTTGCTTTAATTTACAGCTTTTCTCCTTGAACAAAAGGTCAAAAAATGCTATGATTAAACCATGAGATAAGATAATTTTTTAAGGAGTGATATAAATGGCAGCATTACATTTAAGCGCAGAAAATTTTAAACAGGAAGTATTGGAAGCAAAAGGCAAGGTTTTGGTAGATTTTTTTGCAACCTGGTGCGGCCCCTGCCGTATGATGAGCCCGATTGTTGACCAGCTGGCAGACGAACTGGCAGATGTTAAGGTGTGCAAGGTTGATATTGACCAGGCTGAGGCGCTGGCAACCGAATATGGCGTGGAAGTTGTGCCTACTTTTATTGTTTTTGAAAACGGAGAAGCAGTTAAAAGCGTAAGCGGCGTTATGCCGAAACCTGTAATTTTGGATATGCTGAAATAAGGTGTTTTTATGGCTGATAAAATGACGGATATTATTATTATCGGCGGCGGCACAGCAGGAATGACGGCTGCTGTTTATGCCGGGCGTGCCGGGCGCAGTGTTAAGGTGCTGGAACAGAGCATTCACGGCGGGCAGATTATTAATACCAGCCATGTGGAGAATTTTCCGGGCTTTGACAATATTGCCGGTTTTGAATTTGCAACGGCGCTGTATGACCAGGCTGTAAAATTTGGTGCTGAGTTTGTGTACGAAAAAGTTACCGGCATTGAAAATGCAGACGGCTTTAAACGCGTGCTTACGGCAAACGGGCATTATGATGCCAAAGCCGTTATTATCGCAACCGGTGCGCGCCCGCGGCCGATTGGCGTTGCCGGTGAGGAAAAATTTGTAGGACGCGGCATTTCTTTCTGCGCAACGTGCGACGGCGCTTTTTACAAAGGCAAAACTGTTGCCGTTATCGGCGGCGGCAACACTGCGCTGGATGATGCGGTTGTGCTTTCGCAGCTTGCTGAAAAAGTTTACCTTATTCACCGCAGGCAGGAATTCCGTGCCGAAAAACAGCTGGTAGAAAAGGTTCATAAACCTGAAAATATTGAGTTTATTCTCGATACCGTTGTAACGGGGCTGAAAGGCGATAAGCGCCTTGAAGGGCTGGAACTGGAAAACAAAGTTACCGGCGAAAAATCGGAACTTGCCGTGGATGGAGTTTTTGTAGCTATCGGACAGATGCCGGAAAACGGTATGTTTAAAAATGTTGTTGAGGTTGACGCAGGCGGTTATATTGTTGCCGGTGAGGACTGCAAAACAAGCTGCCCGGGCATTTTTGCCGCCGGTGACGGACGCACAAAAAAAGTGCGCCAGCTTACAACGGCTGCGGCAGACGGTACTGTTGCCGCACTTGCAGCAAGCGAATATATAGGTTAAAAATAATAATTCAATGCAAACGGTTCTGTTTAAAAGCAGAGCCGTTTATTTTTTATGTAAACTTCGGTAAACCCTTTTAAATTTATGGTAAACCTGTTTACAAAGAATAGTTAACGTTGTATAATGTGAATGTTAACCAAAATAAATAATAAGGTTTACGTAAACGGAGGGCAAAATTATTATGAATTTTATTATTGAAGTGGCTGCTAAAGTTTTAAACGGCGGAGAAGTAACCAGAGCCGAGGCAGAGCGCTTAATAAATGTAAGTGATGACGATACAATGCTGCTTTTGGCAATGGCAGATAAAATCCGCCAGAAATATAATGGCAATGTTGTTGACTGCTGCGCTATTATTAACGGGCGCAGCGGGCGCTGCCCGGAAAACTGCAAATTCTGTGCGCAGTCCGCTCATTATCATACCGGCGTTAAAGAATATCCGCTGCTGAGCGAGCAGGAATTTGTTGACGCTGCCAAAAAAGCCAAAGCCGCAGGCGCGGTAAGGTTTTCGATTGTAACAAGCGGCAGGGGACAAAGCAAGGCTGATGATTTTGATAATATCTGCAAAGCCTTGAAGCGCATTAAAGAAGAAGTGGGCATTGAGGTTTGCTGTTCTCTGGGCATTTTAACGGAGGAGCAGGCTTTTAAACTGAAAGAGCTTGGCGTAACGCGCTATCATTCCAATTTGGAAACCGCGCCCAGCCATTTCCCCGATATTTGCAGCACCCATACCTATGAAGATAAAATGTTTACCATCCATAACGCGCAAAAAGCAGGCCTGCGTGTTTGCAGCGGCGGTATTTTCGGGCTGAACGAAACGCCGGAGCAGCGCGTGGAAATGGCATTTGAACTGAAACGCCTTGGCATCGACAGTGTGCCGCTGAATCTTTTAACGCCTATTCCGGGAACTCCGTTTGAAAACAACAAACCTTTAAAACCTTTGGAAATTCTGCGGGCTTACGCGGTTTTCCGTTTTATATTGCCGAAAGCGCTTATCCGTACAGCAGGCGGGCGTGAGGTTAACCTGCGCGATTTGCAGTGCCTGGCGTTAAACGGCGGGCTGAACGGCATTATGGTCGGCGGTTATTTGACTACCGGCGGCAGAAGCCCGGAAGCCGACAAAGTAATGATTAAAGATTTGGGACGTACTGTAACGCATCCGGTTTTATGAGGGGTGAGAGCTATGCTTTACAGTGTAAAAATGCGTTCGGCACAGGGCGGAGCGCATGAAGAAGGCGGCAGGCATATTTCCGGCGCGGAACGTATTTTGCCGGAAGAACAGCTTGATTATGCCGTGCTTACCATGCTGCACCGGGCGCGCGAGCATGAACGCGGACGCGCGGATTTTATCAGCTTAAAAGTGGAAGAAATAAAGCCGCAGGATATTGTTTATAAGCCGCTGTTAAGTTTCAGCACCTGCCCGGTAAAAACGGCGCAGGAAGGACACCGGGCGGCAGTTGCCGAGCTTGAGCGAGCCGGAGTGAAGCCCAAAGCCGCCCTTAAAGGGCTGGAAATGCTTGAAAACCTGCATGACAGTATGCGCGGTGCCATTGTTGTTGATTGTGAAAGCGGAATGCGTATTGACGGCATGGGCGAACGCGGCGTGCGTGCCAGTAAAATGGACTGCGTAAACAGCCGCGGCTATGATGAATATATGCAGGCGCGCGGGCTGACAGGTGACCATGTGCGCGAAGCGCTGGTGCTGGCTTCCAAGGTTGCCGGGGCAGAAGGCATGGTGGCGGAATTGTGCTGGTCGGATGACCCGTATTATGTTACCGGTTATGTTGCTTCGCCGCTTTATGGTTACCGCCGTATACCGGTAATGAAGGAGCGCGGCAGCGGTATTGGCGGCAGGGTATTTTTTGTGCGTCCGGGTACGGATATGAAAGAATTGATTAATTACCTTGAAGAACAGGTAGTGATGATACAAACCGGGGAGGCGCTGACATGCTGACAGAACGCCTGCAGAAAGAACTGGAGGAAACTTATGCCAAAGGGTTAAGGCGCACTGTTGACGGGCTGCGCTTTAAAACTGCGGTACGCGCCGAAGATGAAAACGGCAAAGAATATCTTGTGTTTGCAAGCAATAACTACCTTGGGCTTACCCATGCGCCGGAAGTACAGCGGGCTGCGGCAGAAGCGGTACGCTGGGGAACCGGCAGCACGGGCAGCCGCCTTACAACAGGCGCAGCGTTTGAAACCGGCAAACTGGAAAAAGAACTGGCGGAATTTAAACACGCCGAAAGCGCGCTGGTATTCAATACCGGTTATATGACCAATTTAGGCGTGCTGTTTGCCATGGTTAAACCGGGCGATATTGTTTTCAGCGACGAGCTGAACCATGCCAGCATTATTGATGGCTGCCGCATTGCTCGTGCGCATGTTGCTGTTTACAAACATAATGATATGCAGGATTTGGAGCGGCTGCTTAAAAAAACTCCTGCCGCTGGCGAGCGTTTTATAGTTACGGACGGCGTTTTCAGCATGGACGGCGATATTGCCAATTTACCGGAGCTTGTGCGCCTGAAAGAAAAATACGGAGCCTGCCTGATGGTTGACGATGCCCACGGAGTTGGCGTTATAGGCGCGGACGGCAGCGGCACGGCGGCTTATTACAACATGCCGGGCACAATTGATTTGCAGGTTGGCACATTAAGCAAAGCGCTGGCGGCGGAAGGCGGTTACGTGGCTGCCAGTAAAACAATTATTGAATATCTTATCAATAAATCGCGTCCGTTTATTTTTTCTACCGCACTGCCTGCCTGCGTAACGGCGGCGGCTCTGGCTGCTTTGCGCCTGCTGCGGCAAAAGCCGGAACAATACATTGGTAGGCTGAAAGAAAATGCGGCCTTAATGCGCAGGCTGCTGCATGATGAAGGCTTTGAGATAATCGAAGGAGTAACTCCCATAGTGCCGGTGCTTACCGGCAGCAGCGAAAAAACCATGCACTTTATGGCGGCGCTTTTAGAGGCAGGCATTATGGTTTCTGGCATACGCCCGCCGACGGTGCCGGAAGGCACAAGCCGCCTGCGTGTAACGGTAACGGCT
>ENA-OPBL01000597-OPBL01000597.1-human-gut-metagenome-genome-assembly--contig:-NODE-597-length-36660-cov-12.383500_pt1 | contig 36660 bp, 34 predicted proteins | sample MGYA00241073_ERZ501461 | MGnify/ENA primary metagenome ERZ501461 (study PRJEB25962, sample SAMEA2042630) | human gut metagenome | biome: human gut; feature: human-associated habitat; material: faeces... | reverse complement strand
AGGCCCTGAGCGAGAACACCTCCATGCGGCAGAGCATCCGGGGGGCTGTCGCGGCAGGCCTGCCCACCGTGGCCGAGTGCGGAGGCTTCCTCTACCTCGGCCAGACGCTGGAAGACGCTGAGGGGGGCATCTGGCCCATGGCGGGCGTCCTGCCCGGGCAGGGAGTCAAGGTCGGGCGGCTGGTCCGCTTTGGCTACGCCACCCTTACGGCGCGGGCGGACAGCCTGCTCTTCCGGGCCGGGGAACAGTTCCCCGTGCACGAGTTCCACCACTGGGATTCCACGGAAAATGGCACGGCCCTTACCGCCGCCAAGGCCAATGGCAGGCAGTGGGCCTGCGGCTTTGCAAACGAGCATTTCTATGCGGGGTTCCCGCATTTGTACTGGGCGGGTACGCCCCTGCCGGAGCGGTTCGTGGCCGCGGCAGAATCTTACCAGAACAAACGAGGCAGTTTATGACAGAAGCAACACTCAAAACCCTGTTGGAGGGCATCACCCCGCCGGACGAGGCCGCCCGCGCGGCGGCTCATGCCCACTGGGCCAGCCTGGCAAAGCCGCTGGGCGGGCTGGGAGCGCTGGAAACCACGCTGGAATCCGCCGCCGCCCTCACCGGGAGCGCGGCGCTGGATCTCTCCAAGCGTGCCGTCCTCATCCTCTGCGCGGACAACGGCGTGGTGGCGCGGGGCGTCAGCCAGACGGACCAGAGCGTGACCCGCACCGTGGCGGAGAATCTTGCCGCCCGGCGCACCAGTGTCTGCCAGATGGCCCGCACCGCCCGGTGCGAGGTGGTGCCAGTGGACATGGGCATGGCCGGGGAGCCGGTGCCCGGCGTGCGGAACTGCCGCGTTGCCTCCGGCACCACCGATTTTACCCAGGGCCCGGCCATGCGCCGGGAGCAGGCCGTGGAGGCTGTTGCCAAGGGCATCGCGCTGGTGCGGGAGCAGAAAGCGCAGGGCGTCACCCTGCTGGCCACGGGCGAGATGGGCATTGGCAACACCACCACCTCCAGCGCGGTGGCGGCGGTGCTGCTGGGCCAGCCTGTGGAGCGCATGACCGGCCGGGGCGCGGGCCTCTCGGATGAGGGCCTTGCCCGGAAGATCCATGCCATTCAAAGGGGCATTGCGGTCAATCAGCCCGACCCGGACGACGCGCTGGATGTCCTCGCCAAGCTTGGCGGGTTTGACATCGCGGGTCTCTGCGGCGTCTTTCTGGGCGGTGCGCTGGAGGGCGTGCCCGTGCTGATGGATGGCTTCATCAGCGGGGTGGCGGCCCTCTGCGCCGTCCGGCTCTGCCCGGCGGCGGCCAAGGCCGTGTTCGCCAGCCATTGCTCCTCCGAGCCCGCCGCCCGCCTCGTGCTGGAAGCGCTGGGCAAAGCCCCGCTCATCACCGCCGGACTCCATCTGGGCGAGGGCACCGGGGCCGTGGCCGCCATCCCGCTGTGGGATATGGCACTGGCCGTTTATCGGAACTGCTATTCGTTCGCAGACGGCGGGCTGACCCCTTACACGCCTCAAGGAGGTGCCGGATGCTGACACTGGTGCTGGGCGGCGCGGCCAGCGGCAAAAGCGAGTATGCTGAGAGTCTGGTGCTGAAAACGGCCCTGCCGCGCTATTATCTGGCCACCATGCAGGTGTGGGACGCCGAGTGCGCCGCCCGGGTGGCAAAGCACCGGAAAATGCGGGCCCAAAAGCAGTTTGCCACGGTGGAGTGCCCGCTCCATCTCGAACAGGTGCAGCTCCCCGCCCGGGGCACTGCCCTGCTGGAAGACCTGGGCAACCTGACCGCCAACGAGCTCTACAGCCCCGGCGGGGCAGGGAAGCACGCGGCCCGGGCGGTGCTGGCCGGGGTGGAGGCGGTGGCCTCCCAGTGCGAAAACCTCGTCCTCGTCTCCAACGAAGTCTTCAGCGGCGGGGCCGACTATGCAGGCGATACCGACCAGTATCTGCTGGCCCTCGCGCGGGTCAACAACGCCCTTGCCGCCCGGGCGGACAATGTCTGCCGGGTGGTCTGCGGCATCCCGGTCTATTACAAAGGAGGGACCCCGGAATGATCGTGCTCCAAACCATGGCCGTGGCGTTTGCCATGTTCTCGGCCCTGCCGGTGCCGCAATTTACTTGGAACTCCAAAAACATGCGGTACGCCCTCTGTGCGTTCCCTCTCATCGGGGGGGTCATCGGGGCGCTGTGGAGCCTCTGCGGGGCGCTGCCGCTGCCTGATATGATCCGGGCCGGCGGCTCCTGCCTCATTCCGGTGCTGGTCACCGGCGGCATCCATCTGGACGGCTATGCCGACACTTCGGACGCCCTTTCCAGCTATGGCGACCGGGAAAAGAAGCTGGAAATTTTAAAAGACCCCCACTGCGGGGCCTTTGCCGTCATCCGGCTCTGCACCTACTTCCTCGCGTATTTCTGCGTTGCGTTCTGCATCCGCTTCTCCCCCCGGGTGGGGTTGTGCTGGACGCTGGCGCTGGTGCTGGAGCGCGGCCTCTCGGGGCTGGCGGTGGCGGCGTTCCCTATGGCCAAAAACACCGGTCTGGCCCACACCTTTTCCACGGCGGCAGACCGGGAAAGCGTTCAAAAAATCCTGATCGTTCTGTCCGTCCTGCTGGCTGCGGCGCTCATTGCGCTGGGCGGCGGGGCACTGGTGGCAGCGGCTCTGCTGGTGCTGTGGCGGTACCACCATGTGGCCGTCAAGGAGTTTGGCGGCATCACGGGGGATCTGGCCGGGTGGTTTTTGCAAAAAGCCGAATTCTGGATGCTGGCGGCGCTGGCGGCCAGCCAGTGGGGAGGCATTTTATAACATGATGTTCATTACCGGGCCGCTCTACAGCGGCAAGCGCACCTTTGCGCGGCAGTTTGCGGGCAGCTGCATCACCGATGTGCAGGACAAAGCCGCCGATGCTGCCGATCTGACCCAGCTGGCGGAAGAGCTGGCCCAATACGATATCGTCATTGCTACCGAGGTGGGCGGCGGCGTGGTCCCGGTGGATGCCGGGCAGCGTGCCGCCCGGGAAGCCGCCGGGCGGCTGGCCTGCCTGCTGGCGGCCCGCGCCGACTGCGTGGTGCAGATGTTCTGCGGCATCCCCACGGTGCTGAAAGGAGAATTGCTGAAAAAATGCTGATCTATTTACTGCGTCACGGTCTGACGGAATACAACGCCCAGAAGCGCTATCAGGGCCAGCGGGATATCCCGCTCTCGCCCGAGGGAGCCGCCCAGCTCCGCAAAGCGGATTTTGACCCCGATGTGGTCTATGTCACCCCGCTGCAGCGCACCTCCCAGACGGCGAAGATCGTCTTCCCCCACGCAAAACTCGTGGTGGTGGACGGCCTCAAGGAGATGTGCTTTGGCAGCTTTGAGGGCCGCAATTTCATTGAGATGGAGCATGACCCGGATTATCAGGCCTGGGTGCAGGCCAACTGTGAGAGCTCCTGCCCGGACGGCGAACGGAAAGAAGACTTTTCCAACCGCATCTGTGCCGCATTCTCCAAGCTGGTGGATGAGGCATTGGCAGAGGGAAAAGACCGGCTGGTCATTCTGGCCCATGGCGGTACCCAGATGGCGGCCATGGAGCGGTATGGGGTGCCTCATCAGGATTATTACAAGTGGTGCGGCCCCAATGCGGGCGGTTATGTGCTGGACGCCAAAGATTGGACGCAAAAGCATATCCTCACGGTAATCAAGACGGTGCAATATACAAAGAGTGCCGCAGAGGAGAACCCATGATGACGGTTTGGGCCGTGCTGGGCGGCTTTGTGCTGGACGCCCTCTTTGGAGACCCGGCCTGGCTGCCCCACCCGGTGGTGTACATGGGCAAGGCCATCTCCAAGCTTGAAAAATTCCTGCGCCCCCGTCTGCCCAAAACGCCTCAGGGAGAGCTGCTGGGCGGTGCCATCGTGGCGTTCTGCCTGCCGGTGGGCACCTTTTTGCTCACAGGGCTCGTCTGCTGGGGGGCCGCCCGGCTCCACCCGCTGCTGGGGCTGGCCGTCCAGATGTTCTGGTGCGGGCAGGCGCTGGCCGCCCGGGGCCTGGTGCAGGAGAGCACCAATGTTTATAAAGAGCTCAAAAAACCCGACCTGCCCGGGGCCCGCAAAGCGGTCAGCCGGATCGTGGGCCGGGACACTGCGGAGCTCACTGCCGAGGGTGTGACGAAAGCCGCTGTGGAGACGGTGGCCGAAAACGCCAGCGACGGTGTCATTGCGCCGCTGCTCTATATGCTGATCGGCGGGGCCCCGCTGGCCCTCACTTACAAGGCCATCAACACGATGGACAGTATGCTGGGCTACAAAAACGAAAAATACCTCTACTTTGGCCGTGTGCCCGCCAAGCTGGACGATGTGGCAAATTACCTTCCCAGCCGCCTTGCCGCCCTGCTGTGGGTGGCTGCCGCAGCCTTTACGCACAATGACGCAAAAGGGGCGTGGAAGATCTGGCGCCGCGACCGCCGCCGCCACGCCAGCCCCAACAGCGCCCAGACCGAGAGCGCCTGTGCCGGGGCCCTGGGCGTCCAGCTGGCAGGCCCGGCCTACTATTTCGGCCAGTATTACCCCAAACTCACCATCGGCGACGCGCTGCGGCCCATCGAGCCCGAGGACATCCTCCGGGCCAACCGCATGATGTATGTGGCCAGCAGCTTCGCACTGGCGTGGGGATGCGCCCTTCGCGCGCTTTTCTGAAGGAGGCTTTTATGCAGACTTTGACCCATGGCGGTGACTGGATGGGCTACCGCGAACAATTTGGGCGCGACGCGCTGGATTTTTCGGCCAATGTCAGCCCGCTGGGCCTGCCCAAAGGGGTGGCCGATGCCATCACGGCGGCCCTGCCGCAGGCGGACCGCTACCCGGACCCGCTCTGCCGCACCCTGCGCGCGGCACTGAGCGAGGCGGAGGGCCTGCCCGCCGCTCAGATCCTCTGCGGCAACGGCGCGGCGGACCTCATCTTCCGGCTGGCGCTGGCCGTAAAACCCCGCCGGGCGCTGGTGACGGCCCCCACCTTTGCGGAGTACGCCACGGCACTCGAAACCGTGGGCTGCACGGTGGAGCGCTTTGCACTGAACGAAGCCAATGATTTTGCGGTGACAGAGGAGTTTCTGGACGCCATCGTCCCGGGGGTGGAGATCGTCTTCCTCTGCCAGCCCAACAACCCCACCGGCCAGCTGGCCAGCCCGGCCCTTGTCCGCCGGGCAGCGGAGCGGTGCGCGGCGTGCGGGGCTGTTCTGGCTGTGGACGAGTGCTTTCTGGATTTCCTGCCGGATGGCGACCGCTGGACGGCAAAACCCCTGCTGCACGAGGATCAGAACCTCATCATTTTCAAGGCCTTTACCAAGCTCTACGGCATGGCAGGCGTCCGGCTGGGCTACTGCCTCAGTGCGGACGCTGCTCTGCTGGAAAAAATGCGGAACGCGGGCCAGCCCTGGGCGGTGTCCAGCCTGGCTCAGGCCGCCGGTGTGGCGGCCCTGAAAGAAACGGCGTACGTTGCGCGGGTGCGGGCCCTCATTGCAGCGCAGAAGCCAAAACTCACGGCAGGCCTGCGGGCGCTGGGCCTGCGGGTGATCGAGGGCAGGGCCAATTATTTATTGCTGCAAGGGCCGGAGACTCTCGGCGGGCAGCTGCGGCAAAAGGGGGTTGTCCTGCGCGGCTGCGCCAATTATCCGGGGCTGGACGCCAGCTGGTACCGCACTGCCGTGCGCACGGGGCCGGAAAATGAACGATTGCTGAAAACACTGCAGGAGGTGTTGGGATGAGCCGGGCAAAATGCATTATGGTGCAGGGCACCATGAGCGGCGCGGGCAAAAGCCTGCTCTGCGCGGCGCTCTGCCGCGTTTTTGCGCAGGATGGGTACAGGGTGGCCCCGTTCAAGAGCCAGAACATGGCCCTGAACAGCTTTGTCACCCGCGACGGGCTGGAAATGGGCCGCGCCCAGGTGGTGCAGGCCCAGGCGGCGGGCATCGAGCCGGACGTCCGGATGAACCCCATTCTGCTCAAGCCCAGCAGCGATGTAGGCAGTCAGGTCATCGTCAACGGCGAGGTGCGGGGCCAGATGAAAGCGGCGGACTACTTCCGCCACAAAAAACAGCTCATCCCCGATATTTTAGCTGCCTACAACAGCCTGGCGGAGGAGGTGGACATCATCGTCATCGAGGGCGCCGGCAGCCCGGCGGAGATCAACCTCAAGGCGGACGACATCGTCAACATGGGGCTGGCCAAACTGGTGGATGCCCCCGTCCTGCTGGCAGGCGATATCGACCGGGGCGGCGTGTTCGCCCAGCTTTACGGCACTGTGGAGCTGCTGGAGCCGGAGGAGCGGGCCCGCATTCAGGGACTCATCATCAACAAATTCCGGGGGGATGTGGAAATTCTGCGCCCGGGCCTGACCATGCTGGAAGAAAAAACGCGCCTGCCCGTGCTGGGCGTGGTGCCCTACCTGAACGTGGACATTGAGGACGAGGATTCCCTCTCCCAGCGGCTGGACGTGAAAAATGTCGTCAAGCCGCTGGATGTGGCCATCATCCGGCTGCCCCGCCTCTCCAACTTTACAGATTTCATCTCACTGGAGCAGCACCCGCTGCTGGGCGTGCGGTATGTGGAGAGCACCCGCGGCCTCGGCGCGCCGGACTGCATCATCCTGCCCGGCACCAAGAACACGGTGGACGACCTGCTCTGGCTCCGTCAGTCCGGGCTGGAAGCGGCCATTTTAAAGCTGGCCGAGCGCGGCACACCCATTTTGGGCGTCTGCGGCGGCTACCAGATGCTGGGCCAGCAGCTGGACGACCCCACCGGCAGCGAGAGTGGCCGGGTGCAGTCCCTGCGGGGGCTGGGCCTGCTGCCCACCCGGACGGTCTTCTCGGAGCAGAAGCGCCGCACCCAGGTCACGGCCACGGTCACGGCAGAGCCCTTTGCCGGGGCAAAGCTGACGGGGTATGAGATCCACACCGGCCGGACCGTGGTGGAGGGCACGCCCTTTGATACCCTTGCGGACGGCCAGCCCGAGGGCTGTGTCAACGGCAGTGTGTTTGGCACCTACCTCCACGGCCTCTTTGATACCGGCGAATTGACCGAAAAACTGACCGTGTTTTTGTGCAAACAGAAGGGCATCGCCCCGGAAGCCGCTGCCCTTGTGCCCATGGAGCAGTACCGCCAGCAGCAGTTTGATCTGCTGGCCGACGGCGTGCGGGGCGCGCTGGACATGGCCGCGGTTTACCGGGCCATGGGAATGGAGCGCTGAGATGGAACAGGGACTTTTACACCTCTATTACGGGGACGGAAAAGGAAAGACCACCGCCGCCATGGGCCTGGCCCTGCGGGCACTGGGCAGCGGCAAACGGGTGGTCATCGTCCAGTTTTTGAAAGGCGGAAACAGCGGGGAGATCCCGCTGCTGGCAAAGCTGGGGGCCGAAATTTACCGGGGCAAGGCGGGGCAGAAATTCGTCTTTCAGATGAATGAAGCCGAAAAAGCCGCCACCCGGGAATTACAGAACCGGAACCTGCAGAACGCCATGGCCCGGCCTGCCGATCTGCTGGTCCTGGACGAGGCCGGTTCGGCCTGGGAGCTGGACATGGTGGACAAGGCACTGCTCCAAAAGGCGGTGCGGGAGCGCCCTGCCGCGCGGGAGTGCGTGCTGACAGCCCACCAGCCGCCCCAGTGGATGCTGGACGAGGCCGACTATGTGACGGAAATGAAATGCCACCGCCACCCCTACCAGAAAGGGGTCCCGGCACGAAAGGGGATAGAATATTGACGCCGCAGCACCATCTGCCCGCTGACATTGAGCGGACGAGCCTGAAAATGATCGCCGCGGAGCTGGCCGAACTGGGCCTGACCCCGCCTCCGGAGACGGAAGCCGTTGTCCGGCGGGTCATCCACACCACGGCGGATTTTGACTACGCCAAAAACCTGCGCTTTACGCCCGGGGCCGTGCAAAAGGCCGTGGAGGCCTTGCACAAAGGGGCGTTTATCGTCACCGACACCAACATGGCGCTGGCGGGCATTACCAAGCCCGGTCTTGCCAAGCTGGGCGGGCAGGCAGCCTGCTATATGGCGGACCCTGAAGTGGCCGCGCGGGCCAAGGCGGAGGGCACCACCCGGGCCGTGGCGGCGATGCACAAAGCAGCCGCCGAGCACCCGGGGGCCATCCTGGCCGTCGGCAATGCACCCACAGCCCTGCTCACCATTGCGGAGCAGATTGAGGCGGGCTTGCGCCCGGCGCTGGTCATCGGTGTCCCGGTAGGGTTTGTGAATGTGGTGGAGAGCAAGGAGCGGCTGTTTGTCACCTGCGAGGCCCACGGCGTGCCTGCCATTGTGGCAATGGGCCGCAAGGGCGGCAGCAATGTGGCCGCCGCCATCTGCAACGCCCTCATTTATTCTGCCGCGGAGATGCTGGACCCCACGGCCCGGGGCTGGAACGGTTGAAGATTTTTAGAATTGCAAAAGACAAAAATTGCCCGGAGACACTGCAAATCACAGCGTTCTCCGGGCATTTCTTATACCGTTGCCAGCACGGCGAGGATGCTCTGCCACCGGGGGTTCTGCACAGGCTGTGCAGAAGCGCGGCGGGCAGCAGCCGGAGCGGCGGGGGCCATGGGCTGGGGCATCCGGTCCACCGGGCAGGCAAAGGGCGAAGCAAGGTCGGCCTGCCACTGAGCGGCCAGCTGGACGGCCTTCGGGCAGGATTGGAGGGTGCGCCGCTCCGTCCCGGCCAGGAAATCGCCCAGCCAGCAGAGGACGGCGGCCATGGGCAGCTGGGCGGCGGCATCGGTGCTCCAGTAGCACCAGTGCGCGCCCCGGCCTACAAAGCTGTCCACCGTGATGAGCGCCCCCTCCCGCGCGTTGCGGGGCAGGGCGGCGGTGTGGTCGCCGGAGCAGCGGCGCAGCTCGTGCAGGACGCGCTCGGCCCGGCCTGCATCAAGGGCATCGTCCCGGATGTAGGCGGCAAAGTCGTCCGCACTCAGCAGTTCCTCCGCCTTGGCAGGGAAGCGGCCCGTCATCTCGCCGGAAGCGTTGTGGCAGAGCTGCCAGCCCTTGCGGAACAACTGGAAGTTGAGGTTGCGCCGCCCCATGGTGGAGTAAAACACCCGCACCCGGCCGCTGCCGGGCTCCTGCCGCAGTTCCAGATAAGCGTCTGCCCCGCCAAGATCCTGCACTTTCACGCGGAGCAGCAGGGTGGTATCACGTTTCCGGGCAGACATGGCGCGGTGCATCATCTCAAAGTAACGGGCAGCATCCATGGTGGTTCTCCTCTCTTCCGGGACCGATGTTGGTTGTATTTCTGAGAGGAGTATACCACAAACAACAACAAAATACAACTATAAGTTTGCTTACTGGACAAAAATATTTTTAAAACGGAAAACAGAATAAACAATATGGTTGTATGAACTCAATCCCCCAGGGCCCGGATCTCGTGCTGGATGAGCTGCCCGGCGGCACGGGCCAGCTGGTCCATGCCCCGGATGCGGGCCAGGTTTTTGCCGTAAACGCGCTCGGCGGCGGGGATGGAGCTGTTCTCGCCCATAAAGACGGCGGACACCTGGATCCCCTTGCGGCGGAGATCGCGTACCTCGGCGGCGGTATCGTCCACGCCGTAGGGCCCGCCGTAATCCCGGCCCAGCGGATTTTCCGGGCTGGGCGGGATGCGGCGGCTGTCATTGGGGGAGGCATCCGTCAGCAGGATGAGCAGGTGGCGGGGAGCCGGGCCGGGGTCAAAATCCAGCAGGTCGCCTGCCGCCCGCAGGGCCAGGCCGTCCCGGTTCCAGCCCGAGGCGAAATACTGGTTGACACCCTGCCATTGTTTGTCTTTGAAATGCTTGAGCACCCGGAGCACGGTGTAGCCTCGCAGGCTGCAAAAGCTGCTTACCCGCACCGGAATGTGGCAGCGGGAAAGGCTCTCGGCCAGGATGGCACCCTGTGCCGCAATGACTTCCTGGCAGTGGAGCCGGGAGGCCGAGGCATCCAGCAGCAGGTCTACGGTGAACGAGGGCTGGTTCTCCTCCTCGGCACAGCGGAAGACCCGGCTGTCGTCCAGCAGAGGAGCCCGCCAGACTCGCTCCGGGTCCAGATTGCCGCTGCGGGCGATCCGGGCGTTGGGCTGCTGGTGGACGAGGATGCAGTTCTGGATCTGCTCGGTCAGCCGGAGCACCACGCTGCGGTGGAGCTCCCGGTTTTTGGCATCGTAAGCCCGGTTGCGGTCGGCCTGCAATTCGGCCTGCTCGGCCAGATGTTTCGCTTCGGGGGTGGGGGCCTGCTCCGGGCTGGGCACGCCGGAGGCAAACCACAAATGGCACCCCAGATGGTCCCCGGTGCAGAGCTCCTGCTCGGCCTTGCGCAGCCGTTCCGGCGGGTAGAGAGAGCGGCCAAAGCAGCTCTCGATGTAGGCCCGGTCCTCGGCGGCGTTCTGTTTCAGTGTAATATGGGCCAGCCGCTTGTCGGCAGTCGGCCCGCCGCCGCCCGCGTCCACACTGCCCGAGTGCTCCACCGTCATCCGGTCGGTCTTGATCATCTGGGTGGGCATGGTCTTGGTGGCAAGGGAGGCCAGAAGCCCCTCCAAGTGCAGGTGCAGTGCCAGTTTCTGGTGCACCGTGCCGTCAAAGAGGGCAAATTTAGCGTAAAGGGCCAACACGCTGGCTTTCAGTTCCTCGGGCTTGGGCGGTGTTTCCGGGGCCAGGGCCGCCGCCAGCTGGCTTTCATAAGGGGTCAGCACCGGGTCGGCCCGACCCTGTACCCGCCGCCAGCGGGTGGCCTGCATGGAGTAGACCAGCTGGTTTTTCGCCATCCACTCCTGCCGCGAGAGTTTGTACTGGATGCCGAAGAAATAATCCGCGTGGGCCCGCCGCAGCTCGGCCAGCACCGGGCGGCGGGGCAGCTCCAGCGCGTAGGCGGCGCTTTCGAGGTACAGCCAGGTCAGGTCGTCCAGCAGGGACTGCTTCACGTCGCCGTCCCAGGTATGGAACAGCCCCCGCACAAGGTCGTCGCCGTAATATTTGTGCACCAGCCCCACGATGCAGTTCATGTAAAAATCCACGGTGCCATCGGTGTTGCGGGCCAGAAACAGCGGCTCAAAGCCGTATTCGCCTGCCGCGGCCCACACTTGATTGGCGCCCCGCCGCTCCTGCGCGGTGTAGCTCTGCGCTTCCATAGGGCGGCCCCTCAGCCGAAGAGCTTGGCGGCGGTGAGCTGGGCCGGGATGCGGGCGGCAATAACGTCCCGGATGAGCCCCTGCTCGTAGGAATCAAAGGCTTTGTTGGTGATGCCCATGTCCAGTGCGGCCCCGGCAGGCACGCCCCGGCGGATGAGCCGCAGGGCGTCCAGCATCCCGCGCAGGTCCAGCGCTTTGGTGGAGATTTCCGCGCTGTCGCACTTTTTCTGTAAATCGAGGAAAAGCTGGGCAAACTGATGGACGTACTTGCCCGTCAGATCCGGGAACTGGGCCCGGAGCAGCTTTTCGAGGTTTTCCTCGGTGATGGTGGGCATCTGGATGACCACAAAGCGGGAGGTGAGGGCTTCGTTCAGTTCCCGGGTGCCCGCGTAGCCGTAGTTCATGGTGGCAATGAAACGGGTCTCCTCGGCCAGCGGGATGCGCTCGTAGCCGGGCACATCGATGGCGCGGCGGAAATCCAGCACCGCGTGGAGGACAGCCAGCGCCTCGTTCTTTGCCATGTTGATCTCATCCAGCACGCCAAAGCCGCCGCACTGAGCACAGCGGTAGACCGGGCCGGGCCGGAATTTGACGGCACCGCCCTCAAAGGTGTCCATGCCGATGAGGGAGGCCGCGTCCATATTCACATGGAACGAGATATCCCATGCCGGGCGGCCAAAGGCGGTGGCCAGATTCTCCGCCAGCACATTTTTGCCGGTGGCCTTGCCGCCGGCCAGCAGCAGGTTCTCGCCGCAGAGCAGGGCGGCCAGTGCCTGCTCCCAGACGTCTTTTCCATAGTAAGTAAAGGCCGACTGCGGCACACGGGGAGCCAAAGCCTCGGTCAGCGGGTGGGTGGTACGATATTCATTGACGGCCAGCAGCAGATCCGGGCTGACGCCCTCCTGCCGTAAATTTTCCATCAGAGTGGAAGTTGTGACCATTTCGGAAACATCTCCTTGTGGTTGGCATTGCCAAACCAATTTTTCAGCCCTATCATAGCACAAATGCGGATGGTTTGGTAGGGGAGAACGGACAAGATGCGGCAAGAAAAAAGAAACTGATTTGCATTTGCAGAGCCGCCTTGCTACAATAAGAAAAAACGAAAGGGGCGCACTGCCATGAAACAAGACCGCCGCCGCTGGAAGGTCTGCTTTGAAACGAACTATTGGGGAACCCAAAAGGGAACCGACCCCGGCGAGGAACTGTGCCTTGACCGGGAATTTGAATGGAACGGCCATCGGTGGCAGATCCCGGCCCTTTACCGGTGCAGACAGGGATTGGTCGTGGACTTTGCCATGGAGGTGCCGCAGGAAGAGCTTCGGGCCTTCATGAAAAAATGGGGCATTGCGGAAGACGGCGAATGCACCCGCACCCTGACCAGAGCCGAGGAACGCCAGATGGAGCAGGAAAATCCGCTGGATGGGGGATTTTGTGCAGAGCTGGTGCTGAACGGGATGCGCCTGCGCCCAAGCAACGGCTGTGGGGTAGGGTATCTTCCGGGGGATGCTGCCGGGAACGATGAGGCGGCAGAACTTCTGTTCCACTATGGACTGGAGAAAACGAAAATCTGGCGGTTCTGGCGGAACAGCTATCCGTGGGCAACGAAAAGCCGGAGAAGCTGCCCAAAACGGTTCCGCACGCTGGAAGTACAAATGGAAGCAGAGTTGGAACAGTATCGGAGCGAGTGTTTCCGGACCCCTGTGGTGGGGGAATCGGTGATGGTCCACGATGCGGCAGATGGAACAGCCTATCGGTTGACGGTGCTGGGGGCCAGGTCGGAAACGCTGGAGCTCCCGGATGATGATGGATGGGAGCGGCCCAATTGCTTTTGCCTGATGACCTACCGCCTGACCCCAAAAGCGGAAAACTTCTTTCTCGACGACTGCGCGGAGGGAGACCACCCGCGCCGCAGAGCGCGTCCGCCCATTGACCCGGAACGGACGGCACTGGAAAAGAAGTATGGGCTGGAACCGCAGATGGAAGGAGACGCGGCCATTGCGGTGATCGGGGGTGCCGACGGCCCGACCGCCGTTTTCTGCACAGTGCGCGGGGAAACAGAAGAGACAAATGGTGCGGCTGCGGCATGTTCCGCCTGTTATTTCGAACCGGTCCAGCTGGAAACCATCACATGGCAGGCGTCGTTCTGCCGCAAGCCCTGTGCGGACGCCGACGTGAAACTCCTTTAAGAAACTTTCAGCCAAGACGCTTAGATTTCACCACCCAAACAAATTGACACCACCCCTAAAATAAGATAAAATGTCTTCTGTTGTGTTAAAAATCCAAGTAACAGGTGAAACAAATATATGATCGAAACCATTGCGGCCGTCAATCAGGCGGTCAACAGCTTTATCTGGGGAATCCCGGCCATGGTGTGCATCATCGGCGTGGGTTTGCTGCTCAGTGTGCGGACCGGCTTTTTGCAGATCCGCAAATTCCCCTACGCCATCCGCACCACCATTGGCCGGATGTTCCGCAAAAAGGATGCCTCGGACGGCACCATGACCCCGTTCCAGGCCGTCTGCACCGCACTGGCGGCGACGGTGGGCACCGGCAACATCGCGGGCGTGGCGGGTGCCATCGCCATCGGCGGGCCGGGTGCCGTGTTCTGGATGTGGTGCTCGGCGCTGCTGGGCATGTGCACCAAGTTTTCGGAGGTGACGCTGGCCGTCCATTTCCGGGAGCGGAACAAAAACGGGGAGCTGGTGGGCGGCCCCATGTACTATATAAAAAATGGCCTGGGGCAGCGCTGGCAGTTCCTGGCGGTGCTGTACTCCCTGTTTGGCGTGCTGACGGTCTTTGGCACCGGCAACGCCACTCAGGTCAACACCATCGTCACGGCCATTGATTCCGCCGTGCTGGCGTACAACACCTCGGTAAAAAGTTTTCTGCCCACCCTCAACCTCATTGTGGGCGTGGTAGTGGCCATGCTGGTGGCCATGGTGCTGCTGGGCGGCATCAAACGCATTGGCAGCGTCACGGAGAAGCTGGTGCCGTTCATGGCACTGTTCTATGTGGTGCTGGCGGTAGGCGTCGTGGTGCTCAATGTGCAGCGTCTGCCCTATGTGCTGGAGTCCATCATCGCGGGCGCGTTCAACCCCAGAGCGTTCACGGGCGGTGCCATCGGCAGTGTGTTCCTCAGCGTGCAGAAAGGCGTCTCCCGCGGTATCTTCTCCAACGAGGCCGGCCTTGGTACGGGCTCCATCGCCCATGCCTGCGCCGATACCCGGAAGCCCGTCAAGCAGGGGATGTTCGGTATCTTTGAGGTATTTGCCGATACCATTGTCATCTGCACTTTGACAGCCATGGTCATCCTGTGCAGCGGCGTGCCGGTGGGCTACGGGGCTGCCGCTGGCGCCGAGCTGACCATCGCTGGTTTTACCGCGACTTACGGCGGCTGGTCGTCCATCTTTACGGCGATGGCACTGTGCTGCTTTGCGTTCTCCACCATCATCGGCTGGGGCCTGTACGGCTCTCGCTGTGCGGAATTCCTGTTCCGCACCGATAAGGTGGTGGGGCCGTTCCTCGTGCTCTATTCCTTTGTGTCCATTGTGGGCGCAACCATGGATCTGGGCCTTTTGTGGAACATTGCCGATACGTTCAATGGCCTGATGAGCATTCCCAACCTGATCGCCCTGCTGCTGCTCTCCGGCACGGTGGCAAAGCTGGTCAAAGAGTTTTTTGCGGGCGAGGGTGCCCGGTAAAATAAAACGGAGGACAGGAAAATGGAAAAAGCGCTTTACGACACTTATCTTGCAATTCTGAAAGAAGAGCTGGTGCCTGCGATGGGCTGCACCGAGCCCATCGCGGTGGCCTATGCTGCTGCCCTGGCTGCCCGGGCACTGGGCTGCCCGGCAGAGCAGGCTGAGGTAGCCGCCAGTGCCAACATCATCAAGAACGTCAAAAGCGTGGTGGTGCCCCACACGGGCGGCCGCCGGGGCATTGCTGCCGCCGCTGCCGCAGGCATCGTGGCAGGCGATGCGGACAAGGAGCTGGAAGTGCTCTGCGCCGTGACGGAGGATGACCTGAAGAAGATGGCGGACTTCCTGGAAAAGACGCCCATCCATGTGGAGCGCTCGGGCAAGCCCTACCTGTTTGACATCCAGGTGCGGCTGTTCGGCGGCGGGCATACCGCTTTTGCGGAGATCGCAGGCCACCACACCAATGTCATCGCCCTGCAGCGGGACGGCGAGGTCCTGCTCCAGAAAGAATACGTGGAGCAGACCAGCACCCAGGCCACCGACCACACCCTGCTCAACGTGGAGCAGATCGTCCAGTTTGCCGATGAAGCCGACCTGAACGATGTGAAAGAGACCCTGCAGCGCCAGATCGACTGCAACACGGCCATTGCCAAGCAGGGCCTGGAGGGGCACTGGGGTGCCGAGATCGGCCGCATCCTGCTCCGCTCCTACGGCGACAGCGTCCACAACCGGGCCAAGGCCTGGGCCGCCGCCGGTTCCGATGCCCGGATGAACGGCTGCGAGCTGCCGGTGGTCATCAACTCCGGCAGCGGCAATCAGGGCCTGACGGCTTCTCTGCCGGTCATCATTTACGCCCGGGATATGGGGGCCTCGCGGGAGCTGCTCTACCGTGCCCTGCTGGTGTCCAACCTCGTTACCATCCACCTCAAAACAGGCATCGGGCCCCTCTCGGCCTACTGTGGCGCCACCAGTGCCGGCTGCGGTGCAGGCGCAGGCATTACATACCTCCACGGCGGCCGTTATAACGAGATCGCTCACACGGTGGTCAACGCGCTGGCCATCAACTCCGGTATGGTCTGCGATGGTGCCAAGGCCAGCTGCGCCGCAAAGATCGCTTCTGCCGTGGAAGCAGGCCTGCTGGGAATGCAGATGCAGATGCACGACAGCGAGTTCGTGGGCGGCGACGGCATCGTGCTCAAGGGCGTGGAGAACACCATCCGCAACGTGAGCAAGATGGCCCACGACGGCATGGCCGAGACCGACCGTGAGATCATCCGCCTGATGATCGCCCCGCAGGAGGGGGCCGCAAGCTGCTGATGGAAAAATACTGCCATGGCTTGACTTTTTTGCAAAATCGCATATAATAAAAGTGCGAACGATACGATACACATTTCCAATGGGTATCACCAAAAGGAAAGAACCCCCTCGGAGTTGCAGCTCCAAGGGGGTTCTTCCATTTGTTAGTGCTTGCTGTCCTTGTGCTTGCCGTCAAGCCACTTGCTGATGCAGTTGGAAACCACACCTGCTGCGACGGACAAAACGAATGATACGAACAGTTCCAAAAGGTTCACCTCCCATCTCAATGAAAATTGAGTGGAAAGGGCAGCGACTTTAGTATAACATAGATGGACAGAAAAAGACAGGCGTTTGATTCTGGATGCTAGAAATTCCGCAAGAGGAACAGAGAGGATGTTTCTAGGTTTGTTTGGGGAAAAGAAACTCATTCCGGGAATGCGAAAGGATAGAAGGAACTCTTTGATTTGTGATAAAAATTTGAAAAGATATCCAAAAAATATCGGCCGTTTTTTGTCGGGATGCACAAATAATTTGTGAAATTTTCAAAACACTTGACAAGGCACCCGGGGGAGGGTACAATGCAGGAAACAGGAAAATATCCTGAACGAAATTTTATTTTTTGAGGAGGACCTTACTTATGAAGGCATTCAAAAAACTGGCTGCTATCGTTCTGGCAGGCGTCATGGCTCTGGCAGTCCTGACTGGCTGCAGCGACAGCGACAAGACCACTTTCCACAAGCAGCTGACCGACGCTCTGTCTAATGCAAAGGTTACTGCTGAGTATAACACTGCAGATGTTGCAAAGGCTGAGAAGATTGCACAGCTGTGGGATAGTTATGCTGCTGAGATCAAGAGCATTGAAAAGAAGCAGGCTAATGGCGATTATAAGAAACCTGCTGATTATCAGAAAGCTCGTGCAGCAGCAATCGGTAAAGTTGTAGACGCTGCTACTCTGGTTGGTGGTGAGAACTTTGGTTTCGTTACCGTTCAGGAGAAAGATGCAGATACCATTGCTTCTATCGTTTCTACCCTGAAAGCAAATGGCGCTACTAAGTACGGTTATTCCAATTCTCATACCAAGGCCGCTTTTGAGAAAGATGTCCTTGGCACTTTTAATGAGGGCGAGTTCATCGTTCTGGTTTACGAGAAGTAATCAAAGGCCCATCGCTTGAAATTACAATAAAAGAAAAAGAACCATGTAGGCTGAAAAGCTTGCATGGTTCTTTTTTATAGCTGTAAATTGGATAAAGTTTTTAAAACAAAAATCATTTGTATAAAAATTTCATGAAAATTACAAGAAAATCCGATTGCATTATTTTTAACAATGCGGTAAAGTAATGGTAAAGAAAACCCCGCACGGGGCGGGGAAGAGAATGTTTGGAGGCTTACTATTATGGCTGATCGCATTGTCCTGAATACGATTTCTTACCATGGCCACGGTGCCATCGAGAACATTGTGCCCGAGCTGACTGCCCGTGGCTACAAGAAAGCGTTCGTCTGCTCTGACCCGGATCTGATCAAGTTCGGCGTCACCAAGAAAGTGACCGACCTGCTGGATGCTGCAAACTTTGCTTACAGCGTGTACAGCGAGATCAAGCCCAACCCCACCATTGCCAATGTGCAGGACGGCGTGGCTGCTTTTAAGGCCGCGGAGGCAGACTGCATCGTGGCCATCGGCGGCGGCTCCTCCATGGATACCGCTAAGGCCATTGGCGTGATCATCAACAACCCCGAGTTTGCGGATGTCCGCTCTCTGGAGGGCGTGGCTCCCACCAAGAAGCACGCGGTGTTCACCATTGCAGTGCCCACCACTGCCGGTACCGCTGCCGAGGTCACCATCAACTATGTTATTACCGACGTGGAGAAGAAGCGCAAGTTCGTCTGCGTGGATACCAACGATATCCCGGAAATCGCGGTCGTCGATCCCGATATGATGGCTTCCATGCCCAAGGGCCTGACCGCTGCCACCGGTATGGATGCTCTGACCCACGCCATTGAGGGCTACATCACCAAGGGTCACTGCACCATCTCCGATATGTTCCATCTGGAAGCCATCAAGCTCATCAGTGAGAACCTGCGCGGTGCGGTCCAGAACACGCCGGAAGGCCGCGAGGGAATGGCTCTGGGCGAGTACATTGCCGGTATGGGCTTCTCCAATGTCGGTCTGGGCATCGTCCACTCCATGGCACACGGCCTGTCCGCTCTGTATGACACTCCGCATGGTGTGGCCTGCGCGATCCTGCTGCCGGTCGGTCTGGAGTACAACAAGAGCGTTGCCGGTGAGCGCTACCGCGCGGTCGGCAAGGCCATGGGCGTCAAGGGCATGGACGAGATGAACGACGTGCAGGCAGCCGATGCCACCATCGCAGCGGTCAAGCAGCTGAGTGCGGATGTGGGCATCCCCGCAAACCTGCACGGCATCCTGAAAGAAGAGGACATCCAGTTCCTGGCGGAGTCCGCTTATGCAGACGCCTGCCGCCCGGGCAACCCCCGCGACACCAGCGTGGAGGAGATCGTGGAGCTGTACAAGAGCCAGCTGTAACGGCCCGCAGCGCCTGAGAGGGCAAGCCCGCTGAAAGAAAACATCCAAACACGGCGATACGCTGTCTCTGGCAAACAGAGCGTGTATCGCTGTGTTTTTTTTGCATTTTATCTTGCCTGAAAGCCTAAAATAGCGTAAAATTGTACCATGCAATTCACACGCGATGGAAAGGAGCTGCAATGGAGCTCAATTTTTACTCTCTGAGTGTTCTATATCTGGTCTATTCGTTCCTGGGCTGGGTAGGCGAGACGGTGGTGGCAACGGTAAAGGGCCGCCGCTTTGCCAACCGAGGCGTGGCGTCCGGCCCGTTCTGCTTTATCTACGGCTTTACGGCGGTGCTGCTGGCGATTTCCTTTACAGACCGCCCCAGCCCGCTGCTGCTGTTTCTGGGCTGTGCCATTGACGCCACCGTGGTGGAGTGGCTGACGGCCAAACTGCTGGAGCGGGTGAATCGCCGCCGCTGGTGGGACTACTCCGGCAAGCGCTTCAACGTGGATGGCTACATCTGCCTGCAATACTCGCTGCTCTGGGGCGCGCTGGGCACGGCGACGGTCCTGTGGGGCAACGGTCTGCTCTTCAAGCTTTACGGCCTGCTGCCCCAGTGGCTCGTCCGGCCGTTGCTGTGGGTCTCCATCACGATCTCCCTGTTGGACCAGCTGGGCGCGTTCCTGGCAGTGAGCCGCTACGCCCGGGAGCATCCGCACCTGGAACAGCTCAATGCCGAGCTGGAAAAGCACTCCGATCAGCTCCGCACCCGGCTCAGCAGCTGGGTGGAGCGCCGTGTCCAGAAAGCTTACCCGGCCGCCGCGCGGGGGACGCCGACCGCCACAGCCCAAAAGACCCTGAGCTTTGCCGACCTGCTCTGGCTGTTCGTCATCGGGGCATTTCTGGGCGACATTGTGGAGACGTTGTTCTGCCGGGTGACGGCGGGCGTCTGGATGAGCCGTTCCAGCCTGGTCTGGGGTCCGTTCAGCGTGGTGTGGGGGCTGGCACTGGCCCTCTCTACCGTTCTGCTGCGGAATTGTGAGAACAAGAGCGACAGCGCCATCTTTGCCTTTGGCGTCTTCATGGGCGGTGCCTATGAGTATGTGTGCAGCGCCGTAGGCGAGCTGCTGTTTGGTGTCATCTTCTGGGATTACAGCGGTTTCAAATTCAACATTGCGGGCCGCGTCAACCTGCTGTACTGTTTTTTCTGGGGCATTGCGGCGGTGGTTTGGCTCCGGCTGGGCTATCCGCTGGTGGCAAAGGGGATGGACCTCGTCCGGCGGCACGTCAAACCCTGGATGACCATTTTACTGGCCATTTTTATGGCGGTGAACATGTCCCTTTCCGGTCTGGCGCTGGCCCGGTATAACAGCCGGACCGACGGCATCACGCCGCGGAACCAGCTGGAGGTCTTTTTGGACGAACACTTTGACAACGCCCGGATGGAGCGTGTCTACCCCAACGCGAAGAAAACGTAAAAAGACATCAAAAACAAGGGCCTCCGCAGATGCGGAGGCCCTTGCTCGTTGTGAGTTTAGAAAATCTTGATCTCTTCTTTGTCCATAAAGGCAGCGCCCGCAAAACCGGCGGTTTCCAGCTGGCCCAGCTGTTTGCCCAGCTTCTTGGCCTGCTCCAGCACGGTCACGTTGTAGCGCTCCCGCAGCTGTGCGGCCTTGGCCAGCACGGCAGGGAAGTCGGAGCCTTTCTGATAGAGCAGAGCGATCTTCTGCTTGGCACCGGGGATCTGGTAGCCCTGCTCCAGCAGGATGCCGCAGACGCGCTCAAAGCCGATGGAGAAGCCCACAGCAGGCACCTGGGTGCCCAGGAACTTGCCCACCATGTTGTCGTAGCGGCCGCCGCCGGCCACGGCCCCGCTGAACTGCGGGCAGGTGATCTCAAACACCATGCCGGTGTAGTAGCCCTGGCCGCGGACCAGGCTGGGGCAGTAAGCCACGCTGAAGCGGTCCCCAGCCATGGCTTTGGCGGTGGCCAGGACATATTTCAGGTCGTCGGCAATGGCGGGGTCCGCACAGCGGGCGGCCACGGCGTCCAGCGTGACTTCTCCGGCGGCGATGAACTCAGCCAGTGCGTGGATGGCGTTCTCCGGCAGCTGTTTCTCGGTCAGCTCGGCCTTGACGCCCTCGGCACCGATCTTGTCCATCTTATCAAAGGTGATGCAGACGGAGTCCAGCGTGTCGGCCGCAAAGCCCATGCTTTCCAGCATCCCGCGCAGGATGCGGCGGTCATTGATGTTGACGGTAAAGCCGGTGAAGCCGATGCTCAGCAGGGCGCGGGTGGTCACGTCGATGAGCTCCACCTCGGCGTTGGGGCTCTCATCGCCCAGGATGTCAATGTCGCACTGGACAAACTCGCGCAGGCGGCCTTTCTGGGGGCGCTCGGCGCGGAAGACGCGGTCGGTCTGGATGACCTTGAACGGGTGGGGGAGCTTGTCCTTGTTGGCGGCATAGAAGCGGCTCAGGGGCAGGGTGAGGTCATAGCGCAGGCCCATATCGGAGAGGGCCTTGGGGTCGCCGCTGTTCAGGGCGGCGGTGAGCTTATCGCCCCGCTTGAGCACCTTGAAAATGAGGTTCAGGTTGTCGCCGCCATCGGATTTATCGAGGTTTTCCATATCCTCCAGCATGGGGGTGGAGATGCGCTCGAAACCGGAGGCACGGTAGGTCTCCAGAATTTTGCCCTGGATATAATCGCGCAGGGTCTGCTCCGCGGGCAGCAGGTCCCGCATACCTTTCAACGCTTGGGTTTTCATGGTTGGTAATTCCTCTCTTTTTAAAGAAGTAAAACCTCTCCGTCACGCCTGCGGCGTGCCACCTCCCCTCATAGGGGAGGCCTTGGCAAAAACGAGAAGCTTTCCCTCTTCGCCAGAGGCTCCCCTCAGTAGGGGAGCTGTCGAGCGGAGCGAGACTGAGAGGTTTCATCGTAATTCTTACCCCTCAATTATAAAGAAATATGCGGGTTTGTCAATCAAAAAGGGCACACTATCCTGTGAGGTGATGCGCGAAATGCAGAAAACAAGACCATGGGCCATTCTGGCGGCGGGGGCGGCCATTCAAATATTAACAGGCCTGCCTGCGGCCTGGGGCGTGTTCCAGCAGCCTGTCATGGAGGAGTACGGCCTCTCGGAACAGGGGGCCGGGCTGGCGTTCGGCATCCTGATCGCGGCATTCGGGGTGGGGTGTGTGATCGGCGGCTTTCTGCAAGACCGGAATGGCCCGCGCCACGCGGCGCTCTGGGGCACGGCCCTGCTCTGCGGCGGGTTCTTTGCGGCGGCCCTCCTGCCCGGGGCCGCGGGCGGGTGGTTCTGGGTACTGTTCAGTGTCCCGGCGGGGCTGGGCACGGCCTTTTTGTACCCCTCCATCCAGTCCTGCGCCCAGAAGTGGTACAAGGGCCGTAAGGGGCTGGCCACGGGCGTCATTGGCGGGGCGGTGGGGCTCTCCGGCGCGTTCCTCACGGTCTTTGTCCGGACGGCGCTGCGGGGCTTTGGCCCGGTGCAGGGCATCCGGGGCGCGTTCTGGGCGCTGGGGGCGCTCACCCTGCCCGTCTGCCTCGTGGGCAGTGCCCTGCTGACCGACCCTCCACCGGAAAAGCCCCGGCCCAGCCAGCAGGGCAGGGGAAAGGCGGCCCCGGAGCTGGACCTTTCCCCCGGGCAGATGCTCCGCACCAGGCAATACTGGCTCTGTGCCGGGGCGGTGTGCTGCTCCACCCCGGCGGTGCTGCTGTTCAGCCCCATCATCTTAAAACTGGGGATGGAGCGGGGGCTGGACGAGAGATCCGCGCTGTGGAGCGTGGTGCTGGGCAGCGTGGGCAGTGCGGCCGGGCGGCTGCTGATGCCCATGCTGAGTGATAAAATTGGCCGCAGGCCGACGGATATGATCTTGTTTGCGGTCTCGCTGGGGCTGAGTGCCGTCTTCTGGGTTGCACAGGGGTGGGCCGTGGTGGCCGTGTACGCGGGCCTGACGTTCTGCTACTCGGCGCTGGCGGCGGTGCTGCCCGCCCTCTCCACCGATCTGTTCGGGTTTCCCCATGCCGGGGTCAACTATGGCTTTCTGGCCCTGGGACAGAGCGTGGGGAGCCTGGCGTTTCCGTTTATGGCCAATCTCTGGGGGCTGGAGCAGGGGCGGCACATCCTTGCCATTGCGGGAGCGGTGGGCGGATTTGCTGCCATCTGGGCCCTGAGACCCGTCCAGCCGCCCCGCGCGCCCCGTCCCAATTGAACTAAAAATCCATTCCGACAAAATTGACAAAAATATGACGATGTGGAAGACGAAAGAAGCAAAAATGACGGTTAGACATAAATAACCGCCAAAAAGATTGCGAATTATTTATCAGAAATGTCTTGCAAAATGCGCCAAGGTTCTCTATAATAAAATCATGCGTGGTAGTACCGGAATGTGGTGCAGAAAGAGAGCGGCACGCCCGGTCAATGCAACGTGGAACATAAAATGAGGCTGGGACACCAGGCTCGTTTTTTGCCCGCAGAGCACAAATTGTCAAAAGGAGAGTATGATTATGACCTATTCGCAGCAAGTACAGAATATGTGCCCGATCACCAAAGGTCCTAAGCATGGTCCGGCTCCCATCCCCGAAGAGGGCGCATGGGTCAAGGCCTATGAGATCAAGGACATCAGCGGCTACACCCATGGTGTGGGCTGGTGCGCACCCCAGCAGGGCACCTGCAAGCTGTCGCTGAACATCAAGAACGGCGTCATCGAGGAGGCTCTGGTGGAGACCATCGGCTGCTCCGGCATGACCCACTCTGCTGCTATGGCTGGCGAGATCCTGCCCGGCAAGACCATCCTGGAAGCTCTGAACACCGACCTGGTGTGCGACGCCATCAACGTGGCAATGCGCGAGCTGTTCCTGCAGATCGTCTACGGCCGCAGCCAGACCGCTTTCTCTGAGGACGGTCTGCCCATCGGCGCGGGTCTGGACGACCTGGGCAAGGGCCTGCGCTCCATGACCGGCACCATCTTCTCCACCAAGGAGAAAGGCGTCCGCTACCTGGAGCTGACCGAGGGCTACATCAACAAGCTGGCTCTGGACAAGAACGATGAGGTCATCGGCTATCAGTTTGTCAAGCTGGGCAAGATGATGGAGGACATCCGTCACGGCAAGACCCCCAACGAGGCATACGAGAAGAACGTGGGCACCTACGGCCGCTTCAGCAAGGAAGCAGGCGCTGTCAAGTACATCGACCCGCGTGAGGAATAAGAGAGGAGGAACAACTCATGGCAACTTTTGAATCTATGGATCGCCGCATGCCGAAAATTGAGGCATGCCTGAAGGCTAACGGCCTGGAGTCTCTGGACGCTTGCAACGAGATGCTCCTCGCCAAGGGCATCGACTGCGACAAGATCGTGCGCGGCGTGCAGCCCATCTGCTTTGATAACGCTGTCTGGGCTTACACCCTGGGCACCGCCATCGCCGTGAAGCGCGGCCTGACCGACGCTGCCGAGTGCGCAGCTGCCATCGGCGAGGGCCTGGAGGCTTTCACCATCCCCGGCTCCGTTGCTGAGCAGCGCCAGGTCGGCCTGGGCCACGGCAACCTGGGTGCCCGCCTGCTGAGCGAGGACACCACCTGCTTCGCTTTCCTGGCTGGCCACGAGTCCTTTGCTGCTGCTGAGGGTGCCATCGGCATCGCCCGCACCGCAAACAAGGTCCGCAAGACCCCCCTGCGCGTCATCCTGAACGGCCTGGGCAAGGACGCCGCTTACATCATCTCCCGTATCAACGGCTTCACCTATGTGCAGACCGAGTATGATATCCCCACCCAGACCCTGAAAGTGGTCAAGGAGATCCCGTTCTCCGATGGCGAGCGTGCCGCTGTGAAGTGCTACGGCGCCAACGACGTCATGGAAGGCGTTGCCATCATGAAGAAAGAGGACGTCCAGTGCTCCATCACCGGCAACTCCACCAACCCCGTCCGCTTCCAGCACCTGGTTGCTGGCACCTATAAGAAGTGGGCCATCGAGAACGGCAAGAAGTACTTCTCCGTCGCTTCCGGCGGCGGCACGGGCCGTACCCTGCACCCCGATAACGTCGCAGCTGGCCCCGCCAGCTACGGCCTGACCGACTCTCTGGGCCGCGTCCATGGCGATGCTCAGTTTGCTGGTTCTTCCTCCGTGCCTGCGCACGTTGAGATGATGGGCCTGATCGGCATGGGCAACAACCCCATGGTCGGTGCAACCGTTGCCTGCGCAGTTGCTGCTGCACAGGCCAACGCCTGATTTTTTCTCTTAGTTCGGTAAAGGGGGCTGCTTTCCGAATGAGCAGCCCCCTTTTTCTGCTGATATGTTCGCATTAACAAACTGAGGGCATTGGCCCTCAAATCTGCTGAGGAATTGGAATAACCATGAAGAATCAGATGAAGAAAATCCTCCTCGCTGTGGCGATGGTGGTGGTGGTGGCAGCCGGTCTGCTGGTGTACAGCAGCGGCAAAACCACCAGCATGGGCACTGCCAAAGGTTTTGGCGGCGATGTGACCGTTACCCTGACCCTTGCCGACGGCAAGATCATCGGCTGCACCGCCGAGGGCAAGGACGAGACCGAGGGCGTGGGCTCCACGGCCATCGACCAGCTGCCCGGCGCCATCGCCGAGAGCGGCAGCATTGCCGTGGACGGCGTTGCAGGCGCAACCGTCACCTCCAACGCCATCAAGGAGGCTGCCGCTGCCGCCCTGACCGCGGCCGGCCTGAACCCCGACGACTACAAGACCGCTGTGGACAACACCGCCGAGCCCGCTGAGGACTCCACGGTGGACGCCGATGTGGTCATCGTGGGCGCGGGCGGTGCCGGCATGACTGCCGCCATTACCGCTGCCAACGAGGGCAAGAGCGTTGTCATTCTGGAGAGCCAGGCCATGGTGGGCGGCAACTCTATCCGCGCTACCGGCGGCATGAACGCCGGCAAGACCGTGTATCAGGATGAGAACGAGTTCGGCGAGTCCGCAGGCGTGGAAAAGACCCTGAAGACCGCTGCTGAAAAGTACGCCGACAACGCCACCATCACCGCTTTGGCAAAGACCGTCTCTGAGCAGTGGGCAGCTTATCAGGCAGACCCCAAGGGCTACTTCGACTCTGTGGAGCTGATGGAGCTGGACACCATGATCGGCGGCAAGGGCATCAACGACCCCGCTCTGGTGGAGACTCTGTGCTCTAACAGCGCTGACGCCATCGACTGGCTGGACGAGCACGGCATCACTCTGCACAGCGTTTCCAGCTTCGGCGGCGCATCCGTCAAGCGTATCCATCGCCCCGTGGATGCTGAGGGCAAGACCCTTTCTGTGGGCTCTTACATGATCCCCCTGCTGCAGGAGAACTGCGACAAGGCCGGCGTGCAGACCCTGCTGAACACCACCGCTACCGAGCTGCTGACCGATGCAAACGGCGCTGTTGTGGGCGTGAAGGCTACCGGTTCCACCGGCGAGACCATCACCGTGAATGCCAAGGCTGTGGTGCTGACCACCGGCGGCTTCGGCGCAAATCTGGACATGGTCACCGAGTACAAGCCCGAGCTGAAGGGCTTTATGACCACCAATGCCGCAGGCGCACAGGGTCAGGGCATTGAGATGGCTACCGCTGTGGGCGCTGACACTGTGGACATGGATCAGATCCAGATCCACCCCACCGTGGAGGCTAACACCGCTGCTCTGATCACCGAGGGTCTGCGCGGCGACGGCGCTGTGCTGATCAACGCCGAGGGCAAGCGCTTCATCGATGAAGTGGGCACCCGTGACGTGGTTTCTGCTGCCGAGATCGCTCAGACCGGCAGCTACAGCTGGCTGGTGGTGGATCAGGCTATGGTCGATGCCTCCAGCGTCATTCAGGGCTACATCAAGAAGGGCTACACCGTGACCGGCCAGACCTACGAGGAACTGGCAAAGGCTATGGGCGTGGACGAGGCTGCTTTTGCCGAGACCATGAAGACTTGGAACGGCTACGTTGCCGCCAAGAACGACCCCGACTTTGGCCGCACCAGCTTTGCAAAGGCTCTGGATACTGCTCCCTACTATGCTATCAAGGTCACCGCAGGTGTGCACCACACCATGGGCGGCCTGAAGATCAACACCAACACCGAGGTGCTGAAGGCTGACGGCTCTGTGATCCCCGGCCTGTTCGCAGCAGGTGAGGTGACCGGCGGCGTGCACGGTGCAAACCGTCTGGGCGGCAACGCTGTGGCCGACTTTACCGTCTTTGGCCGCATTGCCGGTGCAGCTGCCAGCAAGTACGCTGCATGAGCATAAAGCAAAAAAATTCTGACACCGCCGCCCCCAAGGGCAGCGCGTGGAAGAAAAATGTGATCTTTGCACTGGTGGTGCTGGCACTGGCCGCAGGTATTTTTCTTGCGGTGCGGGCGCAGCACCCCGCCAAGGGCAGCGGCTTACAGGCTGTTGTGGATTTCGGTGACGGCGTTACCGAGACCCTGCCCCTTGCGCAGGATCATGATTACCTGTACGAGGTAGGGGACTACATCGTGCATCTGCAGGTGAAGGATGGTGCCATCGCGTTTTTGGACAGTCAGTGCCCGGACCATGTCTGTGAGCAATTCGGCTGGCTGGACAAGGACGGCGCATGGGCCGCCTGTGTGCCCGCAGGGGTGTATGTGGTGGTAGAGCCCACTGCAGACGCAGGGTAAAAAAGAACAAATCAGCCGGGTCTTCGGGCCCGGCTGATTTTCTTTTTGAGGGAAAACGATTCCAAATGGCCGCCGCGTGCGCTTTGGCCATATTTTAAGGAACTTGATTTTTTGTCTGGGATTCTGAAAAGCCTGCGGGCTTTTCAGAATCTCTTTTTTCACAGGAAGAAGAGCAGGGAAGAGGCGGATTGAATCGTATTATAAAGGATATGAAGCTGCTCAGCGGCGCACAAAGAAGGCCGTTCTTTGTAAAAAAAGTCTGAAACTTTGTGGAAATGCCGTGAAACGAAAATTGGACGCTTGTTTATCGGGGCAAAATGCGATACACTACAAATAAGAGCTTCTGGCGGGTGCTTTTGCAAAAAGCACCTTGTCATAAAAGAACCTAGGAGGAACGGCAAGAATGATCTGGAACAAGTCTAAACAGCCCGCCGACCCGCAGCAGGACGCAGCGGCTGCACCCAAAAAAGGCGGTGCAGCAGCCTTTGCCCAAAAGAACTGGAAGTGGCTGGTGCCGGTGGCCATCGTGGTGCTGGCAGGCGGCTGGTGGCTGCTGAAGCCCAAGGGTGCAAAGCCCGCCAACGTGGATACTTCCTATACAGAAGCAGTGCCGGAGACCCGGGATGTCTCCAACACGCTCAGCGGCACTGGCACGCTGAAGCCTGCCAATACTTACAGCGTCAAATCGCTGGTGCCCGGCAAGGTGCTGACCGGCGGCTTTGAGGAGGGCGATATCGTGGAGGAGGGCACTGTGCTCTACACGGTGGATTCCTCCGATGCAACCACCAAGGTGGAGCAGGCAGCCATCACCCTGCAGCAGGCGCAGCGCAGCTACGACAAGACCGCCGACCATCAGTATGTGCGTGCCGAGGTGGCGGGCGTCGTCAGCAGCCTGAAGGTGAACAAGGGCGATGAGGTAAAGAGCGGTCAGGAGGTGGCCGTGGTGCGGGACAGCTCTAAGATGAATCTGGTGCTGGAGTTCCCGGCTGCGGATGCTGCTAACTTCTCGGTAGGGCAGACCGCCCAGGTGACGCTGGACGGTACTTTTGAGGTGTTGCCCGGCACTATTACCGCTGTGACCGGCACCGATGCCCTGAGCACGGGCAACCTGCTCACCCGCACTGTGACCCTCTCGGTGTCCAATGCGGGTGGTCTGACCACGGCACAGGCTGCAACGGCTACTATCAACGGGGTGAGCTCCATTGCAGCAGCCAACTTCCAGTATCAGGCCGAGCGTACCCTGACTGCGCTGGCTTCCGGTACCGTCACCGCCATCAATGTGCGGGAGGGCGGCAGCGTGAACAAGGACGATATCATCCTGACCCTCAGCGGTGAGGAACTGACAGAGTCCATCCAGTCTGCCTCCGAGACCCTGCGCGGCGCGGAACTGTCCATGCAAAATATGCAGGATGCCATGGATAACTACACCATCACCTCGCCCATCAGCGGCACCATCATCGAGAAAAATGCCAAGGTGGGCGATGCCCTGAGCACCGGCAGCGACCTGTGCACCATCTACGACCTGAGTTATCTGGAAATGACCATCAACGTGGACGAGCTGCAGGTCAGCAGCCTGAAGGTGGGGCAGTCCGTACAGGTTACTGCAGACGCCGTGAAGGATAAGACCTACGAGGGCTTGGTCACCCGTGTGTCCATGAAGGGTGATACCAGCGGCGGTACCACCACCTACCCGGTGACCGTGCGCATTGACGAGACCGATGGTCTGCGCCCGGGCATGAATGCCAACGCCGAGATCGTGGTGGCGCAGGCGAAAAATGCGCTCACCGTGCCCAATGCCGCCATCGTGCGGGGCGGTTATGTGCTGGTGCGGCAGGATTCTCCCAGCGCCGTGAACGCCGATGATTCCATGAGCGCACCGGAGGGCTATGTGTATGTCCAGGTCAAGACCGGTGTCAGCGACGACAACTATACGCAGGTGACCAGCGGCCTGTCCGAGAGTGATACCATCGCCTACGACCCCAGCTCCGTGAGCAGCGACAGCTACTATGACGGCGGCGGCTATGATGATATGGGCGGCGAAGTGATCGGCGGCGCCGGAAACAATGCAGACCTTGCCGAGGGCGGGGAGGAGACGCTGCCGGAGGAGACGGAAAACGGTGAAGCCCCCGCAGCGGACGCTGAAGAGCCCGCAGAGGGCATCGACCCCGCCGAGGCCGGTGCAGTCGTGGTGGATTGACGCAGGAGGGATGAATGAGCGCTCTGATCGAGTTTGATGCGGTGTGCAAGTACTACCAGATGGGCGATACCACGGTAAAGGCTGCCGACCACATCACCATGAAAATCGAAAAAGGCGAGTTCGTGGCCATCGTGGGTCAGTCCGGTTCGGGCAAATCCACTTGTATGAACATCATCGGCTGTCTGGATGTGCCCACCCACGGCACCTACCGGCTCAACGGCCGGGATGTGGGCAAGATGAACCGCAACGAGCTGGCCGCTGTCCGCAACGAAATGCTGGGCTTTATCTTCCAGCAATACAATCTGCTGCCCAGGCTGAACCTGATGGAAAACGTGGAGGTACCGCTGGTGTATGCGGGCATCTCCCGCACCGAGCGCCACATCCGCGCCCGGGAGGTGCTGGAGCAGGTGGGACTTGGCGACAAGCTGAAAAACCGCCCCAACCAGCTTTCCGGCGGCCAGCAGCAGCGCGTGTCCATCGCGCGGGCACTGGTGCGCAACCCGCCGGTCATTCTGGCGGACGAGCCCACCGGCGCACTGGACTCCCATACCGGCCGCGAGGTGCTGGGGCTTTTGCAGCAGCTGCACAAGCAGGGACACACCGTAGTGCTGATCACCCACGACAATTCCATTGCCGTGCAGGCCGACCGCATCATCCGGCTGGAGGACGGTCAGGTGGTGTATGACGGCGATTCCCACGCACCGGAGGCCATGGTGCAGCCCACCCTGCTGCCCGAAACGCCGGAAAAGGAGGAACAGGCATGATCTTTGAAACCTTCCGGCAGGCTATCCAGAACGTGTGGAGCAACAAGCTGCGTACCTTTCTGACCATGCTGGGCATCATCATCGGCGTGATGGCGGTCATCGTCATCGTGGGTCTGGGCAACGGCATGACCAAGAGCATGCGGGACAGCTTTTCCGCACTGGGCACCAACACCCTCAGCATTCAGGTGTGGGGCTACGGCTCCCGTACCGTGCCGGTGGAGGAGATGTACGATATCTGCCAGCGGCATTCCGACCTGATCAAGGCGGTGTCGCCGCAGGTCAACTTCAGCGGCAAAGCCAGCGGTACGCTGAAGATCGGTACCACCAGCTACCGCTGGTCCAACATGAGCGGTGTGGACGAAAACTTTACCGAAATGAAGAATTACCAGATCGTTCAGGGGCGCGGCCTGCAGTACATGGATATGCAGGACAACAAGCAGGTCTGCGTCATCGGCGATTACCTCAACCGCGTAGCCTTTGGCGGCAACGGTGTGGGGCAGACGCTCAAGATCGGTGCCAACAAGTTCCGCGTCGTAGGTGTGCTGTCTGCCAAAGTCAGCGACCCCACCATGCAGCAGGGCAGCGATGACGATTGCGTTTACCTGCCCTACACCACCGTGATGCGGCTTTCCAGCCAAAGCATGGTGGACTGCTACACCGCCATGATGGCCGACGAAAGCCTTGCCAACGAGGCCAAGAGCACGATGGAAGAGGAATTGATGTCGATCCTCAAGACCGAAAACGGCTACTATGTGTACAGCGCCAGCGAGTGGCTGGAGGAAATGAACAAGATGATCAACATGGTCATCGTGATACTTACCGGCATTGCCAGTATCTCGCTGCTGGTGGGCGGCATCGGCATTATGAACATCATGCTGGTGTCTGTGACCGAGCGCACCCGTGAGATCGGCATCCGCAAGGCGCTGGGAGCAAAGGAACGCACCATTCTGGCGCAGTTTGTGGTGGAAGCAGCCACCACCTCCGCGCTGGGCGGCGTTTTAGGTATTGCACTGGGCTATGCGGTGTCCATGGCGGCAAACAAGGTGCTGCCCATGTTCATGACCGATACCACCGTTACGGTAAGCCCCTCCTTCAACTCCATTGTGGTGGCCTTTGGCATCTCGGTGGGCATCGGCGTGCTGTTCGGCTACCTGCCGGCACGGCGCGCAGCCCGGCTGAACCCCATTGAAGCATTGCGCTACGATTGATCGCGGCGGCGTGATAAACAAAGAACAAGAGGTACGACCAATGAAAAAACGGATTCTCGCATTTCTGCTGGCGGTCAGCATTGCGGTGTCGGCGCTGGTGCTGCCGGTCTCGGCGGCCAGCATCAACAACACGGCCCTGCAGACGGCTATTACTCTGGGCGCTGTGCCCACCGGTCAGGAGCTTAGCGCCAACATTACCCGCAGCGCTTTTGCCAAAATGCTGGTGTCCTTTTCCACCTACCGGGAGAGCGTAGGCGCACAGGGCACGGTGGGTACTTTGTACCGGGATGTGCCCGGCAGCTCCCAGTGGGCACCCTACATCCGCATTGCGGTGCAGCAGGGCTGGATGAACGGTTACACCGACGGCTCCTTCCGCCCGGACAACACCGTCACGCTGGAAGAGGCCTGTGCGGCGGTGCTGAAGCTGCTGAGCTATAAGACCACCGACCTGACCGGCTCCTTCCCGCAGGCACAGCTGAACAAGGCGCAGCAGATCGGTCTGCGGGATCAGCTGACCTGCACGCAGGGACAGGCCATGACCTACGAGCAGAGCACCCTGCTGCTGTACAACGCCCTGCGCGCCAACACCGCCAGCGGCAGCGCTTACGGCAGCTCACTGGGCTTTACGGTGTCCAACGGTCAGGTGGATACCTCCTCGGTGCTGCTCAAGAGCCGCAAGGGCCCCTTTGTGGCCGCAGAGGGCACACAGCTGCCCTTTACGCCGGTGAGCGTCTACCGCAACGATAAGGCCTCTGCTTCGGCAGAGCTGAACAAGTACGACGTGTACTATTACAGCGAGAGCCTGCAGACGGTGTGGATCTACACCCGCCGCGCCGCAGGCCGCATCACGGCAGTATCGCCCAGCGCCAGCGCGCCTACCGCGCTGACCGTGGCGGGCAGCAATTACACGCTGGGCAGCTCTGCCGTGGCGTCCAAGATCTCCTCCCTGAACGGCGGCGGCGTGGGCGAAGTGGTCACCCTGCTGCTGGGCATGGACAACGAGGTAGCCGATGTGATCACCGGCGAGGAAGCCGACAGCGTGTTCTACGGCGTGGTGCAGACCGCTACCCGCAGCCTTGTAGAGGATAACGGCGCAGACGTGTTGCAAAAGATCTCGGTGATGTGCACCGACGGCATTACCCGCACTGTGAATATCGACAAAAGCCTGAACTACCCCACCGGCTGGCTGGTGGAGATCAGCGTGACCCCCGAAGGGGAACAGGTGACCGCCATCGAGTCCAAATCGGTCAGCGGCACCATCAACGACACCGCCACCGCGCTGGGGGACTATGCTCTGGCCGATGACGTACAAATTCTGGATACGACATCGGAGGGGTTGGCTGGGACGGTTCGTCCCAGCCGAATAGCGGGGACAAAGCTGAACGCACTGGCCGTGCGCTACTATACGCTGAATGAGCAGGGACAGATCGACCGCCTGATCCTGAACGATGTCACCGGTGATCTGTGGAAATACGGCGTGCTGGACGATGTGAAGAATCTGGCCTTCAACGCCAGTTCCATTCTGGGCACCCTGACCGGCAGCGGCTCCTCCGGCTCGGGGGATAGCTCTTCCGGGGACAGTTCTTCCGGCTCCGGCAGCGGTTCCACCGGGGACGGCTCTTCCGGTTCCGGCTCTACCGGCGGCACCACCAACACCACCACCGTGGTGGACGATCTGCGCAGTGTGCTGGTGCCCACCACCAGCGAGATCCTGTGGGGCGTCATTGACGGCTCGTTGCTGAGCACGGTCTGGAACCGCATCACCAGCAGTTCCGGCTCGCTGCTGAGCATCGGTCTCAAGCAGCTGGCCAACATTACCGGCCAGCCCATGAGCACCATCCTCAACTTTGTGGGCGGCGGCGCTACCTACATCTGCTACGTCAACGGCAGTCAGGCCAGCTTTTCCACCTCCATCAAGTATCCGGTGCTGGCGGGCGGTTTGGCAGTGCGGCAAAACGTGAACGGCACTGTAAAGGCCATGATCCAGCTGATGCCCATGAAGATCGATCAGGTGGGTGCAGCCTCAGTGATGAGCAACGGCACCCGCTACGAGACGGCTGACGATATGCAGGTGTACCTATGGTACAAGGGGCAGTATTACGCCACCAAGCTCTCTGAGGTGAACTCTGAGGGCTACTACCTGACCGGCTGGTACGATAACTTTGGCTGCGCAGCAGGCAAGCGCGTGCGGGTGATCGTGGCGGTCAAAAAGGACTGATGGACTACTATGACCCCCGGCGCAGGGCGCTGCGGGCGGTACGGCAGCTGCTCTACCCGCGCGAGTGCCCCTTCTGCGGCCGGGTGCTGGGGGATGTACGAGATTGCCCGGACTGTGCAGTGCAGCTGGAAACGCTGCGTCGCAAGCCGGGCATCCGGCTGGACCCGGCACAGCACTATATCAGCAATCTGGCCGGTGCGGCTGCGCCCTACCGTTACAGCGGCTGTGTGCGGCGCGGCATCCTGAACGCAAAGTATCAGGGCAAGCCGTGGCGGGCTGTGGAGATGGGCAACCGTCTGGTACAGCTGGCCTTTGGCGGTGAACTGACCGTGCAGTACGGCGAGCTGCTTTCAGCCGGTGCCGTGGGCGGCCATCGGGTACGACCTGATCGTACCGGTGCCGGCCTCCGGTAAAAGGCGCGGCTACAATGTGCCGGAACTGATGGCGCTGCCGCTGGCCAAGGCTATGGAGGTGCCGTTGGCACCGCAGGCACTGGAGCGCACCCGCGCCAAACGGCATCAGGCCGGTCTGCCGCTGGAACAGCGCATAGCCAACGTGGCAGGTGCTTTCCGGGCGGCGCAGCCGCGGCAGCTGGAGGGTAAGCGCATCCTGCTGGTGGATGACGTCATCACCACCGGCACAACGGCTGCTGCCTGCGCGCAGGCACTGCTGCACGCCGGGGCAGACAGCGTATTCGCGCTGGCCTTTGCCACGGTGGAGTTTGGCGCACCACCGGACGACACCACCCCCATCCATGAGGACGATGAGGAAGATGTGTATCGCGATTTTTGAAAATAACGCTCTTTCGCACATCCTTTTGGCGGGCAAAAGCCGGGACAGTAAAATGTAAAAACTGCATCAGAAATTTGGAAAAAGCGCTTGACAAAACGGGAAAAGTCGGGTATACTAATCAAGCTGTGAGCGACAAAAGCAAACAGATATCCGGGTGTAGCGCAGTTTTGGTAGCGCGCTTGAATGGGGTTCAAGAGGCCGTGAGTTCGATTCTCGCCACTCGGACCATAAATCCAACGATTTCACGTTAGAAATCGTTGGATTTTTTTGTTTGTGGGCTGACCTCATTTGGTTTTGACCACAATTCTGACCACAATGCCAACGATTTTATCTGGTCTAATTAGTGACGTTCTGTCTAACTTTTAGGCCGAAAAAGCCTCATTAAAAAGCTGAATCGCGTTCTGCCGAATGGATTCCTGAACATGGAGATAATGCTCAGTCATCTCGGTGTCGGCATGGCCTACGATGCTCTGGATGGTCTGGATATCCACGCCCAACGCCTGCATCTGCGATACATAGGTGTGGCGGCAGCTGTGCGGTGTGAGCAAGCGGACATCGCCCGCTTCTTCCAGAGATTTGCGGAACACATCCCGGAAATGGGTGGGGTTGCAGGGCAAGCCGGTCTTGGGGCTTTCCCAGATGAACTGGTCGGTGGTATCCCGCAGCTTGATGGCACACGGGCGAACATTCAGCGGCACCGGAATATCCCGGATACTGTCTTTGGATTTCGGACTGCCGATGCTGACTGTACCTTTTACGACCTTTACTGCCTGCCGGATGTGAATGACAGAGCCATCTTCTTCAATAAACTGCGGCTCCAAAGCCAGAAGTTCCTGCATTCTCATTCCAGTGCCGAGCAAAAGCCGGATGCTCAAGCCCATGCGGTCATCGGGCAGCACCTTCATCAGATGTGCGACTTCCGCTGTGGTAAAGGCTTCCTTGCGTTTTGCGGTGCCAGATGCCCGCATCTTTTCAGCAAGCCGAACCGGGTTGCGGCGCACAAGGTCATTGGCTTCTGCCTTTTGAAAGATCTGGTAGAGCATTCCTCGTGCCTTGCTGATGTAAGAATCCGAGCGGCCATCGCGCCGCATCCCTTTCAGGAAGTTTTCAATGTCGATCGGGCGTATGACGGTCAAGGGGCGATGATAAAATCCCTCTTTGAGCATTTTCAGGCAGTATTTGTAGCTTTCCTGTGTCGTGGGAGCGATATTATCCTTGTGACCCTCGAACCATGTATCAGCCCAATCCTCAAAGTACAGGATCGTGTCCAGCTGGACACCGCTGATAAGCGCATCCTGATACTCTTTCAGTTTGAGCTTGACCTCCTTCTGGGTCTTGCCATAGAAGGTCTTGAAGCGCGGCGAACCATCTTTCTGGTAGCCGTCCATCATACGTAATTCCCAGCGACCATCGCTGCGGTGGCGAAGCGTACCCTCGCCGTGTGAACGTTTGCTTGGCATATTGCCTCCTTCCTGATGTCAAGTCGTTTCGGGAATAGTATAGAAAAAGAAACCTCTTGAATCAAGGATGGCAAATCAGCCATTTACGCTGTCCGTGATCCACTGAAGAAAGCGGTCTTTGGGCACGACCATCCGCTTGCCGATGTGGAGCGTGGGAAAGCCGTCCGAACGGAGCAGGATGTAAGCGTTGGCGCGGGAGATGCCCAGCGCAGCAGCGACATGATCGGCTGTCAGCGTGATGGGAAGCTGCTCATACGAAGTGAACTGAGAGCGCATAGATACCTCTTTTCTCTATATGTTGTGTTAAGTGAATACAGGAGCACTATATATTGTACTTTGATATGTAACAAGGGGCATCTGCGGTTTGCGGATGCCCCTTGTGTATATGGGAGGTATGCCTGAAAATGTCAGAATTTCATCGGCAGTGCGTCTTTTCTGCACTTGCCGTTGTAGGCGGTGTAGATGGGAAAAACGTATTTTTTCCATCCGCGCAGCTTTGCGGGGTCGTCCTGTCCGATGCGGTAAATATCGACCGGGTGGATGTTGCGCAGCGCACGGAGTAGCCGTTCTTCACTGAACTCGCCGTGGTACAGTTCCACAAAGTGCATCATGCCCTTCAGAACAGAGGCCCGGAACGAATCGGGTTTGCCCTCCCATGCTGCCACGATGAGCCGCATCGTTTCACAGTAGAGCGGTTCGCCCATCTGCTTGTAGAGCCGGAAAG
>ENA-OPBL01000546-OPBL01000546.1-human-gut-metagenome-genome-assembly--contig:-NODE-546-length-38886-cov-8.549690_pt1 | contig 38886 bp, 34 predicted proteins | sample MGYA00241073_ERZ501461 | MGnify/ENA primary metagenome ERZ501461 (study PRJEB25962, sample SAMEA2042630) | human gut metagenome | biome: human gut; feature: human-associated habitat; material: faeces... | reverse complement strand
TCGGATTCGTAGACAAGTGAATGATACAGTTATTTCGAAAACGATGTACTAGTTCTGACGGATGTCGATAATGCCGTTTGCAAGGATTTCGTCATCGAACTGGTAGGAGGCGCCTGTGCCGTTGAGGTTCAGGTACATTTCTTTCAGGTCGCTTTCGTTGACGATCCATGCCATGGATATCTGGATGCTTTCGCCCGGTTTGAGGGACGGGATATAGTTTCCGCCATTACCATAGTTCTCGGTTACACTGCTGTATTTCATTTCACCGGTTCTGGCTGCTCCGTCCCAGGTGTAGCGATCGTAGTCGTCTCCGGCTTCTTCGCCCGGTGTATACACTTTGTATGTACTTCCATCGTTGTGGCACATCATCAGAGAACCAAGGTAGAGTATATGGTCTGCTTCCTGGTCTGATGTATTGGTGTATGTGACGGTAGTATATACCAGTTTTTGCTGTTCGGTCTTTGTTTTTACGACTTCATCCAACGTATTAACTCCGTCTCCTTCCCGGATGTAGGAGATTGTGTTTTCTTTTAATTTTCCGTCTTCTCCGACAGCATCTTCCCATTCCTCCGGAATCTGGCCGTTCAGAAGCTGAAGGTCATCTGTGATCTGAACAGAATCTACCGTTGCCTGTATCGGAATATTGTCTGCGTAATTTCCATCTTTATCTTCACCGCTGGCTGTCAGATCAACTTTCTCTCCGACTTCGGCAACCGGAAGCCGGTCAGCAGATATACTGGTTACAACTTCGTCCCCCTGTACCTCTTCCGGTGAGACAATATCACTCCAGGTATACATACCGGCAGTTTCTATCATGGTATCTTTTTCTGTGATCTGAAGATTATCTGCTACCTTCAGGGCGTCCTCTTTGGATACATCATCGCCCACATAGATGGTGATCACACGGTATTCTTCCGGACAAAACAGGTAGATACGCTGGTTAAAGAAGCCGTCCTGTATCACTTCATGATATCTCAGATAGACACCTTCGTACTTGCCAAAAGTATGTTCCTCACTCTCTACGATATTTTTATCTTCTTTTGCTTTCTCAAAATCATCACTGTCAAGCAGTACAGAACTAAATGTAAAGCCACCGTTTTGTGCTGTATATTGCAGATGATCTTCATCTGTCCATGTCATGCCATCCGGAATATAGTTCGTTGAGATTGCCACATCATGAATCTGTTCCGGGAGCTGCACGGATGTTCCGGCATCCGCCTGAATCCCAGTCTCCACACGGTAATTTCCCTGTTTTTCCACATACATATGGTACAGTCTGTTGCCGGCATACGCCACTGTGGAAGTAGCAAGCAGACACAGGGCGGCTGCGGCGGCTGCCTGCACTTTGTTCCATTTTCTTTTCTTCATGGGTACCACTTTGGTGTCCTGCAGCTGTCTGCTGACTTCTTCCTGTACCATCTTATGAATAAAATCGGGAGTTTCCGGGATATTGTTTTTCATCTCTTCTAATCTCATGTCCACGCCTCACTTTCCTGCAGATCCTGTCTTAATTTTCCTCTTGCTCTGGCCAGTCTCTTCTGTACGGCTCCTTCGCTGATATCCATAATCTGCGCAATCTCTCTGATGTTAAAATTCTCAATATAATACAGAATCACCGGCACCCGCAGATCTTCTTTCAGAGAACCTACTGCTTTGTACAGATCGCTGTAGTCACTCTTTTCATCCGCTGCAAGCTCCGTCGTCTCACACATCTCGTCCAGAGAAATCACCTTACTTGTCTTTCTCAGGATGGTATAACACTCATTGATCAGGATCCGCATCAGCCATGTTTTTGCATATTTGTCATTTCGCAGTGTATGCACTCCGGAAAATGCCTTTACAATCGTCTCCTGTATGGCATCCGCACAGTCCTGATCGCTGTATAACATGGATTTTGCAGTAGAATACATCTGCCTCTCGGAATCCAGGATCAAGGTTCCTAATTGTTCTTTTGTCACTTTTGCACCACCTTTTCTGGTTGGTTTGCCGGCCGGCTTTTTTTGTTTACATAGATTAGACGGAAAACTCCGGAAAATATCCCTCTCTGATTTCTTTTTTGTTGCAACTGTTCAGTACCCTCACAGTTATCTACTGAATAGTTACTTTTTATCTTATCACATTTCTTTCCTGACTGTCCGATAATCATCTTTCTATTATACACAGACAGCAGGAGTCTGAGAATCCTGCTGCTGATCCTCAGACTCCTGCTGTTTATAGCTGCAATATGTAATTAGCTTTTTTATTCCCGCATTTCCTTCTGATACTCTTTATTTACTTTCCACGATCCTCCGCTCTTTTCCATCTGCGATCTTCAGGAAGATGAATCCTAGGAAGAAAAAGATTGCCTGTGATGCCACTGCAATATTAATGGTTCCTCCAGCCAGTTTTACTCCTGCGATCACAGCCGATCCAAGGAAAGATGCTCCTTTTGAAAAAATATCATACAGACCAAAATATTCTCCCGAGTTATCCGGTGGAATGATCTTGGAAAAGTACGATCTCGACAGGGACTGGATGGATCCCTGGAAGCATCCCACACCGAATGCCAGAAAACTGAAACCTATCAGATTCTTTAAGGTCAGCGCATACAGGCAGACGATAAAATACCCTGCAATGCATACCAGGATCAGCTGCACGGTATCGTACTTCTTCGACAATTTTGCAAATACCAGTGAACCGCCAAAGGCAACAACCTGTGTCGCCAGCAGACAGATCACCTGTCCCACAGTGCTCAGGTTCAGGTCCGTTCCGATATTGATACAGTTATCAATAATCGTTCCCACGCCATCGATGTAGAGAAAGAATGCGATCAGAAAGAAAAATACTTTTTTATCTTTTGTTGCGATAAACCTGATGGTTTCAAAGATCCTGCGGAACGCACTTCTCACTGCATGTTCTTTCTTTTCCACGTAATTGATCTGTTTATAATTCTTTATCAGCGGAACCGTCACCAGAAGCCACCAGAACCCCGTAACCGCAAACCCGATCGCCATAGATAACTTACCGGAAATGATACCCACCATATCCGGTCCGAGTACATAAGCCACCAGCGCGATCAGAAACGGAATACACGATCCAAGATATCCCCATGCATAACCATAAGAAGAAACTTCGTCCATCCGCTCTTCCGTGGTGATATCGTTTAACATCGAGTCATAAAACATCAGGGACATATTGTAAAAGATCTTGGTTGCTGCAAACAGGAGCAAAAATACGATCCACTGACAGGCAAATCCATTCAGGATGCACCCACAGACACCCACTGCAACGGTACTGGTAAAAAAGATCTTTTTCATGCCTTTATAATCAGAAATCGCTCCACACACCGGACCCAGCAACGCAACCACGATCGTGATCACCGCAATCGCCATCGAGTAATAAGCCGTTGCCCGATCCGATGTCAGCTGCCCCGGCTTTGTCCCTATCGCCATCGCCTTAAACCAGATAGGTATCAGCGCACACGCCAGCATCGTATACGCCGAATTACCCACATCATAAAGCACCCAGGCGAACTCTTTGTCGTTCAGATTGCGGAATATTCTTCTCTTCTTCATACAGCGTCCTCCATCCCCATATACATTTTCTGAAAATTCCCTTTTTCGGGCATATTATATATTTTATTATATATGAAAATGGTTAATTTCACAATCTTCGCCATGTAAAATGTCAGTTAATTCTTTCTTCCACCCCAGTTCTATCTTCTCCATCTGCCTAAGAATTGCATTCTCTACCGTTCCCCCAAGATAAGCCTCATTCAACTTCTTTTTGGCATATGCCAGATAGCTATCCCTGGTGTTCTCAATTAACACAGATGTGAAAAATCGTTCCCAGCTAAAATACTCCCTGCTTTCTATATATTCTGCCGGCTCATCCAATATCTGATCTATCTGATTATTTTTCAATACCCCAGACTTTAAAATCAACCATTCAAAGGATTCCGGCAGATACAGAGCTGCTGTTTCATTTTCCCGGATCAGTTTCAATACTCTGTCAATTTCCGAGCCGAACGCCGCACCGTCTGCTATTACAAGGATTTTCTGATCTTTATGTTCATTGATATAGTGGAAAACATTCGATTTTCCATTCATAGACTCGCATTTCAACCCATTCGCCTGGCATATGTGAGAAAAAAACTGATAACCCGAATTACTGTCCTCTGTGAGAACCATCTCCGGTTTTACCGGGTTAGTACAGGTATCTGTTCCATATATTCTGTAAAACTCATGATAACTCTGTTTCAACGTCCCATATTTTCCAGATGTTCGGATACCATAAATTTCCTCTGCACTGTATGGCAGTGCAGGTAAAGATTCCCTTGTTACAATTACATAATAATTATCTGTTTTCTGAATAGTTCCCGCGAACTCTTCTGTTTTGATAAATTCATTTCCTTCATCTATGAATACGATACCATCTGAAATCTCCGATAACTGTGCTCTCCATAAGTTTCCCTCCAGCACATAGCATGTTTTATCACAAACCAGCTCCACCGGTGTGCCTGACGGGTTATTGATATGATCCCGGATCATATCTACCAGCGTGGTTTTTCCGGTTGCACTGTCTCCACGAATGATAGTCAGATTGCGGTGCAGTTCAAACTCATATTTTAAGCGTTTTGTTGAAACAACAATTTTATGTTTTCCCTTCATTCTCCCTATCTCCTGTCAGACAAATTCACCGGCTATCGATATCAGTTCTCTCATGGAACACACCACCTGATCCGTATTCAGAATACGGATCTGAAATGGTTCTTCCCCAAATTCCATCAAATGATGCAGATTAATTGTGCGATCCTCTGATGCAGCAATTTTCAACAACCATTTTGCGCAATTGTCACCGCATGTCGAAGCATTAAAAATCTTATCTTTTTCAAATTTAACAAGAATCAGTGTTTTCACTCCACCGGATAGTCCTGTTGGTGGTATCTTCCCAAGGACCGGGCTGTCGATGACTCCACTGTCTAAGACCGTCGACCGATCGACATCCTGAATCATTTCTTTCACAAACGGATCTATGATCCAGCTGTCCTCGTAATCATATTTAAAATAAGCTGCCGTATTATACACAGCTTCTTTCATATCACCATAAAAAATATTCAGCATACGATTCTCCTTTTTCTGCATATAAACCTTTCCTGCAACGTAACTGTTCAGTACCTTCACAGTTACGAGCCAAAATGCATTTAAACGATAAAAACACGCTTTGCGAGTTTTTATCGTTATCGCGGCACTCCTCAAGGTTCCGTGCAAGCACGGACTTTGACTCGTTGCTCGCGTAAATCACCTTCGGTGATGGCATTTTGGCTTGTATGTCTCGGGATTTTGACATATTCATGTCAAAACACCTCGCGGGACAGTGGCAACTGAATAGTTACCCTGCAACATCTATTATATGTCTCTTTTCCTTACTTCCGCAACCAGAAACAGCCAATCCTGCCTCGCCTGTCATGCAAAAAAGCCGGAAACCTGTCTTACCTTTCAGGATTCCGACTCTTCTTTTGTACTTTCTGCTTTACTCTCTCACCCAGCACTCCCGGATCTCAGCGATGTACATGGTATGATAATCTTTTTCCGGATACCATCTTTCATCTTCTTCCGGTTCATAGAAGTTTTCCGGTTTGATCTCGTCATGGTAAAGCTTTCTGCATACCAGCACCTGTGTAGCCTCTTCGAATCCCGGCTGACCGTCTACTTCTGTCAGATGCAGACCGGACTGTTCGATCTTGTCCGGGACATCTTTGCCGGAGACTTTGCCGAGGTAACCCAGCTCTTTCATGTGCTCGCCACCGAAGAAACTGATGGTAAATGTATCACCTGCATCTACGAATTCTTTGGTGTGACGCTGCGGGCGGATATATACTGTTGCCACATTCTTGCCCCACAGAACGCCGATGCCGCCCCAGGAAGCGGTCATTGTATTGGCTTTGCCGTCTTTTGCTGCGGAGATCAGCATCCATTCGGAACCGATCTTCTCAAAAGGTTTCATATCGAGTGTTTTTACATCAACTTTTTTAAATCCCATCGTACCTGTCCTTCTTTCTATAACACAGAAGGTAACTGCAGGCTGCTGCCCCGGTTACCTTCATTTCTCAGTAACTGTCTCATCTTTCACAGCTACTGTTATTATACTATTTTCTGCTAATATCGCAAAGCTATTTCTGCGATATTTTTGCCTGTTTCTTCTCATTCGCAGATTCCAGTATTCCACCGATGATCTGTAACAGAATCGCAAGTCCGATCAGACTTCCCGCTGCGATCTTACCATGAAATGTCACGAAAAATGCAAGTACCCGTCCCAGCACAGGAACAGAATACACTACCTTTCCCATGTAATAATCATAGCCCACCGGATACAGATCCTCTTTTTCATTTGCATCACCCTTGGTGTGGATCTGACCGGTTACTATATCATTTTTGATAACCCTGTGTGTGATGATCGCTCCCGTATCCATAGAACTGTGGAATGCGATCACATCATCTGTCTCGGCATCCTCCGGTGCTCCCGGCTGTACATAGACCAGACTTCCCACCGGTATCGCCGGCTCCATACTTCCACTGATGACTGTATAGATCTCATATCCGAAGACCCGCGGAAGGGTTAATGGCAGACATACAAGAATCACTGCCACCAGACAGACCGTTCCGAATATCTTACAGACCCGGGCACATCCTGCCAGTGCCCCTCTTTTTTCTTTCTTCTTTTTTCCCATATCCTGTACCAGAACCGATGCCTGCCCGAAAAACACCTTATGACAGGCCCTGATCATCCTTTGCATTATTCAGACTTCTGACAGACTTCACGCTGTACCGGATCTCATACACGGTATCTTTCTTCCGGAACTGTGCATCGATGCGTTTCTGGATCTCCTGACAATCCTCCGGTTTTGTATTGATCAGAAGCACCAGATACTGTCCCTTTCCGTAACGGGTAACTACGTCTCCCGCACGAATACTTCTGCAGATACTTTCCCATATATACCGTGACAGTACCTCTGCACATTCATCGGATCTGATAGGATGTTCCTCCATATCCGTTAATGTACATAACATCAGCTGCACCTGTTGACCGCTTCGCTCTATCATACGTGCAACCATATGATAAATCTCCCGGAACACCATCCAGTTACACTGATACGGCTCCTGTACCTTTTCCAGCTGTTCTGTCATATTCTCCTGTATATTATCCAGTATATCATACGGATGGTCAAGCTGTTCTTCGATTTTTCTCCGGAAATCCTTTAATTTGCACAGTTCTTCTTCCATATAGACCTGACGATACTTTTCCACGGTTTCCACATACAGACTCTCTACCTGTTCCGTTCTTCCCATACCGGTCAGTGCCTCGATCACCAGCAGTTCCCCTTCTTCATATGGCGCTGCTTTTGATACATGCCGGCCCAGCTTCTCCAGCTGAATATATGCCTTCTTTTTTCCGCAGAAGCTCTGCCATATATTCTATCAGCTTCCGGAACATGATATGGTAACGCTCTCGTTCCTCTTTTACCCAGCCTTCCTGCTCAGAGTCCTTAAGAAAAGCACCTTTATACAGCAAGGCAGCTTTCCAGCACAGCTCAATCCGTTCCTCCCAGTCCCCTGCCCTGCATGCTCTGTTGCAGTACTCTTCAAACAACTGCGCATCCTCTTCAAACGGAATCTCTTTGTCCCAGTAAAATCTTCCCCTTCTGGAAATAATATATTTTCCTTTCGGAAGCCCTGTCTGCTCCAGCTTCTTTCTGATATTATAAATCAGGCTGTGGATCGCATGATTCGCATCGTCCAATGTCCGTTCACCAAACAAAACCTTCTCCAGATGTTCCCGGCTGATCCCCTCTTCTCCGCTATGAAAAATCAACTGCAATACCAGTGCAAACTGCGTCTCTTTTTTCTTCTTTGCGATCAAAGATCTCCCCTGATATTTCAGGGAAAAATCACCGAACATTTTTACATACAAAACCTGGTGGTTCTTCGATTTTTTGTTCTTCATATACGTTCCACATGTTTGCATACTTCTGTTTACAGCCTCCTGAAACAACCACTTCCCTGAGTTGTATTACACTTTCACGGAAAATATGATTTTCGTTCCTTCCGCGAAATATACATGCATATTATAATACATTACGTGAAAGAAAGCAAATCTTCTTTATATGTTATTTTATGCAAAATAGAATACCCTTCGCGACTTTGATTTGTGTGGACAACAAAAAACTGCTGTATGGAGTTTTGTTTTTACTCCATACAGCAGTCTCACTGTTCTTTCCACTGTCTGATTATCTGTGTACACGTTTTCTGACGATCACAATACCTGCTGCAAGTGCTGCAAGTGCTGCTACGCCGATACCAACGCCGGCTACCAGAGGAAGGCTCTTCTTTACTTTCTTGTTGCCATCCAGGTCTTTGTCACTCTTCGGTACATCCTCATCGTCCAGATCTTTCAGATCCTGGTCTGCTTTTGGTGTATCTTCATCACCGATGGTGGTGGTGTCTTCGTTACCCTGTGCATCCTGGGTGGTTCCGCCGTTTTCTGTGCCTTCTGTTCCCTGATTATCTGTTACATTGCCCGGTCCGCCATTGCCGGTTCCACCTGTGGCATCTGTGCCCTGTGCATCACCGTTTCCGGTGGTTGTGCCTGCTGCGTTACCGCCATTGGCATTGGTTCCTGTGCCTGTAGTTCCACCGGTTGTTCCGGTAGTACCACCGGTTGTAGTTGTTGTACCTCCAGGTACGGTAACTGTCTGCTCGGTGGTGTTGGTGATGGTCTGTCCCGGTGTTGTCACGGTTACAGTCTCATATGGCAGATAATTAAAGGTAAATACGTTCTCTGCTGCATTGGCAGATAAGGTCTTGGTCAGGTTTCTGTACTCCGGTGTGTAACCATCGATATAGGTATATGCAACCACCGGTTTGTCACCTACATTACCATAGAAAGTCTGGCTGTCTGCCAGCTTGTTGCCGTTGGCATCCTGATAATTGATGGTGTAAGCTACCTGATCGCCTTTGATTCCGTATGCTACTACGTATTCCTGGTCTCCGGTTACTTCAAAAGAAGAATTCTCTACTGCAGCATTATTATCACGTCCACTGATACGGATACCCTGCACATAATACTTGCTGTCCTTATCCAGCGCTACTGCACCGGATCTCGCTTCAAAACTTACGGTATCTCCGGGATTCAGATCTTTGATCACGATAGCATCTGCAGTATTGGAAACACTGTAGTCTGCTCCCTTTACTACCAGACCTGCCGTTCCGGAAAAGGATCCCTGCTTACCGCTGAATATCGTTACCTGATACTTATAATCCTCTGCCTTAACACTCATAGGAACCGATCCAAGCAGAAAACAAAAGGCCAGAAGAACTGTGGCTATCTTATACATTTTTTTCATCTCTGACCCTCTCCTTTCTCCTCTTTTCGCTTCTTGATCAGTACCACTGCCAGAATCAGAAGAATCACACCGCTTGCCAGCGCTACCGCACTGATAGCAAGAATCTGAGTGGTATCACCCGTTTTCGGGGATCTTACAACATTCTTTGTCGGTGTTTGCACTGTCTTGGTCACTGTCTTATTGACAACTTTGTCTTCGCCCTTCTTCGTCACGGTTGTCACCGTCACCGGATCGGCTGCGAAGCTCATCTGGAGGCTTGCCAGTGTATCCTGATAATCATTACCCTGTGTCTCACCGTCCAGCTTTACTGTCAGATGGACAGAAGCTACATCGCCTTTGGAGAGACGATCCAGATACAGATACTTCTCCAGTGCATCGGTAGCCTGGTGAAGACCTTCACCCTTCTTGGCATCCTCGCCGCCTACAGTTTCGCTGTCATATAATACGGTTTCCTTCTTATCCGGTCCCACATAAGTCAGCTTATAACCATATGCGCCGCCTTCTGCGATGCTCTGGCTGTCTTCCAGAGATTTTAATACTTCGTTGGTCATATACCAGTCTGCATCTTTCTCACTGGTGTTCTTCAGTCCGACCTGAAGTTCCATGGTATCTCCCGGCTGTAACTGGAAGATATCTTTTTTCATGTCTGCGGAAGTAAAATTACTGCTCATCTTGGAACCGTTGAATTCTACCTTCCAGTCAGAACCGCCCTGCAGGGTCTCTGCAAATGCTGTTGTATGTATGCCTACGGCCATGACCGCTGCCATGGCAAGGCACAAAATTCTTTTTTTCATATTCTGCACCCTCCTATCGTAAGCTGATATTGCCATTGCCGTCTACGTCTACATCCACACCCCAGGCACTCTTGATGGCATCCTGTGCGTTGTGCGTCTGTACTGCATCTGCTTCGGCTTCAAGCTGGAAATTATAACCATCGTATGCGTAGGTTGTGGTGATGGTTTTATAACCGTCTTTTTCTGTGACATCCTGTTTTACCTTGGTAGCGATGCTGCCGTCGATCGTCAACGTATCGCTGAGTGCCGGTGTGCTTTTTCCTGCCGGAAGGATACCTGTATAATAAAGAATGGTTCTCTCTTTTGTAGATGCATTCTTATCGATCACCCAGCCACTTTCCTCTTTCAGATTCAGATCGATCAGATCCGGGGAAAGAGTGGTATCTTTCACACCCTCTTTATTCGTCCAGCTCTTCTTCAAGATCACACGGACATAACTGTCGATGGAACCACTGTTTGTCACCTTGATCGCTTCCTCGTACTGTTTTCCCGGTACGATCTTTTCTTCTTTCAGGCCTGTCAGCAGATCACCTGTTGCCTCATCCCATTTTCCGTTGGATGCGTAATCTCTCTTGCTGATCACCTTGTCATTTTCCACCAGGCTGACACCGATATTGGAAACCTCTACCTGTGCGCCATAGTTCTCACTGTAATAGGTCAATGCCGCTCTGGCACTTCCCACCGTACTTCCTGCCAGCAATACCACAGAAGCGGAAAGAAGAGCCACGGTCAGTCCCCCAAGGGGCATTCTTTTTTTCTTACTCATCTCTCACCCTCCTATTCTCCGGCTGTCTCGCTGGTATCAGCGATCTGTGTCCAGTCTGCGTACGGTTCGTTCTTTTCATTATATAAAACCTTTGTGGATTCCTGAACGACGACTACATTAAAACTGTCTTCTGTATCCTTGCTGTCGATCTTAATATCCAGAACCGAACTGCTCTCTCCCGGAGCGACCGGCTCACTGTAATAATAATAGCCTTCCTCTCCCGGTGTCCACTTTTCATCGGAATCACTGTACTGCAGGCCATCCTGATATTTTTCTCCTGCCAGTGCTTTTACACGGACAAAACATGCAAAATCACCAGTATTCTTCACGGTCACATGTTTGGTCCAGTTACTGAATTCCTCTGTAGGCGTTGTCTCCGTAAATCCCATATTCAGGGTTACATTACCGGAAGCCTCCGCATACGTGGTAAAATACGCCATCGCTGTTCCTGCGCTGATCCCCGCTGTCAGTGTCAGGGCTGCGGCTGCAAGGCAAAGACTTTTTTTACTTAATTTTCTCATATCCTGCACCCCTTTCCCTAATTGGCACTGGCGGGTTCATCTGTCTGCTGTTCCCAGCTCCACTCGCCGTCCTTATTCTCAAAATGGTTCACAATACCGGTTCCCGGAATCAATTTTCCGTTGTAAGTATTGGTAAAGCTAACGCTTGCCGGATTGTCTTTAACTCCCTCGGCAACGATCTCTGTTTTCTGTGTGTCACCGGAAGTGTTGCTGTAGCTTCCGCCTGCGTACACTTCTTTTACAGTAACTACGGTTCCTGCCGGAAGATGTTTCACCAGGACTGATTTTTTACCTGCCTCGTCGAACTTAATAGAAACTACATCACTGTAGACCTTTTCACCATGTCTGGTGCCTTCTACCTGGAAGACGAAGAGTGCATCCTTAAGGGAAGCATTGTACTCTGTCAGATCCTTGACGATCTCCAGATCTCCGTAACGCTGTGTCTGCTGCGGCTTCATACCGGTTGTCACATCGTATACCCAGGTATCATCCGGGTTCTCTTTGGAATAATAGTTATTCGGAAGAGATACCAGGTACGGGGTAAAATCATAGGTGTATTCACTGGTCTGCACGGTTTCGGCCTGTACCAGATACATACCGGTCTCCAGGTCGTTAATAACACCGGTGGATTCCGCTGCGCCTTCCGGTTTGGTAACTTTTACCTTTTCGGTTGGTGCAATTTTCTTTTTCTCTACAGTCTCCATGGCCATCTCAGCCATCTGTGCCCATTCCTCTGCGGTGGTAGTACTGCTTACTTTTTCCAGTCCCAGTTTGGCAAAATCTGTATAGTTTGTAGTGTCATACACTGCTTCTTCTGTAATGTCCGCTACCTTGTACACATCTACCGGAATCTCCAGGCTACGAAGCTCATCGAACTCCGTGCCGTCCAATGTAAATGTAAGAGAGCACTTGCTACCTGTCTCTACTCCAAGAGCACCATATACACTGGATAAACCGGCTGCTGATAAAACAGTTATTGCTGCAAGGGTCAGCGCCCCTGCGGTTTTTATTCTCTTTTTCATAGTCACCTCTATCCCTCCTTCGACATATCATCCGTCTTACCGGAGCGTTTCTTATTCTTCCGGTCAAACAGGAACTTCATGATCAGTATCACAAGCAGTGTCACTGCTAATCCTAAGATTAAGTATAACATATAATAATTCTGGATGGCACGCAACATGCTGTCTACCGGTGTACTCTCCACTTCCTCCTCGCCGTTATACGGAACTCTTGTTCCCCGGACCAGAAGCCGGTGGGAATTGACACCATATGGGGTACAGGTGAATAAGGTTACCTGATCTTCCCCCTCCTGGATCTGCAGTGCCTCCTCCAGTGTCTCGTGATCATCTTTATCTACCATATCCAGAATCTGGTCTACCTGATATGCCATCGTCTCATCCAGTACATGGATATAAAACATATCCCCCTGCTTCAACTGGTCAATATCCGTAAATAATCTGGCTGCCGGAAGACCTCTGTGAGCGGCAAGTACACTGTGGGTACTCTCTCCGCCGATGGGAAGGGATGTGCCGTTCATATGACCGATCCCCGTCTGCAAAACATCCTCCGCGGTTCCGTGGTAGATGGCAAGCTTGATATTGATCTTCGGGATGGAAAGATACCCCATCACGCCATCACCTGCCACATTCAGAACCTTCCAGTAATCTGTGTCCTTCATGTCCACATCATCACTGCCGAACACATCACCATATATATTATTCTGTACCAGAGTACTGTCGAACTCTCTCGCCGCTTCCCACTCTTTCGTGTAATCCTCCGGCTGCATATCGCTGACCGCCTGTTCATAATTACTGATCAGCCTGCTCTGCCGGTACGTATTCCACTGATTGGATACCGTGGGGTAGGCAAGGATCCCAAATCCTACCAGAAACAGCAGACCAAAGAGAATTCCCGATAATTTTCTTCTCATCTCTCTTCCTCTTTCCGGTCAGAGGCATCTTTTGGTGCCCCACCTGCTGCTGCCTGTTTTTCTTTCATTTTTCTCTTATATCGTTTGTCGTACTGCCATAAGAATATGATCAGCACTGCGGTTACTGCAAGCCCGACCACTACCCATAACAGATAGTTGGTATAGAGACTCATCGGAGATTCTTTCTCTTCCTTCTCGATCGTCTCTTCCTCATACGGTACGCGATGCCCTCTTACCAGAAGACGTTTCGTGTTGACCGCATATGGAGTACAGGTCAGAAGAGTTACCAGATCCTGTCCAGGCTCCACTGCCAGATCACTGGTATTCTCCGGTTCCACGATATGGATCTGATCCACTTCGTAGCAAAGTGTCTGATCCAGTACACGGATCAGAAAATGATCTCCGTCTTCCAGTTGATCCAGGTCTGTGAAAAGACTGGCACTTGGAAGACCACGGTGTGCAGAGATTACCGAATGGGTATTCTCGCCACCTACCGGAAGGGAACTTCCTTCCAGATGACCGGCTCCTTTGCTGAGTACTTCTTCCGAAGTGGTGTGGAAGATCGGGATCTTGATATTGATCTTCGGCACTTCCACATATCCCATCATCTCATCTGTCAGGATGTTCAGACAGGACATATATTCCTCACCGGGCTTATCGGATGCTGCTGCGATAGCGAAAGAATCGGGAAGGATGCTTGGAAGAAGCGACTGGTTATACGCATTAGCCCGCTCCCATTCCTTTTCATAATTGATGGTTCCTTTCCTTGATTCGTCTTTTACTACAGATTCATATTCCGAGATCAGTCGGCTCTGTCTGTAGTTATTCCACTGGTTTGCCACCAACGGATACAGCAACAAGGACAAACCGGCTAAAAACAAAATTCCTGCTAATACAATTGATATTTTTTTCTTCATCCGGGCTCTCCTTACTGTTGTATCTTGTCTCAACTCTAATGTTAAATCCTATATGCTGTCGTGTAAAGCTTTTTTATCAAAAACGGGGCGGGCGAGCCGCCCCGTTTTCATGGGTTCTTCCGTTCCTCCTGAGAGTGTACGGGGTTCCTTATGATTAATTATTTCTGAGTTTTTCTTCTTGTTGCGAAGAACAGTCCAGCTGCTACGATCATGATAGCGCAACCGCCGATTGTGAAGATTGTTGTACCGATACCACCGGTATGTGGAAGTGCATTTAATTTTGTATCTGTAACATTTGCTGTAGCCACTGGATCATTACCATTTTTAATCGTTACATTATCTACATCTACTACAGAATATCCAGCAGGAGCTTTTGTTTCGACGATTATATATTCGCCATCATCAAGACCTTTAGCTACGACTTTACCGTCTTTAGCAACAATACTTCTTACTTTTTCAATTTCAGTATTAGCAATTTCTTCAGTAGTTGCTTTTTTGTAAACAGAGACACCATCCTTTTCTTCAACATGCACGAACTGGATTGCATTCGCACTTTCTTTAACAGGAGTAATACTGAATTCAGCACCTGCTAATAAGTTATTTTCACCAACACCCTTTTCATTATATTTGTTGATTGTGATAGAACCTAATTTACCTTCTACTTCTTTAGTAGGTTTGCTTGCTTTATCACTTGAAGCTGTGTTTTTAAATGTATCTGCATCTGTAATCTGTGCTTTTACTTCTACTGTTACAGACTGACCTGCATGAAGATTTTCAGTTCCAATAAAGCTATCGCTAAATCTTACGCGTACTTTCTGATTTTCACTAGCTGGTAATTCTATTGGTTTATCGTCAGCATTGTCAGCTTTAACACCTACTAATGTATAAGCATCTTTGCCTACTGCAGTTCCACCAACTTTTACAGTTACTTCAGTTACTTTCATACCGACAGGTTCGTCAGTAATCTGGAAAGTTCTTTCAGTTGCACCTTTGTCATAACTTGGGAATACAGCTGTGATAGTAAATGGAACTACCTGTCCGCGTTCTACTACCTGATATGTAGTCTCTCCATCTTCGCCTGTGAAAGCTTTTGTAAGCGTATAATCTGAACCTTTTGCATCGATTGTTTTATCTGCTGCTATCATTAATCCAGTAGTATCACTATATGCATAAACAGCTTCGCCCATTGGGTTGTAAGTTGTATTCTTAGATCCAGCATAAACATAATATGCTCCGATTCCAAGACCATGGAATGTAACAGTACCATCTGTAACCGTTGTATCAGCTACTTTTTCAAGAGAAGCTTTCTTATTAACAAAGTTTCGCCAATTGATTGTAACAGGATCACTGCTAAGATCTACATCTCCATTTTCTACGCCTGTTCCAAGTTCCCAATTACTGTTTTCGGCATCCCATCCAACTACTTTATAAACTTCTACTGTAGTGGATTCTCCCTGAACTAATCCTCTTACTGTCAGAGAAGCTGTACCAGCTGTTTCCGTTCCAACTTCACTTGCGAATGTCGGTACGCTCATTGCCAGTACCATTACCATCGCCATAATCACTGATAAAATTCTTTTCACTTTACTCATATGATTTTCTCCTTTTCTTTTTTATTTCCTCTCTTTTATTTTCAGTGCCATTTTCTTCTTTTATTTGCACTGGAAATCATTGTTGTGGCTTGGAGGCCACTGAAATGTTAAGGTTTCTTATTTTTTCAGCACCTCCTTGCCTTTCATCTTGTATATGATCAGAATTCCTGCGAACATCAGCAGGATTCCACTCATCAGGATGTTGAAGATTCCGGTGTGACCGGTGGATGGAAGGTTGTATAACACTTCATTTTTTACGGTAATTTCATATACACCTTCATCTGATTTTTTAACAGACACCATTCTACTTGGACCACTAGCTGTTACTTTATTGTCTCCTTCTGAAGAAACAGTGATTGTTATCACTCCCGGTAATATTACATATCCATCCGGTGATTTTATTTCTTCCAGTTTATAAGTTCCAGTATCTAATTCTCCTTCTATAACAAGACCATTGTCATCTGAAGTATATTTACCTGTCGCATTGGTTCCGAGTTTGATCAGCTTTCCTTCGCTGTCTTTCAAAGTGAATTCTGCACCAGGCAACTTGAGTGCTGTGTTGGTTCCTGTTTTGAGAATTTTGATTTTTTCTGAATTCCTTGTGTTTGTGATTGTCTGTTTTCCGTTTTTGTATTCACTGTAAGTTACTTTGTAGCTGTTGCTGTTGATTGTAGTTGTCCCTTCGTGATCAACCATGGAATATTTCTTACCTTCGTATGTAATCTTTCCTTGGTTATCTTGCTTCAGTTCCCGAACACCACCATAATTGTCTGTTTCTTCAACTGCGAATGAGCCTTTGAAATTATTGTTGTTCGTCAATTTTAATATTTTTCCGGATACTGCTTTTCCTTTTTTATCAATAAGCTGAACAAGTACAACCTGATTTTTTATATCATTGGTATCTATACCTACCCATTGTTTCTCCACGGCTATTGTTTCCACCTGGATAACAGGATCTTTGTATGTTTCCGTGTGGGGGGTATTATTGTAGGTGTAACTTACGGTTGCAGTTGCATTAGACTTAAATCCCTTATTACCGGAAGATGTTCCACCTGTAACTGCATAATAACCATCCGCACTTGCATCAGAAGGACTGGCTCCTCTTGCATTGTAACTTGTTCCTGTCTGATATTCATCAAAGGCTTTCTCTGTTGGGGTTACATTGGTAATGGTAATGTAATAATAGTAATCCTTTTCCAGCTGGTACGTAGAAACAAATTTTAATATAGCAGTCTTTGTCGCCTCATTATAGTTAGCTGTTGCAATTTGTTTTCCATTCAGAGACACATTTCCACCATTCAGAGTAAATTCCTGATCATATTTTGAGATGAAGCTTCCATTACTATTCTTTTGTGCTATCTTCACACGCAACTTGCTGTTATCTGTTACCTTCACATACTCACTCAGGGTGTCCGAAATCTCTACGTTTTCACAAGCTAGTGTAGTAATCGTTCCTACAATCGATTCGAATTTTTCTGAAAGCTCTGTAGAATCTCCTAAATCCCATGCATCACCCACTGCAACACCACTTTCATTATTAGTTTTATTTTTTATATTTTGAAGAATCGTCAATCCGTCTGTGCTTTCCTTATACCCACCCCATCCATAATAAATGTGGACAGTATCCAACGAAATTCCAACCGCATAAAACTGATCGCATGTGATATCTTTAGCTGAGTCATATGCTGTATTTAATGTTTTTTCAGAAGTTCTATCTCCAAATCCCTCTGCATCTCCATAATACGTCGGGTTTCCATCTGTAAGGAACACTACGATTTTACTTGCTCCATTTCTTGCTCCCCTTAATGCGTCTTTTGCTTTTTGGAATCCCTTATCATAATTTGTTCCTTGCTTATCCTTAATTGAAATTTTCTCAACTTTTCCGTTGACCGTATTTCCATCTACCCATTCTGTTTGTATTTTTGCATCTGTTCCGAAGGTGACTAACCTGTACCTTACGTCTACTGTATCTTTTGCATTGAATCCCTCGACCATTTTCTTTATTGCGGCTTTAGCATTCTTTATGTTGTCATTATCCTTCATTGAAGATGAAGTATCCACAAGCAATACAATATCAACCAGAGCTTTATCTGTGTGAGTTCCAACGGTTCCGGAAGCATTCAATGTGATGTCGTATGTTCCGTCACTGTTTCGTTTGATATACTTTTCGTGAGACAAGGTCTTTTCATCTTCCTGATCTCCGCCTCCACTGGTCTGAACGGAATATACATTCTTAAATGAAACTGTTTTTGAATCCCTGTTTCCAATCGTTACCATTCCACTCTCGCTAGAACCTGTATTATTTCCATCAATGAACAGTGATGTGTTTCTATCGTATCCGGTTACGTCCAAGGAACTTCCCGTTGTTGCATTCTCTTGCAGTGTTAAGTTTCCAAATTGATCTTGAGGTATGGAAATAACTATGCTTCCCGTATAGGTTCCATAAGAATCTGCTGCTCCTGACCATTGCCAGGTCAGATCCGCACCGTTTATAGTATGATTTCTTCCAACTTTGAAGCTTAATTTTTCTGCCAGATCACATGCTTCTGAATACTTCAGTCCGATAATTGCTTTTTCTAAGGTAACAGTTGCCGTACCTTCTACTGACGTCAATTTTTCTCTTGTCAGTGCAATATCATCCAGAAAGTTACCTACTGTATTAATTCTAGATGCAACTTCGGTCGAATCTCCTGACACAAAGAAGAATCTTGTTGAATACTGATCTGAACCTTCTGGTACATTGTATGTACCCGCATATCTGGACCATTGCTGATCATCGCTGGTATACTTTGTAACTGTGGCACCGGGATAAGCAGCCAGATTATTAATAACATTTCTTACCTGACTATGTGTTGTTATGCCCTGTGCCAATTTTGTGGACATAATCAGCACATACATCGAATCATATTCCTTAGTGGAACTCGGATATGATCCTCTGGCACGATGTGCGAATTTATAATTCAACGTCTCACCAGGTGTTGTCAACACATCCTGGTACAATGCACCCTCTGCATCACAATTCAACTCAGCAAACTGTTTTCCTTCAGCTGCAACGGCAGTACCATTCCAGGCATAATCCGTTCGAAAGTCAGCTTTTCCATCTGTTCCAACTGCTCTTGTATTAACAATTTCTATGGATGTACCATTGCTTCCTTTTCCTGTCGACTGCCATACGCCACTCAATTTTCTGTAATCGTCATTCGTATACTGCTGGTTACTACTAGTTGAGTCTTCCATGCTGGGTGTCTCAAACCCACCATTTCTTACCTCATAATAAGAAGTAACTACGTACTCTCTGCTCGTTGCTACAACGGTTGCTTCAGCGGTCGGCAATCCATTATTACCAATATCACTTTTTTTAAAAACCTTAACCTGATACTTTACACTTGTATTTTCCTGACCGTTGTTTTTATATCCAAGAGCTCCACCATTTAATGCAATGTAAAGCTCACTTCCGTCAGTTTTGATATCATAGCCAAGTTTTTTTCCTGTATTACTTGTATATTCGGTTGGCTCCTGAGCTGTGTACTCTCCTCCGTTAATACTTCTATACCACACAAAGCCGTAAGCCTCTGTTCCACCTGTATAGGATGTTGTCAGTTTACCATTGTCTTCGTTCAATGTGACTGCATTTCCTGTTGTATCGGCTGCAAGTGTTGCCGGATTCAAAATTTCATCTGACGCAGCCTCGTCACCTGCAGGTTCTTCATCACTTACTCCATCGTCTGTTACGTCTTCTTCCGGAGTGTTCTCTACGTAACATCCGTATATGGCAGATGTTCTTCCTTCCAGCTGAATCTTCTCTGCTGCTCCGTCAGTACCTAATGTAATATCGGATAAGTCGTAATCTTCATCAATGTTTTCAATGCTCTGATCTGCTTCCTGGAGGGATTTGATCAAAGCTGTTCTCTGGATGATTTCTTCCAGTTCGTCTTTGTCTCCCGGGACTGTCGGGTCTGCCGGATCCAGATAGAAGACTGTTGCGTTCTCTACATCGTCAATCTGTGTTTTGTCACCTGTCATGGTGATCTTGATCGGCTGCAGAGATTCTGTTTCTGTCCCGTCTACTTTGAATCTGATGTTGTATGCTACATACTGACCAAGTTCTTTTTCAGCCGGAATCTTTTCTTTCATCAGATTTTCCAGCTGAGTTTTTTCGGTATCTGTCAGTGTGTTGACTTCCATTGTGATCTGGGAACTTTCTCCTACCTGAAAAGCTCCTTCCGGAATTTCTGCACTTACTGTTGCAACTACATTTCCAAGCTCATCTTTAAAGTCCTGCTTCAGATCCATCTTCTGGTTATAAGTTACGGTTTCGCCATTTTCTTCTCCCTGTGGAGTCTGTGCTTCCCCAACTGCTGCGTTAGTATTTTCAGAAGTTGTTGTTGCCCCTTCTGAAACAGTTGCAGGTTTCTGGACTGCTGACGCCTGGGCTACCGGTGTCTCTGCTGCCGGTGCCTCTGTTGTCGGCTGTTCTGTTACAGGGGCTTCCGCTACCGGCTGGGCTGCCTGGTTCTCGGCTGTTGTTTCCGGTTCTGCGGCCGGTTCTGCTGCAACCTGTTCCACGGCTGCGGGTTGTTCATCGGCTACTGCCTGGCCTTCATCTGCTGCGTAGGCAGCCACGTCCATGTCATTGGCAACGGCTTCGTCCTGAGTCTGTACTTCCGCTTCCTGTGGGTATTCGGCCTGTCCGGTCTCGGATGCGAATATGAAGCTGCTGTTGCTTATGGCAACGACCATGCAAAGCACCAATGCCAGAAGTCTTTTTTTATTTCTACTTTTCATGGTTTTCTCCCTCCTCTTCATCCAAAGCACTCTCTATCAGTTTTAATAATTCTAAAGCGCTGCGGAACTGCTGCTTTTCTTTTTTTTCCACCCAGGTCACCGAACCCTGCCAGGTGGCATTCTGCCTGTTGTAGATATTTAAGATAAAGGTCTCCGTCTTTTTAATAGAATCGCTCACAGCTGTTCCACCTCCTTCTGTACTCTGTTTTTATATATGTATTATAATAGACGCACCATTACTAAAAGCATTACAGTCATTATATATTTAGTGTTTTTTTTATTTTTGTTGGATTCTGTAACGTTTTGTGATATCGGTGCGGATCCTGTTCCCTGCCGGCGTAATTATGTCCGCCTGCGGTTGCTATATGTGGAATCTACTGTATCTTCATGGATTCGTCCGTTTCTCTGACGGGTTTTTGCCTCATTACTTATATTGTATGTGGGGTTTTATGGTTTATGACAGGGTTTTTGAGATCGATCCGGTGGATCCTATTATATATAGAAGAAACTCGTTTTTTATTACTCTTTCATTTTGTTCCGATCTGTGATCGAATTATCCGGATGTGAAATGTAATACTTTTTGATGTTTTCCGCCTGTAAAGTAAAAAGCAGGAATCCTTATCTTTCCTAAGAGTTCCTGCTTTTTTCTGTACTTTTATTTTCTTCCCAGTATGGCATCCATCTCGATGATCAGTTCCAGGACACTGCAGAATTTCATCTCCTGATGTCCTTCTTTCCATGCAAGGATGCCCTGCCAGGTGGCGTTCTGGCGGTATTTGACAAAGATGTGGAAGGTGGCACAGATGCCGCTTTGTTCCATCAGCTGCTGATATTCCATACTTTTTTCATGTAGTTCCTCCATCGCACGCTTTTCCGAAGTGAACTCCCGAAGGACCACGGAGGATTCCGGAAAACGAATGCTGTCGTAAAAGTCTGCCATGTAACGGATCAGCTGCACGACATTTTCAAAGGACTGTGGCTCCTGGGAATAACCGTGATATAGTCGGCCGGATATCTCGCTGGCCTGACTTTCGTCCACACACACCGTGATCAGGTTCGGTGCTGCCAGTACTTCTCCATTCCAAAATTGACTCATGTTTCACACTCCTGTTCCTGTTGCCTATTTCCAGCGAAATTCATTTTTCTGAAAGCTTAATCTTGCATTTGGATTCTCCACGTCTGCGATGGATGATACGTAATATTCCAGATATTTGTTCCAGGATCCATGTTTTTGTGTGAACCGTGCGGCGATACGCCGGAAGATAATGTCACAGTTTTCCTGGTTGGTGCCGACCAGAAGGATCAGGAACTGAGACGGGCTGTATTTGGAAAAGGAATCTCCGCGGCGCAGACTGTTTTTTACTGCCCGGTGCAGTTCCATGGACATCACATCCAGCTTTTCCCGGTTTTCCATCGGATGGCCGTTGCCGTCTGTCAGGGAGCATACCATAAGGAATGCGGACTGTCCGTTTCGCTCGATCAGCCGACGCACCAGCCGGTAGTTATCCCGGAAGCTTGGCAGGCTGCAGTAGAAGGCACCGTCTTCGTACTCCGGTTCTTTCAGGTCTTCCTTGATCTCTCCTGCCACATGGTATTTTCTTCCCATCCGTTCGCTCATCTCCTGGAACTGGTTCATCATGCGCTCGGATGGTGTGATTCCCAGTTCTTCAAAGAACATTTTTGAAGTCGCATCGTACAGCTGATATGCTTCTTTGTAGCGGTTCATACCCATCAGGGCATCAATTTTTAAGGACTGCCATTCGTCGAACGGATAGATCTCGATGGCATTGTCTGTCAGTTCCAGAATGGTGTCGTATTCGTGCTGTTCTTTTCTGTAGGCACACAGCCGGCGGAGTATCTTGGAATATTTGTCTTTGTAACGGACGCTGTTCATGATTACCCAGTCTTCTCCGGACTGCATCGGAAGAAGTTCTCCTTTGTACAGCCTGCAGGCCTTCTCCCACAGATTCATCTTCCTGGTTTCGTCTACTTCTTCTTCTCCTTCTCTGACAAGTTCCATAAAGCGTGCCACATCCAGATCCACTTTCATCGGACTGCGCCAGTAAAAGACACCTTTTTCTTTTACGATATACTCATATTCCGGCAGTCCCGCCTCGATCAGCATCTTGCGCAGACGGAATACCGTCACACGCAGGTTATTGCCCACATTGGCCAGTTCTTCTCTTCCAAAGAGATCGTCAAGCAGCTGTGCTCTGGGGATTCCTGTGCTCCCGCGGTCCTCCACCAGACTGGAATGTAACAGAATCTGCAATAGCTTTACTGCTTTGGTTGCCGAGTTTCTCTTGAAGGTTATCGGCTGTTCTCCATAGGTTATGGAGAACCTTCCCAACATATTCACTTTGAGTTCCGGTAACTGATTATCCATATGGTTCCCTCCCCTCATCTACTCCTCGTTTTTATCATAGAAAAGTAAATCGCCTCCGGTATGGTATCTCCCGGAAGCGACTTCTCGCTGATTTTATTTTAGTCAGTAATCTCTTCTTTGTCAACGCAAAGCATTACACTTTTTTTTGCTTTCCATGATTTTCTGATCACTTTCGCCAGTTCTTCCTCACGGATCGGTTTTGCGATATAGTCATCCATTCCTGCTTTGCGGCAGGTTTCCCGGATGTCTGCTGTCGTCTGTGCAGTCATCGCAATGATCGGAATCGATGCCGCATCTTCCCGTTTCAGATCACGGATACACTGTGTGGCTTCCATGCCGTCCATCACAGGCATCATCACATCCATCAGGATCGCATCGAAACTGCCGGCAGGTTTTTGGGAAAACAAATCTACTGCTTCCTGTCCGTTCCATGCTTTTTCTACTTTTGCCCCTGCTTCTTCCAGATAGAACTGTGCGATCTCCATATTGATCTCATTATCCTCTACCAGAAGGATCCTGCGGTCACGGAGGAGATCCGATATATCTTCTCCCACTGTGGTTGTTTCTGAAGCGGCTGTCTCACTGACGGTGAACGGCAGACGGAAGGTAAATGTGGTTCCCTCTCCACGGACGCTCTCCACCTGAATGGTTCCGCCCATCTTTTCCACCAGACCTTTGACGATCGACATTCCGAGTCCGTTTCCCTGATAGCGTGTTCTGGCTCCGTATTGTTCCTGGGTGAACGGCTCAAACAGCTGATTCTTTACAAAGTCCCCGCTCATGCCGATACCGGTATCTGCGATTCTGAATTCGTACCAGGCTGTTTTTCCGTCACAGGATAATTCTTCCACGTCGGTATCCACGGATCCCTGCGGTTTGTTGTATTTGACCGCATTGCTGAACAGGTTCAGCATGATCTGGCGCAGCTGTAACGGGCTTCCTTTCAGTGCTGTGTGCTGTATATTTTTCCGGTGTACCCGGTGTGTGATCTGGTTCTGTTCCAGAAGTGGATTCATCAGTACCGCCACTTCCCGCATCAGCACTTCAAGGTCAAACGGTTCATTCTCTTCCTGGATCTGATTGGTTTCCAGTTTGTTCATATCCAGTACATCGTTGACAAGCGCCAGCAGATGATCGGCAGATACCTGTATCTTATCCATACATTCTTCCATCTTCTCCGGGTTGTGTGCATTTTTCCGAAGGATCTCCAGCATCCCCATGATGCCGTTGATCGGTGTACGGATATCATGGCTTATGCGGTTCATGAAGTCTGTCTTGGCTTTGCTTTCTGCATCGGCCTCCTGCACCGCTTTTTGCAGCCGTTCTTTTTCCTCTTCTTCTTTTTTATGGAATTCCGAAGTGTTCTTAAACAGGATAATTCCATGTACAGCACTGCGTTCTTTTCCGGTCTCCCGGTCATACAGCAGTTCCCGGGACATCAGGATCGTCTTCTGAAGCCAGATCATCCTGCCATCCTGTTTTTCTTCCCGGTACTCTACGGTGATCTGTTTATCCCCTTCCCGGAAGCGTTTCAGCAGTTTTTCCGAGGAATCCATGATCCGGTAGCTTTCCAGCGTATCGTCTGTCACCTTCCGGCTCCGTTCTCTGCAGTAGGCATCGTAAGAGCATGGCATCTCCCGGTTGATAATAATGCTTTCACATTTCACATGGTAGAATGCATTTTCCAGGCAGTCATTGGTCAGATCTACGGTATATACCGCTTCCGCAGTTTCCATTAATGCGTCTACATAATTGCTGTTTTCCAGAATAGACTGTTTCATCTGCTCGTAATAGCGGATCAGTTCCTGTTTTTCATCCATCAGGTGCTGCCTGCTGTCCCGGAAAGTCTCCTGTCCCAGGATAAAATGGTGTAGTCTGCCATCTTCTGTGGCATCCAGGAATCTCAGGATCACTCTTCCCTGGTGAACCACATTCTCTCTTTTGTAGCGATAGGGGATCTCCAGCTGGGGATTGTCCTTTGTCAGCTGCTGTTCCAGGGAGGTAAGCTGTAAGGTATCCCAGAATTCTTTTCTCGCCCGGTCGGTTGCCAGTTCTTCCACGATCTGTTCCACCGCCCCGGAATAATTACCGTCTTCCGCGAGAAAGTATCCGGTGCTTGACCGCAGGATCTCATACTGATCCATCAGGGCATCACAGTACAAACAGTCCGAAAAATGGTATCTTTCTTTTTTGATCCATTCCAGCAGTTCGTAGGCTTTCAGCTGTTTTTGTGCCGCTTCTTCGATCTTTGCCCTGTTTTTGTCCACGTACATGTTTTTATCCGCCAGCCGGAACAGTTCCCGGAGGGTGGAACCGGCAAAGTCCAGGGAGATTGCGTACCCTGCCGCATAGCTGATCGGCATCTCCGGGTGTTTTGCGGAGTAGTTTTTCATCTGTGTGCGGATCTTTTTTAAGGTTTCCCGCATCTTCGAGTGGTCAGTCTTTTGAAAAATCGCGATGAATTCGTCTCCTCCGTCCCTGCCGACAAAGCTTTCCGGATCTACCGCGAGACGAAGCTGTTCGGCAAAGGAACGGATATATTCGTCTCCCTTGTCATGTCCCAGATTGTTGTTGATGATTCGCAGGTTATTCAGATCAAACACACAGACGGCTGTACTCTCTTCTTCTCCGAGAGGGATGGGATCGCTCAGGATCTCTTCGCATTTGTTTTTGTTCGGCAGCCCTGTGGATTCATCCAGATAGATTTTCTTTCGCAGGATCCTGTTTTGTGCCGCACAGCGGAGTGCCCGAAGCAGTTCCACACCGATCAGAAGTACCAGGCAGACAATATCTGCAACTACAATCTTTTCAAGATGATTCAATGCAGTCGCTCTTTTTTGTGAATATCGTTCCGCTATCCCGGTTACCTCATCACACATCCGGAAAAAATTCTCGCTCATGCTGATTATTGCTGTCTGTTCATAGCCTTTTTGCCGTACTTTCGAGATTTCTTCTTTTAATTCCGTAAAGTAAGCTGCAAGTTCATCCATTTTTCCCTGGAATTCTGTATCCTCCAGCCGTACCAGATCCAGTTCGTCACTTCCGAAACGAAGTCCGTTGATGATCGCTTCCACGGTTGCTATCATTTCGTCGTCCGGCTTCTTTGACATTTCCAGTTTGATCACCCGCTGGGTCTCTCCGCGAACCAGTCCGGCGTAGTTTACGACCCTTGCCGTTCCCTGGAGGTCACTGACCAGCGACATGATACCGAAAAACAAAATAATCAGTATTATCGTGAGTACCGTCATCCCTGCCCGAAGGATATAGGCTACTCGTTTTTCTCTTTTCTTCATCCATGTTTACCCCATATATGATTTATGTTTCTGTGCTCTATTCTACCTGATTCTACCGGAAACTGCAATGTAAACAGTAACCTTGGAATAATCTCTTGACATTTCTTTTCTGTCTTCTTATAATTACCGTTGATAATTATCAATAGTAACTATTAAAGGAGTATCACAATGAATGTTGAACTTATGAAACGTATGATGGATGCCTGTTATCTGGCGCAGCGGGTCCGGGGAATGCTTCCGCCTCTGCCGGCGGGGGTGACTCCTGCGTATATTCATTATCTGGATATTATTGAGATGCTGGAGAAGCAGGGTGTCCGGGCAAAGATATCGGATATCAGCGATGCACTGGATCTGCCGAGACCCGGTGTGACACGGACGGTGAAAGCGATGGAGGCCAAAGGCTATCTGAAAAAGGCTGCCTCTTCCGAAGACGGTCGTATCACCTATCTTTCTCTTACAGAAGCCGGTAGGAAACTGTCCCGCATCTACAACGAACAGTTTTTTACCACTCTCACCTCTTTTATGGAAGATATCCCGGAAGAAGATGTGAAATGTACGATCCGCACCATCGATGCGGTACATCAGATTATGTGTGAAAGGAGACCTGACCTTGACAAATGCAAAAAATGATTTTACACAGGGCAGTATTCTGAAAAAGCTTGCCCTCTTTATGCTTCCGATCCTGGGAGCGCTGGTATTACAGGCTGCCTATGGAGCCGTTGACTTACTGGTGGTGGGAAGATTCGGTTCCACCTCCGGACTTTCCGCGGTTTCCACAGGAAGCCAGGTACTAAATCTCGTTACTTTTGTCGTGATCCAGTTTGCTACTGCGATCACTATTCTCATCGCCCGCTATCTGGGTGAAAAAAGGCCGGAACGGATCGGTTCTGTGATCGGTGGCGGAGTTATCGTTTTTGCGGCAATTTCCATTGTTTTATTTTTCCTGATGGTTGTTTTTGCACATCCCATCGCCGTACTTATGCAGGCACCTGCCGAAGCGGTGGATCTGACCACCAGTTATGTCCGCATCTGCGGAAGCGGTATTTTCTTCATCGTTGCCTATAACCTGATGGCCGCGATCTTCCGTGGTCTGGGAGACAGTAAGTCACCGCTGCTCTTTGTTCTTGTTGCCTGTATCGTCAATATCGGCGGTGATCTGATCCTCGTTGCCGGACTCCATCTGGATGCTGCCGGAGCAGCCCTCGCCACCGTTTTTGCACAAGCTGTCAGTGTGGTGTGTGCGGTTATTCTTCTGATAAAGAAGAAACTGCCATTTAAGATCTGCAGGTCTGATTTCCGTCTGAACGATCAGTGTGGAAAGTTCTTTACCATCGGTCTTCCTCTGGCTTTGCAGGAGTGTCTGACGCAGCTTTCTTTTCTAGCTCTGTGTGCCTTTGTGAACCGTCTGGGACTCGAAGCTTCCTCCGGTTACGGGGTCGCCTGTAAGATCGTAAACTTTGCCATGCTGATCCCAAGCTCTCTGATGCAGTCCATGGCATCTTTCGTTTCTCAGAATGTGGGTGCCGGCAATCAGAAGCGCGCCAGACAATCCATGTTTACCGGTATCGGTGTGGGGTTGTTTTTCGGTTGTTTTGTCTTCGCTCTCGTGCTGTTAAAGGGCGATGTTCTCTCCGGTTTCTTCACTACCGAAAGTGCCGTTATCCGGAACGCCTACGCCTACCTGAAAGGCTTTGCCCCGGAGACACTGCTTACTGCCGTGCTGTTCAGTATGATCGGATATTTTAACGGAAATGACAAAACCTTCTGGGTGATGTGCCAGGGACTGATTCAGACTCTTCTGATCCGACTTCCCCTGTCCTATTATATGAGTATCCAACCGAATGCCAGCCTGACCAAAATCGGTCTTGCAGCTCCGGTGTCCACAGCAGTCGGTATCTGTCTGAACATCGGTTTCTTCCTCTGGCTGAACCGGAAAAGTGCAAAGACAGTGGGCCAACAGATTCACTGATATAGTAAAACGATCCACCGGAACTTTGTCTGTACTGGTCCGGGGGATCGGGTTTTTTATATTTCAGGGAGACTTTGTGCTGTACATAGGGTTCCCGAGGATGTTACGTCATTGCTACAGCTAATCCCTCTCTGCATAATACTTTCTATAAATCTTTCCATTCTTGAGAGAGTGGAAAATGATAAGCCATGTCAAAAGCTGAAATAGCTGCTCTATTTACATCCAAAATTTCAGTAAAATCTCGATCTTGACCTTTAATTCCTTTTTCCCCTAAACCAGATAATAACTGTTCGGCTGTTTCTAACATTAAAAGATGCAAATTTTTTGTTTCCTCATAAGTTTCTAAAACACTATTTTGACATTGTTTATGAAGGCAATAAAGGTAATGTCTAAATGCTTCTTTTTCTCCAAAACCGGTTGATGACGGTAAACTTCCATTGAACAACATTTCACTATATTTGTTTTTCATAGTTACAGGAGGTTCAATTCTATTCAGCAGTTCCATACGTTTTGCAATGTCTAAAAAAGGAATTTTATACTCTGATAAGGCTTGTGGACAATAATACCATACTGCTCGACGGCTAGGTTGTTTGTCATCAATTGTTTCAAAATGTTCTGGTTGAAACCATCTTAAATTCAGAAAATTCCCCGATGCAATTGCATCACATTTTGCTAATGCCATACATAATAATTGATGACTTGCATAGCCTACAATCGTCATCTTCCGCTGTCTCTTAATCCCTGCCACTAATGACATAATATTAGATACCCACAATGGTCGATCCACTAAATAATATCGTTCAGGATGCTCACATACAATATATACACCTTCTACATCCCATTCTTCAGCATATTCTATTACCCGTTCAATCTGTCCTTCATCATTGAGTACATCACTTCCCAATGAAATCGTGTGTATATATTTCATATTAGGTGCATATTTTTTCGCACTTTCTATTATTAGTTTCTGTATTTTATTCCATAGTTCATCTATCTTTTTGGCTGTAATAGAAGGTAACAGAAATGCCTCTGCCTTAACTTCACTATTTAATTTTGATAATTCTTCTACTACTGTATCAAATTGTCCCATTTCTAATGATGTAATATCACTCTGTGGCCAATATGCATACTGTGATAATTTTTTTTGATATTGTCTTGGATAATATAATTGTGGATCAACAAGTATCTTTCCTTTTTTCTTATGCACATTAGTTGCATAGCCTTTTATCTTATTTGGCAAAATATTCATAGGGCTAATAATAATCGTTCCACCCTCAAACTCTTCTAAGTGCTCTAGAGATAATGTTTGCATATTATGTCCCATTTGTATAAAAAGTTCCATTCTTCAACCTCTTCTATTCATAAACAAATGTATTCTTAGCTACTTTTAACCAATCCATTGCTTGCTTAGCAGTTCTAGGTCTTCTAGATGGATATTTTCCCATCATTGCACCTAATAATGCCATAAACTGACTTTGAGTATCCCCTTTAATCGAATACTGTACAGGCGTAATAGTTTCTGTCTTTTGTAAAACTTCAAGTGCATTTATAGATCCTTCTCTAAATGGATTTTTTCCTGTAATACATTCATAAGTAACAACTCCTAACGAAAAAATATCTGCACGAGAATCAATTTCCCTTTTTAAATTATTAAATTGCTCAGGTGCCGCATATCCAGGTGTATGCGGTCCCATCATCGCGCCTGTCCTTGTCAAAGAATCTGCTCCTAATACCCTTGCAATTCCGAAATCCAGAAAAAATATCTTTCCGTCATCTGCTCGTATAATATTCTCTGGTTTAATATCTCTATGCACAATACCTTTATTCTCTATGCAAGAAATAAATTCCAACCTCTGTTCCAAGAATATCACTGCTTCTTCTAAAGAAAATCTCCTACCACTTTCAAGCACTTTTCGCAACTCTGTTCCTTTTACTTTTTGTTCAATAATATATAATGTTTCTGTTCCTTCATACTCTATGATCCCCGTTTCATATATTTTTGGAACCATGGATAAACTCAAACCTTTTTCTATTTGAATTTCCCTAATAGACCTTGGATCATTAAGCTGAAAATATAATTTAATAACAGTTTCTCCATATGAATTATGAACTCCATCAAACACAATCTTCTGTCCACCACGTGCCATCAATTCAATTTTTCCAAATTCTTCTTGACACATTTCTTGAAATTTTCTCATCTCTCATTTCTCCTAACTTAAATGTGCAACAGTTCTTCCAATCCATTCATTAAACTGTAAAGACTGGTAACTTGACGGCGATGCTAACTTTTTCGCTTCTACAATTTTTCTAAAACTTCTCTTCTTGCAATACAAACCTGTACCTTGTCTTTCAAACTTCTTAATCGTGCTACTTTGCGGATTTGAAGTATTTGTCAATGCATATGATTGAGAAGCAAACCATGTATTGATAAGTGACTGTTCAGCAACTTTCTTTATATCCGTCATTTTAGCCTCTACTGAAATTAGTTTTCTTATATTATATATCTTTTTGATATCTACGGGCTTCCATAACCCCTGCTCACGTATGATCATATGTGCGTCTAATAATTTTTCTATGGCTTGAATTGTATCTTTTTCTGGCATTTTAAGTCTTGTTATTAATTCACTTCCAGTGCTACCTTTTGTCAGCAATAACTGAGATAACACTTTTAAATCGTTAGTTTCCAAATTTTCTCTTTCTTCTGACCAATTCTCCAATATTTTAGGTGAATATGCTGCAAATACAATGTCAGGAAAACCAGATGCAACTTTAGGTTCCACAAATACAGCCAAATTACTTGTTTTATTGGTTTTTAAAAAGTTATAAATATAATATTCAATAAAATCTTCAACCAAATCTAACTCTTCTCCCTGAGTTGATGGTCGTGTATACAACCCTATATCTTTAATATTATGGTCAAACATCAATATCCTATCCATTGTTACATTTCACCCTTTTCAATCTCTCTTTTACATTTTTATAAAAATAATTATAACAATCCCTCCTTCAAAAATCAATCATTCAAGGCTTACTGCCTTCAATATATCCTCTTCTTCAACTTCCAATGTACACGCTAACATTTTAGTCTGTATGCCTACCGTTTTCTTCAGGGCAATTAAACGCTTTTCATTTATTGCGCAACCATTAAGAATATATTGTTTTAAAATATCATTTGCCCATCTTCGGAATTCTACGCCTCTGCGAGATTTTACCCGATATCCTACTGATATAATCATATCAAGATTATAATGCTCTACCTGATATACTTTTCCATCAGAAGCAGTTGTCGCAAAATTTGCGACAACTGAATTATCCAACTCTTCCTTTAAAGCATTATTAATATGCTTTCCTATCGTCTTAACATCTCTGCCAAACAATTCTGCCAGTTGCTTTCTGTTCAGCCATACTGTATTATTTTCCACTGGAACATGTGACTTGACTTCATGATCTTCTGTTTCAAATAATACTATTTCATTTTCCATGCATATTCCTCCGTATATATCTCGTTCAAATTGCAATTGCATCATACGATATATTTTTTTATGAAATCAATCTCTATGCAGTATAACTCATTTTGGAATGCTCTGAGCTATACAAAGTGCTCCCCATCCCACTCTCGCATTCGGCCACTCCGTCTCCCCGGGCGGCTGTTTTGCTCCGTTGATCAGATAGCTCTTCACCTTCTCCCCATACAGATACAGGTCATTTCCCCGCACAATCCCCCATTCCATCAGAAGTGCTGCCGCTCCGCTGACAAAGGGGGTTGCAAAGGAGGTTCCCGTGACCGTCTGATAACCACCGCCCGGACGTGGTGCACGTATATCGACGCCCGGAGCGGCAAGGTCCGGTTTGATCTGAACAGGGAGGCGGGTGTAACCGCGGCCGGAGAAATCGGCGTAAGACTGGCGGCGGGAATCGTAGGCTGCTACGGAGATGGCAGACAGCGCGGTGGAGGGAATCGTAAGTGTGGTTTCCGGGGTCGGGCGGTAGAAGCGGGTGGCTTCCCCTACTGTTTTTCCACCGGGAAGCCACATGGAGAATTCTCCCTGCAGGATACGGCGCGGAATCAGACGTATACGCCAGATGCCGCTGTCAATATAACTTTCTGTGGGAAGAAAATCGATGTAGATTTCCTGCGAAGTGCTGTAAGGAGACGGTTTTCCATAATAAATCAGAAGCTGTGTTCCGGCATGCCGGTATCTCTGTGTTCCCAGCGTCTGTTCCAGCGGACCGATAATCGTTCCGTCCGGATGTACCAGGGAAATCTCCATCTGGTCCTGATAGTTTTTCCAGATCTGCAGGTTCATAGCCGGTTCATAAGTTCCGATCCCCAGTTCTGCCTCATAATTTTCTCCCTGTCGTACGCGGCCCGCAATATGCCCTGCCTGATTTCCTTCATTACCGGTTCCCACACAGAGTGTCACACGACCATACCCAACCGCCTGATTCAGATACGTTTCCACCAGAGAGGTTCCGTTATGTGCTCCATAACTGTTTCCGAAGCTCAGATTGATCACCACCGGCATCTGAAGCTCCTGTGCGGTGCGGATCGCATAGTCCACCCCCTGCATCAGTTCTGTGGTTCTGGGGAATCCATTCGGATCCCGGATCCCCAGCTTCACCACCAGCAGACTGCTCTCCGGCGCTACGCCACGCTCCGTTCCCTGACTTTCTCTTCCATTTCCCGCTGCGATCCCCAGTACAGCCGTCCCGTGACCACTCGTATCTATGCTTGGAACCAGCGCCTCTCTTTCTGCCATCGTATTTGCTTCCAGTGCCCGATTGATCTGCTCCTGTGTGTACTCACTGCCGATCCGATACCCTTTTGGGGGATTGCCCGGGATCGACTGATCCCACAGCCGCAGGATTCGTGTGGATCCATCCTCGTTCCGAAAGTCCGGATGCGTATAATCCACGCCCGAATCGATACAGGCAATCAGAATCCCTTTACCAAACAGATACGGCGACTGATTCTGGACCGGATTCACACAGGAAGTCTGCCTGCCTTCATATACAGCAAAATATAATCTCTTCGGTGCTTCGATATACTCTACCGCCGGATTCTGTGCAAACCCTTCGATCCGATCCTGTGGAATATCTGCAATTCCATAATTTCCAAGAAGGGGTGTAATAACAATCTCATCCGTCTCAAGCTCCGATGCCGCCCCGAAGTAACGAATGATCAGCTTCCACCTCTGTGTGTCTTTTTCATACCCTGCGTTCAGATTCATCGATGCTTCCCGTTCCCTGGATGTGGCATCGAGAGCAAGATTTAAAGTGTTGCCGGTTTTCTGATTATTCATGTTCCGTTCCTGATGATTTTTCATTCTACTATAATATATGGAAGCAGCTTTTTCCCGTTTACTTTTTCCCCGGATGTCCTATCCACACAGCTTGAACTATGAGAAACACTCTCCGCGAGTTTTTCGTGTAGGCACGGACTTTGACTCATTGCCCGTGTAAATCAAAATTGATCCACCGGACCAATTATTGGTATGTAATGCAATCAAAAAGACTGCTGCCGGCAGAATAATATCCTACCGAACAGCAGTCCTTTTCTCTTTTTCATTATTTTATTGGTTTACATATTTATGGATCGTAGCTTTCACGGCTCCCGGTCCCGCAAGCATCTCACGGAACATGGTCTCAATTTTTTCTCCCACACCGTCTTTATACAGGTCTGTGAAAAACAGTCTTTCGTTGGAAAGAATCGATTTCAGCTGATTCGTAAAAGTCTCTGGTTTTCCAACCACGATATCTTTGAACTGTTCCTGAATCTCTTCGTTCATAGGATCCGGAGCAAGCTCATATGTATTTCCTTTGTCGTCTACACCCAGCATGTAGCGCAGCCAGCCGGCTATTCCAAGGGGAATAGCAGTCAGACGGGAAGCATCTCCGAATTTCTTTACATAAGCCTTGATGGTTTCACCAAAGCGGATACCAACCATCTGAGATACATCTACTGACAGACGCATGTTGGTATCACCCAGATATTCATTCGGGAACCGGTCATGAAACAGTTCATCCACAAATGCCTGCGGGGAAAGGATGCCCGGGTTCGGAACGACTGGAAGGCCTTCGTCGTAGGCGATCATCCGTGCCATCTTCATCATGTCTTCGTTTGTATTTAACATATGCGCAAACAGTTCATATCCCTGTACCACACCCAGCGGACCGGTGGCAGAATGTACCGGATTCAGACATACTGTCACTTTCATGCGTTCAGACAGATTCACGGTTTCTCTGTCCGCCATATATACGCCAAATCCCTTTTCCAGTGCCGGGCGACCGTTCGGGAAGCTGTCTTCAATGACCAGATACTGTGGTTTCTCTGCATTGACAAACGGAGCAATATAGGTCTTCTTTCCGGTGATCACCGGCTGCATCTGTTCCACGCCCATCGCTTCCAGGTCTGCAGCGATCTGCTCACTCGGCCGTGGTGTGATCTTATCGATCATCGTCCATGGAAATGCAACGATACTCTCGTCACTCACATAATCCGCAAAATCCTGATCCACAAAACCGTGTTTCTTCCATTCTTCCGTCATGGTCAGTACAGACTCACGCAGTTTCGCACCGTTTCGGGAACAGTTGTCCATGGAAACCAGAGCGATCGGATATTTTCCTGCTTTATAACGTTCATACAACATCGCTGTCAGAACCGCCATTGCTCCGGTGGCTCTGTCCGGACCGTTGTTGATATCTGCTTCCACAAACGGGAACCAGCTGCCGTCTGCTTTCTGCAGGGCATAGCCTTTTTCTGTGATCGTGAAAGAAACCAGCTGCAAGGATTTTGCTTTGAAGATTTCCTTCAGACGGTTCCACTGTTCCGGATCGGATGACTGTGCTTTTACCGCCTCTGCCAGTGCTCCCATAACTTTGTATTCTCTGGTTCCGTCACCGTGCAGGATCACGCTCAGACTCAGATTGTCATAAGGTTTATAGATCTTATCTATCACATCGTAATCAAAGGTCTCCACACAGGTAATGCCTCGATCCAGGACACCTTCTTCCAGAAGTCCGTCTGCAATTCCACCGATGAAAACACGGAAAATGTTTCCGATTCCAAAATGTACCCATCCCGGTGCTTCTTTTGCTTTCTTCGATACTGCTTCCACATCGTACCCCGGCAGTTTGATACCTGCTTTTTCCCATGCCTGACGATCTTTGATTCCATCCAGTGTTAATTTCATGGTAAATATCCTCCTCTTTCTTTTTTCTGTTATCTGTTATCCACATGAATCTTTTTCTTCTGTGGATACATTGAGTTTCGTTTTTTACTTTTGATTGTATCTTAATCATAAGTTGAGTTTATATCTTTTTTCCTGAAAAATCCATTGCCAAAAAGCATAATTTTCATCTTTGTTTTTTGTATGTATTTACCAACATCACCGATTCTGTCCTCCGGATACCATCATGTCCATCTTCATGAGCTGTTTTCTGTGCAGGATGACAGTTCGTTCTTTCCTGCAAGAAACAAAGAATGTGTCTTGCCACATTCCCGCGCCTGCGACATCTGCCTTATACGCCGCAGTGCGCATCCTCACAGAGTGTTTTTACTTTACAGAAAAGCAGTTTCCGGTAAAGTGAAAAAGCAGTTATTTCTGTACACTTACTGATGTACAGAAATAACTGCTTCTTATATTTTCTCAAATACGCTCTAATCGAATACTTCTTTCATACTGTCATAATGCAGGAAAATCCCTTCCTGGGCAAATGCCCGGATCTCTTCGAGTGTGGCGATCTTAAAGCCTTCCACTTCCTCCGGCTGTACTTTCACATCGTTATCCACAAAGTCCAGAATAAATTTGTAGATATCCACAAAATAGTTGTTTTTTTCCTCCGGATTCACCCGTTTATAGGAAGATGCGTAGCCGCCTGCAGCCTGGCTCACATCAATTCCGGTCTCCTCGCGGATCTCGCGGATCACTGCGTCCCTGGAATCTTCTCCCGCGTTGACTCCGCCTCCCGGTACTTCCCACCAGCCGGCACCCCATTCTTTGTCCAGCTTTCTCTGGGTGATCAGATAGCGGCCATCCGGACGTTTCAGCACACCAAGCACCGTCAGATGGTATTCATCCGGTTTCATGTTCCAGTCGTTTCGCTTCATCGTACGGCCGGTTTTCTGTTTCTTTTCATCGTAGATATCCCAGTATTCCATAATATTTTTTCTCCTCTGTCTCTTTTTCGTGAATATTACTGACCCGCTTTATGCACCTGGTACGGATTTATTTTTCTTTGGCATGTAAGAACGCAAAGGGTTCTTCATCGTGAAGAAAGTGCATCATCATATAGGCGCACAGAAGCGCTACCCGTTCTTCTTTCATGATCCGTGCCACTTCCTTCCGGTCTGCCAGAACCACTTCAATTTCTTCGCTGTCTTCCATGTATTTTTTACTGATCTCACCGGAAGCATATCCGTAAACTGTTCCGCAGCACTCATCTGTCATACCGACGGATGTATAATAAGGCTTCTGATATATGTCATCCACCACGATCGGCTCCAGCTTCAGTCCGGTCTCTTCTTTCAGTTCCCGGATCGCTGCGGTGTGATAATTCTCTCCCGGATCCACCAGTCCGGCCGGCAGTTCATACACATAACCACCCAGCGGATAACGGAACTGTCGAATCAGTACTACCCTGTCTTTCTTTTCTCCGTAGAGACTGTAGATGGCCACACCGTCCGGATCATTATTTTCTGCATGGCTCAGTTTCAGGTCATCCTCAGTCTTCGCCCGGGATGCCACATAATAGTGTCCTTCCCGTCCTACTTTATTCACGACATCCAGATCATAGAGATTCAGATATGGATTGGTTGTCTGTTTGTTTACTTTATTGATTTTTCCCATCTGGTATTCCTCCCACCCCGGTCGGAGGCTCCTTGTACAGGACGGATCAATTATGCCTGAGAGCCTTTTAACAACCGGCTGATATGTTTATATAATACCAGAGTTATCAGAGAAACTACAATACCTTTTATAATATTAAACGGTGCAACGCTGAAAAGGCAGAACGTTGTCAGACTGTGGATCGCCGGAATGATGGCTGCTCCCATCTCCACAAAGGTATCCACCGGCATACCAAATGCTTTTCCGTAAGCAGGAAGCAGTAACAGACCATTCACCAGAGCACTGGCCACTGCCATGCATACGATTCCGGTTGCCATACCGATGATTGCATGTTTCTTTGTTTTTGCCTGTTTATAAATAAAGCCGGCCGGCATAACCAGTGCGCATCCCATGATAAAGTTACCAAGTTCTCCCACACCTGCGGTCGTTGTTCCGTTCAGGACAAAGTTCAGCAGAATCTTGATCAGTTCGATCACTGCCGCTGCCAGCGGTCCCATCGCAAACGCCCCGATCATGATCGGCACTTCACTCAGATCCATCTTATAAAAACTCGGTGCAATAAACGGAAGCGGTACCTCCCAGAGCATCAAAACAGTAGCTACGGCCGCCAGCATGGCAATCTGCACCATGGTTCTGACACCTGTATTTCTCGTAGTTCCGGCCTTTTTCACAGTCTCTGCTGCTTTTGTTGTTGTGTTGTTCATTTTCTTCAATCTCCTTTCTTTCTCAAAAGGAAATTCCCGGTTTCTGCAGCCTGACACAAAACTATGAGAAACACGCTTCGCGCGTTTCTCAAGTTATCGCGGCAGTCGACAAGGTCTCGTGCAGGCACGGACTTTGGCTCGTTGCTCGCGTAAAAAAACCCCGGAAAGTAAATCCTTTCCGGGGTGTTCTCTCTGTGCTTTTTCTTTCCTGATATAAAATCAGAAAATCTATGTTTTACGCTTACACACGCTGCACTCTTCTCTCATCCAGACTATACTGTCGGTACCGGAATCACACCGGTTCAGCCATGTTTCCATGGGTCGCGGACTATACCGCCGGTGGGGAATCACACCCCGCCCCGAAGAATTATCCTTAAATTCTTGTTCATTATAACTCATTATAAGTCTGCATACAAGTATATTTTTTAGCTGTTTTTCACAATGATTTTGTGTAATATCCACATAAATCCACACTACTCTTTATATGATTACTGCAAATTGGTGTAAATTTTGGTGTAACCATCGGCATTATCTTTTTCCCATTTTTCAACCCGCGCAAGCTCACGTTTTGTTCTTTCCATATCTACATGGTTGTATACTTTTATTGTCGTTTTTACATCACTTTGTCCGAGCAAATACTGATTGGTTTTGATATCCATTCCTGCTTCTGCATATCTTGTACATGTCGTGTGGCGTAATATGTGTGGCGAAATATTGGGAAGCTGTATTTCTCTGGTATCATTCATATTAACTATTCGTTGTAGAGTTTTCCTGATGTTAACAGGATACAGATTTCTCCCTGTTGTTTTTGATAAAAAGATAAAATTCTTATACCCATCAACTTCAAAATCCGGATCTTTTTTCATCGAAAGCCAGATTTTTCTCTGTTCACAGAACATTTCATAAACATTAGCAGTAAGAGATATTTACTCGACTGTTTGGGGCATGAATCCTATCATAGTAGTACTGGAAATCTGGAAGTGGAATATCCTTCTTTT
>ENA-OPBL01000535-OPBL01000535.1-human-gut-metagenome-genome-assembly--contig:-NODE-535-length-39425-cov-20.382550_pt1 | contig 39425 bp, 33 predicted proteins | sample MGYA00241073_ERZ501461 | MGnify/ENA primary metagenome ERZ501461 (study PRJEB25962, sample SAMEA2042630) | human gut metagenome | biome: human gut; feature: human-associated habitat; material: faeces... | reverse complement strand
GGTTCATCTGCATTTCCAGCCACTGCTGGCGGCTGATGAGCACGGCGCGGGGCTTGGCACCCTCGTAGGGGCCAATGATGCCTTTCTCTTCCATTTCGTCCATGATGCGGGCCGCGCGGGCATAGCCCAGCTTGCAGCGGCGCTGCAGCAGGCTGGTAGACGCCTGCCCGGCGTCGATGACCACTTCCACGGCCTGCTTGAGCATCGGGTCGCTGCCGGAATCCTCGTCGGAGTCGGCGCTGCCGCTGCCGCCCTTTTTGCCATCCTGAATGGCGTGGCGCTCCATCGCTTCGATCATGGCCTCGTCATACTGGACGGTGGCGCTCTGCTTGATGAAATTCAGCACCCGGCTGATCTCTTCATCCCGGACAAAGGTGCCCTGAATCCGGGTGGGCTTGGGAGCGCCCACGGGCATGAAGAGCATGTCACCCATGCCCAGCAGCTTCTCGGCACCGGCACCATCCAGAATGGTGCGGCTGTCCACCTGGCTGGACACCGCAAACGCAATGCGGCTGGGGATGTTGGCCTTGATCAGGCCGGTGATGACGTCCACGCTGGGACGCTGGGTAGCCACGATGAGATGCATCCCGGCCGCGCGGGCTTTCTGGGCAATGCGGCAGATGGAGTCCTCCACGTCCTTGCCCACCACCATCATCAGGTCGGCCAGCTCGTCGATGATGATGGCAATGTAGGGCATCTTTTCCAGCGTGGGGTCGGTGGCCGCCAGCTTGTTGAACGATTTGATATCGCGGACGTTGTTCTCCGCGAACATGTGGTAGCGCCGCTCCATCTCCTGCACCGCGGAGCCCAGAGCACCTGCCGCCTTTTTCGGCTCGGTGACCACGGGCATGAGCAGATGAGGGATGCCATTGTACTCCGCCAGCTCCACGACTTTGGGGTCGATGAGGAGGAGCTTGACGTCCTCGGGGCTGGAGCGGAACAGCAGGCTCATGATGATGCTGTTGACACAGACGGATTTACCACTGCCCGTGCTGCCCGCAATGAGCAGGTGGGGCATCTTGCACAGGTCGGCCACCTGGGCCACACCGGCAATGTCCTTGCCCAGGGCAATGCCCAGGGGCGAAGTCATCCGCAGGAACGCCTGACTCTCAAACACGCTGCGGATATAAACGGGGGTCTTTTTGTGGTTGGGCACCTCGATGCCCACAGCAGGCTTGCCCGGGATGGGGGCCTCCATGCGGACATCGGCCACGGCGAGGTTCAGGGCGATATCGTCCGCCAGCGAGGTGATGCGGCTGATCTTGACACCCGCCATCGGCTGCACCTCGTACCGGGTGACCGAGGGACCGCGGGAGATATCCAGCACTCGGGTGCGGACGCCAAAGCTCTCCAGCGTATCCACCAGCTTCTGGGCGTTGGCCTTGAGCTCGTCCTGCGCGCCCACATCCGTTTCCTCGGGGGCACGCTCAAACAGCTCGATGGAGGGGTACTGATACTGGTAGGTCTCCACCGTCTCGGCTTCTTCGGCAGGGACGCTGGCGGCGGCCTGCTCCGAGGCGGCAGGCTTTTCCATGGCCGCCGCCACTAAGGTATTGAGGTCTTTCTCCTCCACCGGCTCAGAGGTAATACTGATCCAGCCGTCCTCGTCCGGGGCGGAGCGGAACGCCACAGCGTTCTCCGCGCTCACCCGGTGCGGCTCCGCAGGGCGGACCGGGATGGGCTCAAACTCCGGTTCTTCCACAGCAGGGGCATCCGCATTCAGGCCCGGCATAGCGGGCGTCTGGGTGGGGGCCGGGGCGATATCCGCCGGGGCCACCGCAATGTCGCCGGGTTCCGGCGCGGGCCCTGGCTCCGGCTTGCGGAAGAAGTCCTCCGCCGGGGTCTCCACCGCATCCGGCACCACCGGCTTGACGATGGCGCGGGGTGCCGCGCTGCGGAGCGGGTCCATGCCAAACGTGCCGCCCGGGCCCAGAATGACGGGCTCGATGGGCTCACTGCCGCCCTCTTTTACCTGGGTATGGTCCGGGCCCAGGTCGATGTCAAAGGGCGCGCGGGGCCCCGGGGCGCTGACCTGGATGGGTTCAAATTCCGGGGCGGGCTGAGGCGGGGGCACATCCGCCGGATCCGGAGCCGGAGGCGGTTCGTAACCCAGGTTGGGGTCCTGGGGCGGCTCGGGCTCTGCCTCACCCTCCAACTCTTTGGTCACCTTATGGCCCCAGGAGAGCACACCGGACAGCCAACCGGGAGCTTTGAGGCCGGTTTCTTCGTCGTCCTCAAAGTCCTCGTCCAGCTCGTCGGGATCTTCCTCCTCGTAGGATCCTTCTTCCGCCTCCGCGGCAAGGCGCTCCGCCCTGCGTTCCGCGCGGCGGGCGGCGTTCTGCTCATAGACGGCCACGCCTTTTTCGTGCACGCCGCCGCCCACGTTGCAGAGCCACTGCCAGACTTCCGCCGGGGTGATATCAAAAATGTACAGGCTGGCGCAGAGGGCCAGCGCCGCCATGACCAGATTGGCTGCCGGGCGCCCGCAGAGCAGCAGCAGATTACCGCCCAGCACGGCGCCCAGCGCGCCGCCGGACAGCCATGCGTTGACACCATTCTGGTAACAGGCGGCTACCATGGTCGCCGCCGGGACATCGGCGGGGATATCCGAGAACACGATGACCGTGCTGCTGGCAAACACCAGCCCCAGCAGCAGCTTTGCAATGTGGGGCAGCAGGTCCTCGCCGCGGGTGTACAGGATGGCCAGATAGCACAGCGCCGCGCCCACCACAAAGCTGCCGCAGCCAAACACGCCAAACAGCGCGTCGTGCAGAGTCTTCCAGACCGCGCTGCCCGGCACAAAAGCCAGCGCCATGAGGATGAGGCCCAAAAACAAGGTCACCAGCCCCGCAGGCATCCGGTCCTGTGCCCGGCTTCTCCGGCGCTGTCTGCCGCGCCCCGCAGTGGATTTTCGTTTCCGTTTTGCCATGTTCGCTCTTCCCTGTCGTTTCTATGATAAAATCGATTTCGATACTTCTCGATTCTTTCATTGTACCACGCGGAAAGTCAAATGGCAAATCATCCTTTTTCGATTTCCTGATACAACCACTCCAACGCATCCGAAATGCCGCCCAACTGGTCGATGAGCTTTTCCCGCACGGCCTTGCGGCCGTCCAGCACCGTGCCAACATCCATCACCAGCTCCCCGGTGCGGAGCATCAGCTCGGTGTAGCGCTTTTCCGTCATGCCGCTGTGGGCCGCCACAAAACCGGTGATCCGCTCCTGCATCTGCTCAAACCACCGCATGGTCTGGGGCACGCCCAAAATCATGCCGGAATGGCGCACCGGGTGGATGGTCATGGTGGCCGTGGGCACAATAAAGCTCCGCCGGGCGCTCACCGCCAGCGGGATCCCAATGGAGTGCCCGCCGCCCAGCACCACGGCGGCGCTGGGCTTGGAGATGCTGGCAATGAGCTCCGCCAGCGCCAGCCCGGCCTCCACATCCCCGCCCACCGTGTTGAGCAGCACCAGCAGCCCCTCGATGCCGGGGTCCTCCTGCACCGCCACCAGCTGGGGGATGACATGCTCATATTTGGTGGTTTTCTGGCCCTGGGGCGCTTCCACATGGCCCTCCACCTGCCCCACTACCGTCAGACAGTGGATGGCGTGTTTGCCCCGGGTGCGCCAGATGCTGCCCAGGTCCTCGATCTGCTCCTGTTCCAGCCGCTGCTGCTCCACAGGTCTGCTTTTTTCGTCGTTCGTTTTCTCTGCCATCTTCCATCCTCCCGGCCGTTTTTTCTCAGGATTCCCCGGGCGGCACGGTGCTATTCCAAAAGCTAAAAATCTTAGCCCAAAAATTTTGTCCAAAGGGTTTGACATTCTCGTATCAGGCTGTATACTTTATATTAACTAAAACATTGTCAAGTATGTATCATTATTGCAAAAATTCTGAGAATCTGTCGGCGCGTCCTGCTTGCACTGCTTCCCCGCCCGGCACCTTTTGCAGAAAGGAGATTTTCTGATATGAACACCCCCGGAAAAGCGTCGCTCCCCGTCATCAAGCGGCTGCCCAAATATTACCGCTACCTGCGCACGTTAAAAAATGATGGCATCACCAGCATCTCGTCCCGTGAGCTGGCTGCTCAGATGGGCACCACCGCCTCCCAGGTGCGGCAGGATTTCAACTGCATCGGCGATGTGAATGGTCGGCAGGGCATCGGCTACTCGGTGGAGAACCTGCTCTCCATCCTGGAGCAGCTGCTGTTTGGCAACGGCGACCTTCTGCCCACCATCCTCATCGGCTGCGGCCGCTTAGGCAAGGCCGTGAGCCGTTTTATCACCACCGACACCAATGGTTACAAGCTGATCGCTGCCTTTGATAACTCCGCCGACGAAGTGGGCAAGGAGATCAGCGGCGTGCAGATCTTGAACATCGACGAACTGGAAGCGTTCTGCGCCGAGCATCACCCCGAAGTGGCCGTTCTCTGCCTGCCCCGCAGCGGTGCCGAGGAGCTGAGCAGCCGCCTGGTCAGCCTGGGCATCCAGGGCTTCTGGAATTTCTCCCACTACGACCTGTCCATTTCTTACCCGGATGTGGTGGTGGAGAACGTCCACCTGGGCGACAGCCTGATGAGCCTGGGCTACCGCCTGCGCAATCAGGACTGATCTCTTATACCATATAAAAGTAATCTACAACCCTCTCCGACCTATTTTGACTGGGAGGGTTGCCTTTTTATGAGGAGAAAACAATGGCAAAACTTTATTTTCGTTACGGTGCCATGAACAGCGGCAAGAGCACCGCCCTGATGCAGGTGGCCCACAACTACGAGGAGCAGGGAATGCGGGTGCTCATCCTCAAGCCGCAGGTGGATACCAAGGGCGGCGGCGAGCTGGTCAGCCGCCTGGGCGTGCGCCGCAAGGCCGACCTGCTGGTTCCCCCGGAAATGGACGTGTTTGCAGCGGTGCAGCAGGCCGCTGCCGCAGCCCCGCTGGCCTGTGTCCTCTGCGACGAGAGCCAGTTCTTCACGCCCCAGCAGGCCGAGGAGCTGTTCATGGTCACGGTGGAGCTGAACATCCCGGTCATCTGCTACGGCCTGCGGTCTGATTTCTCCCTCAAGGGTTTCCCCGGCTCCACCCGCCTGCTGGAGCTGGCCCACACCATCGAGGAGATGAAGACCATCTGCACCTGCGGCCGCAAAGCCACCTGCAACTGCCGCAAGGTCAACGGCGAGTTCGTCTTTGAGGGCGAGCAGGTCGCCATCGACCTGCAGAACGATGTCCAGTATGTCAGCATGTGCCCCCAGTGCTATTTCAAGGCCCGCAAGGCGTTTTATGCGAAACGTGCCAAGCAGCAGCATTCAATTTAAAGATCTTTGCGCCGCCCATCCCGCCGGGCGGCGCTTTTTTCATCCATTTTATGAGTAATTAGTATATCAGTTGCAAGGCAATTCGCACGTTTATTGCGTTATTGATATATCAGTTTCACATGAGAATCATCTGTCTTCGATTGTTTTATTGTATACAACATTCCAGCGACAATTTTCCGCACCGTATAAAATTATAACAATTTACGTTGTTCTGTTGTCCAAGACCCTCGATTTCTATGCAAAGTGTTGAAGTATACAAGTTGCACAGTTTTTTAGCCGAAGTTTATTCATTCTGGCAAGGACGCCGATGCCTCCGCAAAAGTTATGACAATATTTGTGCGTTTTTAGAGTGTATCACGCCAAATTCTATCTTTCTTTTTGTGAATGCTTTTGTTATCATAATTGTATACAACGGATGCTTTGCAGAGGCTCCGTTCCACACGAGGTTTTCTACATCATTAGGAGGAGAACAAAAATGAGCAAGGCAATTTCTCGTCGTGATTTCATCAAGGTCACTGGCGCTGTGGGTGCAGCCGGTCTGCTGGCTGCCTGCGGCGGCAACAGCGGCGCGGCTTCCAGCACCGCTCCTGCTTCTTCCGCGGCAGCTGCTTCTGTTGAGGCCGTCGGCGGCCTGAGCAGCGACCCCGTTACCCTGACCATGAGCTGGTGGGGCGGCGAGTCTCGTCACAACGCATACCAGGATGCCATCAAGGCTTTCTCCGCTGAGCACAGCAACATCACCGTCAACCCCACCTTTGCCGCATGGTCCGGCTGGGAGGATACCATGTCCACCAAGTTTGCCGGCGGCGTGGCGGAGGATGTCTGCCAGATCAACTGGAACTGGCTGTACAACTATTCCAAGAACGGCCAGACGTTCGTCGACCTGAACAGCACCACCGATTATCTGGATCTGTCTCAGTGGGATGAGGCTCAGCTGGCTGCCTGCAACGTGGCAAACGCTCAGCAGTGCGTGCCCGTCTCCATGACCGGCCGTATCTTCTACTGGAACATGACCACCTTTAACAAGGCTGGCATTACCGAGGTTCCCAAGTCTCTGGACGATCTGATGGCAGCCGGCAAGACTTTCCAGGAGAAGCTGGGCGATGACTATTATCCCCTGCACCTGGGCGCTTACGACCGTATGATCCTGATGGTCTTCTACCTCGAGTCCAAGTACGGTAAGGACTGGGCAGACCCCACCACCTCTACCCTGAACTACACCGCGGACGAGATCGCGGAGGGCATCGACTTCATCAAGAGCCTGGTCGATGGCCACGTCATCATGAGCCTGCCCACCTACTACGGCTCCAACGGCGACAACGCCGCTCACCAGTCCACCGAGTGGATCACCGGCAAGCTGGCCGGCTGCTTCGAGTGGGATTCCTCCGCTACCAAGTATCAGGACGCTCTGGACGAGGAGAACAAGCCCGGCTTCACCGTCGGCGAGGAGATCAAGTTCGGCGATTACAACGGCGGCTTCTCCAAGGTCTCCATGGGCCTGGCCATCACCAAGACCTGCGAGCACCCCGCGGAGGCAGCTACCCTCATCAACTTCCTGCTGAACGAAGAGGCTGGCGCTTCCATCATGGGTTCCGAGTGCGGCATCCCCGCTTCCAAGGCTGGTCTGGCTGCCGCTCAGGCTGCAGGCGCTGTCAAGGAGCTGGTTGCCGAGGCAAACGGCAAGGTCATGGCTTTCGTTTCCAACAAGCTGGATCCCCTGTTCGAGTCCAACGACCTGAAAGCAAACGGCACCGGCGTTTACCAGGAAGTCTTCGACACCGTCGATTACGATAACAAGTCCGGCGCTGACGTTGTTGACATCCTGCTGGATGGCATGGATGCCGTCGGTTACACCGTCGAGTAATTCTTCCACACGCTGCAGTGGGGTCCGAGTTACGGTATAAACTCCCGTCCCCTCGATTCTGTTTGGTACATTGTAGGGGCATCCGCCGCCCAAGAGGTGGATGCCCCTTTTTTGCAAGAAAAAGATGTCTAAACTTTGACCAAGATGTGTCCAAACCATGCTGCACCCACCCCGAATTTTCAAAAAGGAGGATTCCCGGATGAAAGAAAGCAAAGCGCCCTCGCTCGGGCGTACCCCGGCCCAGAAGTTTTTTGACAAATGGCAGGGCCTGTTCTACCTGATCCCCTGGATCATCGGCTTCGTCGTCTTCAAAGCCATTCCGTTTGGCCAGTCGCTGTACTACAGCTTTACGGATATGAACTTCTTTGAGGGCATCCATGAGTACGGCCTGATGAACTACGCCACCGCGTTCACCAATGCCAAGATCACCAAGGCACTGATCACCACGTTCAAGTACGCGTTCATCACCGTGCCCCTGAAGCTGATCTTCGCGCTGTTCATCGCTTACATCCTGAACTTCAAGATCGCCTGCGTGAACCTGTTCCGTACCATTTACTACATCCCGTCCATCCTGGGCGGTTCCGTGGCCATCGCCGTGTTGTGGAAAGCCGTCTTCCGTGATGACGGTCTGGTCAACACCCTGATCCGTATGATCACCTTTGGTCACGCACAGGGCCCCTCCTGGCTGTCTGACCCGACTTACGCGCTGTGGATCATCTGCTTCCTGCGCATCTGGCAGTTCGGTTCCGCCATGGTGCTGTTCCTAGCCGCTCTGAAAGGTGTGCCCGCAGACCTGTACGAGGCTGCCACCATCGACGGTGCCGGCAAGTGGAAGCAGTTCTTCTCCATCACCGTCCCGATGATCACCCCCATCATCTTCTACAACCTGGTCACTCAGATCTGCCAGGCGTTCCAGGAGTTCAATGGCCCGTTCATCATCACCAACGGCGGCCCCCGCAACTCCACCACCCTCATCTCCATCCTCGTTTACAACTACGCTTTCAAGTCCAACGAAATGGGTATGGCTTCCGCACTGGCCTGGATCATGTTCGTCATCGTCTGCATCCTGACGATCATTGCCTTTACCAGCCAGAAGAAGTGGGTCTACTACTCGGATGAAAGGTAAGGTGTAACACTATGGGAATGAAAGCTTCTAACGCCATCGCGACGTTTTTCAAGTACTTTGTCCTGATTCTGGTGGGCCTTATCATGATCTACCCGCTGCTGTGGATGATCAGCGCCACCTTTAAGGACAACAGCGAGATCTTTGCAGGCATCGGCCTGTGGATCAAGAACCCCACCCTCGAGGGCTATCAGAACGCGCTGAACAACTTTGGCGGTTCCATCAACATCCTGCAGGCCATGCTCAACACCTACAGCTATGTTCTGCCCAAGGTCATCTGCACCGTGGTCTCCTCCTGCGTGGCCGCCTACGGTTTTGGCCGTTTTGATTTCCCGGGCCGTAAGATCCTGTTCAGCATCATGCTGGCCACCCTCTTCCTGCCCCAGGTCGTCCTGAACGTGCCGCAGTTCCTGCTGTACACCAAGTTCGGCTGGGTCAACAGCCCGTTCTATCTGGCCATCTGGGTCCACACTGCTTTTGCAACGGAGACCTACTTCGTTTACCAGCTGGTGCAGTTCATGCGCAATGTCCCGCGTGACCTGGACGAGGCTGCCGCCATCGACGGCTGCTCCTCGTTCCAGACCCTGTACAAGGTCATTGTCCCCATGCTGATGCCCGCTCTGGTGTCCTGCGCCCTGTTCCAGTTCATGTGGAGCTGCAACGACTTCATGGGCCCGCTGCTTTATGTGCAGACCCCTGCCAAGTACCCCATGTCCCTGTTCGTCAAGCTGTCCATGGATGGTGATACGGGCTTTGCCTGGAACCGCATCCTGGCCCTGTCGCTGATCTCCATTCTGCCGCAGCTGATCGTTTTCTTCTGCGCACAGGATCAGTTCGTCGAAGGTATCTCCGCGGGTGCTGTCAAGGGCTAAGCGCTCTTTCTCCCGCGGCCAAGACGGCTGAAACCACAAACACCCCCTGTGCCATTGCCCGTAAGATGGTACAGGGGGTGTTCTGTTGTTCACTGGCTAACCCTCTCAGGCCGCCTGTCGGCGTCCAGCTCTCCCAAAGGGAGAGGTGGCATCGCGTCAGCGATGACGGAGAGGGCAGGGCCGTTTGCCTCATCGATGGCTTTTGCGGTATTGCAGCGGCCCGGTGCCCATGGTCTCCCGGAAGACACGCCGGAAATGGGCGGCGCTGGCAAAGCCCGTCTGCTCCGCCACCGTGCCGATGCTGAGCTCCGTTGTCTCCAGCAGCTTCTGGGCGGCCTCGATGCGGCGGCCATTGATGTAATCCACAATGGACTGCCCCGTTACCCGCCGGAACAGGCGGCTGAGGTAGTAGGGCGAGATGTAAAACTTTGCCGCCACCTCGCTGAGGGAAAACTTCTGCTGGTAATTGGCGGCAAGGTAGGCGCAGATCTGCTCCACTGTCTCGTTGCGGGGGCGGGCGGCGTGGCTCTCGGCCCGGTACTCCTGCTCTGCATAGTGGAGCAGGAGCCCCAGGTAGAGCATCCCCGGATAATCCTGCTCGCCCCGGGCTTTCCGCATCAGCTCCAGCACTGTCCGCAGACAGCTGGACCACTGCACCGGGCCGTATAAGAGCGTGGCCTGCCCCGGCTCAAACAGGGCGCTGTAGTCCCGCTGGGCCGTATTCCGGATATCGTGGAGGACAGCCACCGGGAAGCGGCACCCCAGCAGCTCCGGCGGCACACTGCCCGCCTGCTGCAGCCGCCCGCTGCCCGGGCCCAGCAGCAGCGCGCAGCCAGGAGCCGCCAGCGTGGTCTGGCCATCCCACTGGACATTGCAGCTGCCGCCCGAGACCAGGATCAGATAACAGAGCTCTTCTTCGCTGGTGAGTTCTCTGGCCTCTGCTCCCAGCCGCAGGTTCTCCGCCACGATCTTTGCATTGAGCCGTTCCCGTTCTGCACGCATATTCCGCATCCCCCTGCATTTTACTTGCTTTTAGTGTACCATGGCTGGCCCGGCCGGGCAAGCCGCAATACACTTCTGTTTTTTCCATTTTCTCAAATCTCTTTCAGGAGGCTGTTTATGAATCTGTCTCTCATCCGCTCCATGACCCGCAGTGCGGTCTTTGAGCTTGAAAACGGGCTGTGCTTCCGCCCTGCCCACCCGTTCACTGTCACGCTGAACGGCGAAACCATCTATGATCCCTGCAACACCAATGTGTTCTCCCTCTTCTCCCTGCTCCCCGGCACCACTTATACCGTGGGCGTGCAGGCCGAGGGCGAGAACCTGAGCCTGGAGTTCACCACCGAGGCCGAGACGTTCTTTGTGGACGCCTCCCGCTACGGCCTGGTGGGCGACGGCGAGACGGACAACACCGTCAAGCTGCAGGCGGCTCTCTCCACCTGCCCCAAGGGCGGCACCGTGTATGTCCCCGCCGGACGCTACCGCACGGCCAGCCTGTTCCTCAAGAGCAATACCACCCTCTACCTGGAAAAAGGCGCCGTGCTCCTGGGCGATAACGACCGCACCCACTACCCCATCCTGCCCGGCGTGCTGCCCAGCGAGAACGAGGTGGACGAGTATTACCTGACGGGCTGGGAGGGCAACCCCCTGAACAGCTTTGCAGGCCTGCTGAACATCACCCAGGTGCACGATGTGGTCGTGACCGGTGAGGGCACCCTGGACTGTGACGCTCAGAACGGCGACTGGTGGGTGAACCCCAAGGTCAAGCGGATCGCGTGGCGTCCCCGCGCCGTGGCCATGGTGGACAGCGAGAATGTCTGCCTGCACGGCATCACCGTCCAGAACAGCTACTCCTGGACCATCCACCCCATCTTCGTCAAGCAGCTGGACCTGCTCCACTTCAACATCAATAACCCCTACAACGCCCCCAACACCGACGGCATCGACCCCGAGAGCTGCGAGTACACCCGGATCATCGGCGTCAACATCCATGTGGGTGACGACTGCATTGCCATGAAAGCCAGCAAAGTCTTCCTGGGCATGAAGCTCAAGAAGAGCTGCGAGCACACTGTCATCCGCAACTGCCTGCTGGACAAGGGCCACGGCGGCATCGTCATTGGCAGCGAGATGAGCGGCGGCGTCAAGGATATGGTGGTCACCCAGTGCCTCATGGACCACACCGACCGCGGCCTCCGCGTCAAGACCCGGCGCGGCCGCGGCAACACCGCCGTCATCGACGGGCTGGTCTTCCGCAACGTGGAGATGCGGGGCGTCAAGGCGCCGTTCGTCATCAACATGTTCTACTTCTGCGACCCGGACGGCCACAGCCCCTATGTCCAGTGCCGCGAGCCTCTGCCGGTGGACGAGTACACCCCCAAGCTGGGCACCCTGACCATGGAGAATATCGTGGCCACCGACGCCCAGTTTGCAGGCTGCTACTTCGACGGCCTGCCGGAGCAGCCCATTGAGCGGGTGAGCATGAAGAATGTCACCATCACCTTTGACCCCGAGGCCAAGGAAGGCCAGGCGGCCATGGCCGACAACCGCCCGTTTGTGAAAAAGCTGGCCATTTACGCCGAGAACGTCAAGGAGATCGACCTGCACAACGTGAAGATCGAGGGCTATGAGGGCGAGCGGCTCCACTTTGCAAATGTCGGCCATTTTGAGGAGGACTGAAAGCCATGACGCATTCTGAAATTCTGACCATGCTGGGCGATTACGTGGATTTCCTCATCGCCCATTCCAGCGCCGAAGCACCCCTGTGGAACATTGAGAAAGTGCGCAGCGGCAAACCCAACAAGTGGAACTACATCGACGGCTGCATGATCACGGCCTGCCTGAGCCTGTACCACACCACGGGCGACCAGAAGTATCTGGATTTCTCCAAAAACTTCATCGACTATTTTGTGCAGGAAGACGGCTCCATCCAGACCTACGACCCCAAGGAGTACAACCTGGACAACGTGAATCAGGGCAAGAACCTGTTCACCCTGTACGACATTTACGGCGAGGAGAAATACCGCAAGGCCATTGATGTCATCCGCAGCCAGCTGGAGACCCAGCCCCGCACCAAGGAGGGCAACTTCTGGCACAAAGACATCTACCCCTGGCAGGTCTGGCTGGACGGCACCTACATGGCCCAGCCGTTCTATATGGATTACGAGACCCGCTACAATAAGATGCAGGGCTGCATTGACAGCTACAAGCAGTTCATGAACATCAAAAAGCACATGCGGGACGAGAAGACCGGCCTGTACTACCACGGCTATGATGAGAGCCGCCAGATGTACTGGGCCGACCCCGTGACCGGCTGCAGCCCCAACTTCTGGCTGCGGGCCATGGGCTGGTTCATGGTGGCCATGGTGGACACGCTGGAGCGGATGGACGAGCAGCTGTACAACGAGTACCGCGGCATCATGGCCATGTTGAAGCAGACCATTGAGGACGTGCACAAGTTCCAGGATGAGGAAACCGGCATGTTCTGGCAGGTGATGGATCACCCCGGCGTGGAGGGCAACTATCTGGAGACCAGCGGCACGGCCCTGTTTGCCTACGCCGTGCTCAAGGGCGTGCGCCTGGGCTACCTGCCCAAGCGGATGGCTGCCTGGGCCGAGAAAGCATTCTACGGCACCTGCGATCAGTACCTCTCCCAAAACCCGGACGGCAGCTTACAGCTGGGCGGCATCTGCCTGGTGGCCGGCCTTGGCGGCAAGGACCACCGGGACGGCTCTCTGGCCTACTACTTCAGTGAGCCCGTCGTCTGCAACGACGCCAAGGGCGTGGGCCCGCTGGTGCTGGCTTACACCGAGATGATCGCAAAGAAATAAACCTCTCCCATAACAAGTAAAAAACCAACCGCCACGGTGACAGATGCCGTGGCGGTTGGTTTTTGCACTTTTTTCCTTGTCCGTCGTCCCTCTATAGAACGCATCTATATTGTACCGAGGGACAAGCCCTTTGTAAAAGGTCTGTTTGGTATTGCAGAAATACAAAATTTGTATGGCTGCATCCGATCAGGCTTCGGGAGCTTTGCCTCCCGCCAGTGAGGGAACGGGAGTTTTCCTGAGCGAGCAGTCACTGCTCATTCTCTTCCTCGAGCAGCGACTCCACATCGGTGGCCTTTGCCATTTCCTCGGCCGTCCAGTCCAGCTGGACGGTGCCGTCCAGTTCCAGCTCATAGTTTTCTTTTTGCGCCAGACTGCCGGAGGACAGGTCCCTGTCCGCATCCGAAAATCCCCTGCAGAAAAAGCCGATCTGTTTGGGCTGCACTTCCATCTGTTGGACCACATTGGTCAGGCGGCGGCAGTCTTTTGCAAAGGCCTCTGCACTGTCATAGGGGCCCTGCAGCCAGACGTTCAGCTCCAGCGTTTCGGTGTTGTCCGGTGTCAGCTTTTCCACATCGTTGTGATGGCTGTAAAGCTCCACCCAGCAGCCCATGTCCTTGAGGCGGATGTCCGATGCCTCCTGCTGGAACTTTTCGTACACGCTCTGCTGGTAGGCATCCCTCAGCCTCTGTTCCTGCTGCTGGACCTCTGGATTCACCTGTTCCCACACCAGCGGCAGGAGGGTCAGGCCAAAGCAGCAGGCCATCAGGACCAGACAGACGAACACCGAGACGAAATCGTATCTGCCGCGCTGCGGCTTTGTGGCATAGTACAGCACCTCGCACCCCAGCAGAACGAGACCTGCTGCCGGAACGATCTTCAGCACCAGCAGCGCGTCAAAATTCGGCAGAAAGTGATAAGCAAAGAAAAATATCCCCGCAGTAATCAGGCAAATGCCCAGCGTCACACTGCCCACCCGCCGGACAGGCTCTGCCTGTGCGGCGGCAGGAGGCGGATTTTTCGGGACCCAGCTCGTTTCCGGGGCGGTATCCGCTGTCGTCTCCTTTCCATTTTGGACAATTTTTGTTGAAACATCCGGTTCGTTATTCGTCATGGCCATTTTCCTCCTTTGCGGAAGTGTCATCCGACAGGGTCGTCTCCGGCGCATCCGGCTGGGCATGGTATTCCTGGAAGTCGGCATCCCCGGCAGCGTCTTCCTGTGCCTCGGCCTGCTTTTTGCCGGCCTTTTGGGGGCCGCGCACCAGCCAGACACCACAGAGGATGAGGGCCACGCAGAGCACCACATCCGGCAGCCGGTCCATCACCAGATAAAACGCCCGGAACACCACGCTGTCCCGGCCCCAGCGCCACAGAACATCGTTCAAGAGATTCATAATAATGTTCTCGTAGGCGATCAGCGCGCCAAAGGCGATGAGGGCCCAGCCCACCAGCTTGTGGCTGTCCAGCAGAAGCCGGGCAAGGCGCTTGTCCTTGGGGTCCAGGTGGACCAAATAGTCATCCGCCGGGGCATTGCCCAGGGCGATCTGCGCCCGGAGGTTGAGGGTATCAAAAAAGCTGTACATAAAAACGAGCAGCAGAAAAAGCGCAATGGGGGCAAACAGCATCGCCAGCACGCCGATGACACAGCACATCAGCATCAGCGAAAGACCCCGTTTCATATAGCCCTGGTACATCTGGCCTGCGCCGGGGATGAACGCAAACAGCAGGGTCAGCAAACCATTTTTCAGCATAACAAATCCTCACATTCTCAGGTTACACTTTGTTTGGGTGTGGTCGGGATCGCTCCGGCGTCGGGCGTTTTGCCCGGGAGCAGATTTTCCAGTACGCCGGAAAGTTTGTGGTAGAACTCCTGCCGGGTCTCCATGGGCTTGCCCGTCAGCTCCTGCGGCGGGGTGCTCATGGTCTGGGAGGGCAGAATGGTTTTCAGGTCGCAGCTGTGGCCCAGCATGGCCGTGATGGCCCCGGACCGCCAGAGGCTGAGCGCCAGCACGGCGGCAACGCCTGCCACGGCCACCCGGCCATAGGTGCTCTGCATCAGCCGCACCCAAATCGTCGTCATGATGGTGCCATGCACCCCGCGGGGCGGCGTTTCCAGCACGTCCGCCGTCAACAGGGCCGTGTAGCGGTCCATGCATTTGTCGCAGTAAGAGAGGTGTTCGGCCGCTTCCAGCCGCCCCAGCTCGTCCAGCTGCCCATCCCGCAGGGCCTGTAAGCCCTCATCGGTCAGGCATCCGTCCTCCCGGAACAATTCCAGTTCTTTTTCATCCATTCTGGTTCCTCCTTTCCGGTTTCTGCGGGGCTTCCGCCCCACTGGCCCGCAGCTGGGCGGCCAGCATCTTTTTGGCCCGGTACACCTGGGCCTCCACGGTTTTCTGGGGCCTGCCGCAGAGGCGGGCCGCTTCCGCGGCGGTATGCTGCTCCAGCAGCATCAGGCGGCAGGGCGTTTTGTAGGGCTCCCGCAGAGCCAGAATGCGGCGGGTGAGTTCTTCCTCGCCCAACGTCTCCAGCACCTGCTGCTCGGGGTCCGACTCCGGCGGAGCGCCCTCCAGCGCCAGCACCTCGTCGCCAGGGGTGTTCACCCGCCGGACCCAGGCGCTGCGTAAGTAATCTTTCGCCTTGTTGGAGGCGATGCGGGCCAGCCACTGCTTTTCAAACCCGGGCGGACAGCGGTCGATGCTCCGCCAGGCCGCCAGAAAGGTTTCCTGCGTCAGATCCTGGGCTTCGCCCACATCCGGCACCAGCTGGTGACAGACGGTGTAGACGAGGCCCTGATACTGCCGCACGAGCCGGTCAAATTCCAATGTGGTCAATCGTCCACGCCGCCTCCTTTCCCGTGGTGCGGGGGTGCTGTTTTTCGCGCCCCTCTGCTTTTGAATACGAGCCGGGAAAGCTTTTTCCTGCAGCTTCCTCAAAAAAATTTTCTGTGGTATACTTACTATATCACACAAGGAGGTCCACCGCCATGGCAATTCCCACAAAACAGGCCCTGTTGCAGGCACTTTCGGGTGCGGAGGGGCGCTACATCTCCGGCGAGCAGCTGGCCCAGACGCTGGGGGTGAGCCGGGCGGCCATCCACAAGGCGGCTGCCGCCCTCACAACGCAGGGGTACACGCTGGAAGCTGCCCCCCGCCGGGGCTACCGGCTGCTGGGCGGGGACCCGTTCTGTGCCGACGCCGTGGGCGAGTACCCCGCACCGGTTTATGTCCACGAGCGGCTGGACAGCAGCAACCAGACGGCCAAGCGGCTGGCACTGGCCGGGGCCCCGCATGGCACGCTGGTGCTGGCGGGCCAGCAGAGTGCGGGCCGGGGCCGGATGGGCCGCCGATTCGAGAGCCCGGCGGGCAAGGGCATCTATCTTTCTCTGGTGCTGCGGGTGCCGGTGCCTGCCTCCGAGGCGCTGGGCGTCACCGTCGGGGCTGCCGTGGCCGTGGCCCGGGCCGTGCAGAAGCTCTGTGGCATCGAGCTGGGCATCAAATGGGTCAACGACCTCTACTATCAGGGCAAAAAGGTCTGCGGCATCCTGACGGAAGCCGGCACCAGCGTGGAGAGCGGCCTGCTGGAATGGCTGGTGGTGGGCATCGGGCTCAATCTGACCACCACCCCCGCCGACTGGCCGGAAGAGCTGGCCCGTACAGCGGGCAGTCTCTTCCCGGGCGGGCCAGCCCCTGTCGGCCGGGCGGCACTGGCCGGGGCCATTGCCCGGGAGCTGCTGGCCCTCTGCCCGGCCTTCGACTGCCTGGACGAGTACCGCTCCCGCTGCTTTGTGCCGGGGCACTGGGTCACCGTCTGCACCGCCGCCGAGACCTACGCGGCCCGGGCCATCGCCATTGATGACAATGGTGCCCTCCTCGTGGAGCGGGAGGGTGGCCGCCGGGCCGCCCTGCAGCACGGCGAGGTGAGCATAAGACCAACGAAAACCGAGTAAAAAACACAGCGATACGAGTTCTGTTTGTCAGAAGCATCGTATCGCTGTGTTTGTATGTTGAATTTTAACGGGCTCGCCCTCTCAGGCGCTGACGCGCCAGCTTATCCTCCCTCTGTCGCGTTACGACATCTCCCTCCGGCCGGAGGGAGTCTTTCAAAGGGAGAGCTTTCCTATTGTTTACGGTATGTAGGGGGACGTATAGGGCGAGGGGCCGAGCTCGGCGGCTTCCAGCACCTTGACGCCTGCGGACTCAAACGCGTGGCGGAGGGCGGCGGCATAGCCGGGCTTCTGGGCCTTGTTCTGGATGCAGATGGTGATAACGCCGTGGAGCGTCGTGCACTCCACGCCGATGGAAGCACCATCGGCGGGCACCCAGGTCTGGAAATCGGTAAGATACTTCTCCAAGTCCGGGTCGGCAGGGACGAACGGGTCGCCCTGATAGCTGACCCAGAAATCCGAGGGGAAGCCGCTGATGTACTCGCCCATCTGGAAGACGCGCTTCTTGATCTTGAGGGAAGCGCGCTGGCGGTACACCTGGTACACCCAGCCCATCTGCTCCGCCACCCGGAAGAGCTTTGGCTCTTTGGTCAGGTTGTGGCGGATGTCGGCCTCCACGCCAGGCACCAGCGTGGCCAGCGTATCGGCCTCCGTCACCGTGACCGGCCGCTGGAACGAGGCCACGCAGTTGAAAAGGGCCTTGGGCGTGCCCATGGCATCCCGGGCATCGGTGGAATAGTTGTACCTCAGGTCATCCCGGCCAAAGTACTCCCGGCCCGCCTTGCAGAAGAGGGCCATCAGCGCGCTGAACGGTTTGACCCCCAGCGGCAGAGCGGCATCCAGCAGGCTCTGCTTGTCCAGCCGGACCCGGACGAGCTGAGGCTTTGCCTCGCTGGTCTGGGTGACCTCTTTCTGCATGTCGTTCTCCACCTGGCTCTCCGGGTACCGGGCCAGAATGTCTTCAATGTCATAGGGCGGGTCCGACACAAGGGGCTCACAGGCAAAGGCCGTGCCATACCGCAGGTTGCAGTAGAGCTTGAGCACCAGCGTCACGAGCTGGGAACCGCCCCGGCCATCGGCCAGGAAGTGGAACCAGTCGAAAAAGATCTGGTTTCCCTCACAGCTGCAGGCCAGCTGATAGTCGTCGGTGTCCTCCGGGATGTGGGGCTGTACATGCCCGATGCGGACCCGGAACGGCGCGTCGTTGGGGGCCAGGTGGGCCTCCCGCTTCTCCCAGACCACTTTCTGGAAGAAATACCCCGCCAGGGGCCGGGCCTCGTCACAAGCCTGCTGGAGCAGTTCCGCATCCACCGGGTCTTTCATCGTCAGCTCATAGCGGCAGAGGACCGTATGCTCCCGGTAATAATACACGATACCCTGAAAAACAGAGCGCTGTTCCGCATTCATGGGCGTTTACCCCGCGTGGGCAACCAGGTAATCGGCCAGGTCGCTGATGGTGACAAAGTTGCGCAGCTCCTTTTCCGGGATGCGCAGGCCAAACGTCTCCTCCAGGTCTGCCACCACGGTGAGGATTTCCATGGAGGACAGGTCCAGGTCGTCCATCAGGACGCTGTCTTCGGTGACATCTTCGGGCGAAATTTCAGCAACATCCTCCAGGATGGCGAGGATCTGGGATACGATTTCGGATCTTTCCATAGTGATTAGCTTCCTTTCCCGTTTACAAATCCGTGCGGGGACAGTGTGCCCCGCAGCGGGCTGGTTTATCCTGTTGTTTATTTGCGCAGCAGCTTGCCGGTGCCGGTACGGGGCAGCGGCTCGGTGCTGAACTCCACGGCGCTCATCCGCTGATACAGCGGCAGGGTGCGGTTGGTGGCGGTGATGTACTCCCGTACTTCCTCCTGCTTTGCTTCCTCGCAGTAGATGACGGCACAGATCTTCTTGCCCTTTTCCTTGACGACGCACTCTTTCACCACCGGGCACTTGGCCAGCAGGCTTTCCAGCTCTTCCGGGCTGACATTCTCGCCGCTGTCCAGGATGATGAGGTTCTTCTTGCGGCCGGTGATGTAATAATAGCCCTCCTCGTCGGCACGGGCCAGGTCGCCGGTGTGGAGCCAGCCGTCGGCATCCACCACCTCCGCGGTGGCCGCGGGGTCCTTATAGTAGCCCAGCATGACGCAGCCGCCCCGGATGCAGAGCTCGCCGTCCTCGGCGATCTTATACTCGCAGTGGTCGTCGGGCTTGCCGGCCGAGCGGATGTGCTTTTCGTCCTGGGCATAATTGATGATACCGTCGCCGCAGGTCTCGGTCATGCCATACACCTGGGTGATCATCATGCCCTCCCGGGCCAGCTCGGCCAGCATCTTGCCATCAAACATGGCGGAAGAACCGCAGGGGTTCCACAGGCCGTTGAGACGCTCCCGGCGGCCCCGCTTGACATCTTTGTAGATGGACTCCATCAGCATGGGAGCCACAGCCATGGCGTCGCTGTGCATCAGCCGGACATCGCGGTAGAAATCCCGCAGGTCGCTGGAGAGGTTGAGGGCCCAGCCCTTACAGGGCCAGACGAACAGGCAGATGAACGTGCCCAGATGGAACAGGGGCAGGATGCAGAAGTTGCTCAACACATCGTTCTTGTTCTCGGGCATGTGGGTATGTTTGTAATCCAGCATGGCATCGCCGAAGACCACCTGCGCCCCGGCGGTGGTGAAGAAGTTGCGCTCCGAGAGCATGACGGCCTTGCTGCGGCCAGTGGTGCCGGAGGTGAACATCAGCACCATCAGGTCATCGTGGCCGCGGGTGTTGGTGATGTCCATGGCGGGCTCGCTGTCCTTGAAGCTGTCCATGGGGCGGAGGATGGGGCCGTAAGCGGCCACCAGCTGATCCCGGCAGCCATAGTCGATGCCGTCGTTCAGGATGAGGCTGGGCTCCACCAGGCCGATCTCATATTCCAGCTCCGGCCAGGTCTTTTTCTGGTTCAGGGTCACGACCACACCGCCCGCCAGGATGATGCCAAAGGCGTTGACGCCGTATTCATAGCAGTTTTTGCTCAGCAGGGCCACCCGCTTGCCTTTGATATCAGGGATGGCACCGCGCAGATAAGTCACCACACGGCGGATGTCCTGCACATACTGGGCATAGGTCTTTTCCACCACGGTCTCGCCGTCGGCGGCCACATAGCGAAACGCCACATGATCCGGGTACTGCCGCTCCATGGTCTGCGTTACAAGTTCAAACGCGTTATCGATCATTCTTTTTGCTCCTTGCCTTTTTCTTTTTTACAACAACACGCCGGCAGCTGCAAGCACTGCCAATACCTTAATAATACCTGTTTTGGCAGGGAATTGCAACCGCGCGGCGCGGTCTTTTACAATTGTTTTTTTGCTGCATCCAGGTCCCGGCCTTACTTGCGCAGCAGCTTGCCCAGAGCGTTGCGGGGCAGCGGCTCCGCCGTGAACTCCAGGGCACTGATCCGCTTGTACAGCGGCAGGGTGCGGTTGCACTCGGTGATAAAGTCTTTCACCTCGGCCTGCTGCTCCTCCGCGCAGTAGACCACAGCGCAGATCTTCTGGCTCTTTTCTTTCACGATGCACTCCTGCACCGCCGGGCAGGCAGCCAGCTTGTGCTCCAGCTCCTCGGGGCTGACGTTCTCGCCGTTAGCCAAAATAATGAGGTTCTTTTTGCGGCCCGTGATGTAATAGTAGCCATCCTCGTCGATGCGGCCCAGATCGCCGGTATGGAACCAGCCGTCCTTGTCGATGACTTCAGCGGTGGCCTCAGGGTCTTTATAATAGCCCAGCATGACGCTGTTGCCCCGGATGCAGATCTCGCCGGTCTCATCCAGCTGATACTCGCAGTGGTCGTCCGGCTTGCCCACGGCGCCCATGTGGTCAGCCGTCTGGGTAAAGTTGAGGATGCCGTCGCCGAATGTCTCGGTCATGCCATAGCACTGGTTGACCACAAAGCCGTTGGCGGCCAGCTCTTCCAGCATCTTGGGGTCGAGGGCGGCGGAGGAGCAGCACAGGTCCCACAGACCGTTGAGACGCTCCACGCGGCCTCGTTTGTAATCGTTGTAAACGGTCTCCACCAGCATGGGGGCCGAAGCCATGACGTCGCTGTGCATCAGGCCAAGGTCGCGGTAGAAATCGCGGATATCGCCGCAGAGGTTCAGGGCCCAGCCTGCCGGCGGGTAGGACATGACGCAGACAAAGCAGGCCATGTGGAAGAGCGGCAGCAGGGTCATGTGGCTCAGAGGCAGCTTCTGGCCCGCGGGCAGGCGGTTGGTGATCCAGTTTTCGGCCACCTCAGAGTAAGTGACCAGCGTGGAGCACATGTTCCGCTCCGAGAGCATGACGCCCTTGCTGCGGCCGGTGGTGCCGGAGGTGAACATCAGCATCATGAGGCCGTCGTGGTCCACACAGTTGGTCAGCTCCCCGGGAGTGGAATCCTTGTAGCAGTCCATGGGGCGGAGCAGCGGGCCGTAAGCGGCCTCCAGCTGGGCACGGCAGCCGTAATCAATGCCGTCGTTCAAAATCAGGGCAGGCTCCACCTGGCCCAGCTCATATTCCAGCTCGTCCCAGGTCTTCTTCTGGTTCAGCGTGACCAGCACGCCGCCGGCCAGAATGATGCCGTAGGACGCCACGCAGAACTCATAGCAGTTGCGGCTCAGCAGCACCACGCTGCGGCCCTTGAGGTCCGGCACTTCGTTTTTCAGGTAGGAGACCATCTTGCGGATGTCCCGCGCATACTCGCGGTAGTGCTTTTCCACCACGGTCTTGCCGTCTTCGGCCACATAACGGATGGCCACATTGTCCGGGAACTCCTGCTCCATGCAGCGGGTGACCATATCATACACACCAGCGGGAACTTTGATCTTCTCTGCCATTCGTATTCTTCTCCTTTGTGTCAGAATGTCTGATTTTGGGATATCACGGAAAACGCTGGAAAAAAACTCCCCCGGCATCAGTATACCGCAAAGAGGCCGCAAGTGCAATATTTCATTGCACAAATATGCAAGTAAAAGTTACATTCCGGTTTGTGCAATTGCATGTAAATCCTTCCTTTTGTTGCGAGGGGGCGAAACCCTGTGGTACACTTTGTTCATCGCCCTGCCGCATTCAAATTGACAGCCACAGGAAAAAGCATTATACTATTTAACAACGCTAGTCCCACAAAATAATCCAACTTTTATCATTTTGCGCCAAGTAGGCGGCTTTCTGCCATCCCGGGGCGATCCTGCGGCGCAAAGGAGGAGCCCTTTCATGGAAGGTACCAAACCTCGTACTGCAAGCTCGCTGGGCATGTTCGACCTGCTGAAAGGCGTCGGTATGCTGCTGATCGTCTTTGCCCACACCTCGGAGCTTTACCCCGTGGGCGATATTTCCACCATCACGCCCGTCACGTTTTTTCTGTTTGCCTACCGCGAATCGCTGATGGCGGCGTTCTACATCGCCAGCGGCTACGGTTTCCGCAAGCGGAGCATTGGCAAATGCATCAGCCAGCAGTTCAAGACCCTGTTCAAGCCTTACGCCTACACCGGGCTTGCCACTACCATCGCGCATTTTGTCATCCATTATAAGACATTCGGCAATTGGAACAACGCCGTTTACGAGACGTATAAAGTGCTGGGCGGTTTTGTGCTGGGCCTGCCCCACACCGCCACCTATTTCGGGCAGGAATTTTTCTCCTGCGGCCCCATGTGGTATCTGCTGGCACTGATGATCGGATGGATCCTGCTGGACATCATCCTGAATATTTTCCCCGAGAGCTACATAAAATGGGCCGTACTGGGCACCATGCTGCTGGGCTGGGGCATCTCTCTTGTGTGGGAGGCCCCGTTCTGCATCGCGCAGGGCATGGTCACGGTGCCGTACCTGTACATCGGGTTCCTGGCCAAGAAAAAGCGCCTGTTTGAGAAAAAGTTCCGGCCTCTGGCCATTCTGGGCCTGCTGGCAGCGGCGCTGGGCGTCGCCCTGGGTGTGCTGCTGACTGGCAAAACGGACTGCGTCTCCCTGGGCGAGTGGACCATGGGCCCGGTCAGCATCCTGCTGGACGGCATTGTGGGCCTCGGTTTCATCGTCCTGTTTATGAAAGTACAACGGCTGCTGGACAACCCAGTCACCCACCTCATTGAGGCGGTGGGCCGCCGCTCGCTGTATATCTTCTGCATCCACACCGTGGAGCTCACGGCAGTGCCCTGGTACCTGATGGTGCAGAAATACGCTGCCGCCCCCACCAAAGGCCTCTGGCTGCAGTATGCCGTCTCGCTGGGCAGCATTTTCCTCCTGTGTGAGATCCTGCTGCGCCGCCGGGACGTGATGCTCAAGTTCTTCCCTGCTCGCCGCAGACACTTTGCGGAACACAAGCGGTATGTGGCAAAACATTGAATTTTTGCGGCTCTGCCGCTGAATAATAAAAACTGAGGAGAATCCGGCTATGAACAACGAAACTCCTGAAGCGGCTCTGCGCAGCCGCATTGCGGACCTGGAACAGCAGCTCAAACTCTCGGACGAGGGGTGTTCCCGGCTGGCGGCACGCTGCCTGGACCTGGAAAAAGAGGTACAGTCTTATCTGGCGGCCCACCCCCAGCGCGAGATGCACACCGATTCCCCCACCCTTTTGCAGCCGCTGCTCTACTTTGATGCAGGCTTCGGCTTCTCCGAGCGGGACACCCTGACCGCCCCCGACTATGTCTGCGACGAGCTGACCGGTACCGTGACAGCGACCTTTGAGCTGCCCACCGCCGCGCAGGCTTTGCGGTTTGACCCGGGTGAGCTGCCCTGCTGCATCACCAACCTGAGCTTTTCGGACGACCGACTGCTCTGCGTGCCCGCCAACGGCCTGACACTGCCGGGCGACAGCATCCTGTTTTTGGGCGATGACCCCAATTTCCGGCTGGAGGGGCTGACCCATTACCCCGCCGGGATGAAGCTGGTGGTCTCCTACTGCTATTTCCCGCTGGAGACGTTGACGGACGAACCCCTTTTTAACGCGGTGCTGGAGGGGGTGCAGCACTTCCAGAAGACCTGGAACAGTGAGGCCCGGCACATCCAGCAGCTGGAGCAGGCCAACGCGGAGCAGCAGCAGGCTGTGGACGCCCTGCACAAGAACATTGCCGAGCTGCACCAGGCCAACGCGGAGCTGACCGCCCGCTGCCAGGCCTATGAAAAATCGCTGGAGGGGGTGCTGTCCAGCAGCAGCTGGCGCATCACCTCACCGTTCCGCCGTCTGCTGGGCTGGTTCCACCGCAGCCGCTGAGCGCACTCATCACTGACAGAGGAGCGACAACATTCATGTACAGCAGTTACAGTCCCCTGCAGCGGACCCAGCTGTCCGGGCAGGTTTATACCGATACGCAGAGCCTCTATCTTCTTGTTTATGCCCCGGGCCGCCGGGTGGCGCTGGAAAACACCCTGCGCGACCAGCTCCACCAGAAATTCCGGCTGGTGGATTCGCTGAATGACGCTCTCACCCCCGCCGTGGCCGGTGTGCTGCTGGTGCGGGAGGATGTGGAGCTGATGTCCACCGCCCTCAACTACCTTGCCGCCGCCCTGAAAGACGGGGCGGATCTCGTCCTCAGCGACGCCGTGTTCGGCTACAACGGTGCCACCGCCCTCTACCAGAGCGACGCCCACATCTCCTGCACCGGCTGCGCGCTGGTGTCCCGCGCTTTGCTGGACCGCTGCCGCGCCGCCGCAAAGGACCCGGAGAGCGTCAGCGAACTGCTGGACGCTGCCGCCCGCCTGAGCGAGCGGTGCACCCGCGTCCCGCAGGCTCTGCTCCATTTTGAGCGAGACATCTGCGCCGAGGATGCCTATTCTCTCCACGGCAAGCGGGCATTCCTCATCAGCCATGTGCTGGATATGACGGGTGCTCCCATCGTGATGGTGAGCGCCGTGCCCGTGCTCCGCAGCATGGGCTATGAAGTGACGGTGCTGGGCCCCAGTGACAACGGTTCTTTGCAGCTGTTCCGGGACGCCGGTGCCGCCGTTATCACCCGGGCAGGATGTGTTTCCTCCCCGGCTCTGTGGGGGCTGGCCCTCTGCGCCGATTTCGTCATTGTCAACACCGTGGTCAGCGGGCGGGTGCTCCGGGCCCTGAGCGATACCGGCGTGCCTGTGCTCTGGTGGCTCCACGATGCCTTTGCGGGCTACCCGCACATTGCCCACCAGATCCCCAAGACCATTGCCCCGAATGTGGAGGTCTATTCCGTGGGCAAGCACGCGGCGGCGGCCATGCACGCCGTCCGGCCCGAGTTCGAGATCAAACAGCTCATCTACGGCCTGCCCGACTACTCGAAAGAAGACTTCCCGGTCTACGATCTGGGCTACGCCAATGGCCGCCCGCTCTTCGTCACCGTGGGTTCGTTCGAGCGGCGCAAAGGTCAGGATATCTTCTGCAAAGCCATCCGGCTGCTGCCCCCCGAGGTACAGCAGAAAGCCTCGTTCCTCTTTGTGGGCAAGGCAGCCGACCGGGAGATGATGGACGCCGTGCGGAACCTGACGGCCGATTTCCCCGCCAACGTCTTCTACTGCAAGCGGCTGAGCCGGGACGAGATCAAATCCCTGATGCAGCAGTGCACCTGCCTGGTCTGCGCCTCCCGCGATGACCCCATGCCAACCTTCGTCACCGAGGGCCTGATCTTCGGCAAGCCCTCCATCGTGTCGGAGCACACGGGCACGGCGGGCCTTGTCACCGAGGGGGTAGACGGCTTCGTCTACCGGGACGATGACCCCGCCCAGCTGGAAAAGCTGCTCTGCTGGGCCATTGAGCACCCCGCCGAGCTGGCCGCCATGCACGACGACTGCCGCGCCCTCTACGAGCGCTATTATTCCAAAGAAGCGTTCGCCCGGACGCTGACCACGGCGGTAAAAGAGCTGACCGAAAAAGTGGAACAGTGGAACAACAAATAACCCTCAAGGGACAGGCAGACGCCTGTCCCTTTTATCATATTGCTGTATTTGCCAAGAAAAATTTGTCTCATGTTCACAAAAAGCCCGCAGGGATATGCTATACTGTCCTCAAATCCCGTTGAGAAAGGAGCGTGTCCCATGCCCCGGCAAAGCCAAAACCAGAGCCCTGCCCCCTCCCGCAAAAAAGCCCTGCTCTCCGTAGCCATCCTGCTGGCCCTGACGGGCGTGCTCATCCTGCTGTTCAAGGATCACTGGGCCGAGATCTCCGCCGCGCTGGCCCAGCTTTCCCTCGGACAGGTAGCACTGGTGCTGGCGCTGGGCATCACCTACCCGCTTTTGGAGGGTGTGGCCAGCTGGCTCATCGTGCGCAGCCGCCTGCCCGGCTTTACCCTGCGGCACGGCATCGACAACGCATGGATGGGCACGTTTGGCAACGTCATCTGTCTGGGGGCCGGAGCGGTGCCCCTGCAGACCTACTACCTGCACCGCTGCGGGCTGGGGCTTGGCCCCGGCGTGGGGCTGATGACCCTGCAATACGTCTTCCATAAGGCTGCCGTTCTGGTGTATGCCACGGTACTGCTGCTTTGGAACCGGCAGTGGTTCACGGCCCACGCCACTGGCGTTTTGAGCTACCTGCCCGCCGCCTACACGGTGGTGGCCGGGGTCATCCTGGGGCTGGTGCTCCTCTGCACCGCCCCGCTGGTGCAGAGCCTTGCCCGCAGGGCTCTGGGCCTGCTGCCCAAGACGGAGAAATGGCAGGCCCGCCGGGAGAGCTGGCAGACCCAGCTGGACACCCTGAGCGAAGAGAGCCGCCACCTGCTGGCAGAAAAATCCCGCTGCCTGAAAATTTTCGCGGTCCATCTCTGCAAGCTTTTTTTGATGTACACCATCCCTTCCTTCTGCCTGCGGTTTATGGGGCTTTCCAGCGCTCTGAGTTTCGGGCAGGTGCAGCTGCTCACCGCGCTGATGCTTTTCCTCTCCAACGCTCTGCCCAATGTGGCCGGCATGGGCTCCATTGAGACGGCATTCCTGCTGGTATTCGGTGCGTTCCTCACCCGGGGCGAGACGATGAGCGTCCTGATGCTCTTCCGGATCGCGACCTATTATGTCGTGGTGGCCGTGAGCGCCGTGGGCTTCTTCTTTGCCCAAAAGAATGCCAAAAAATTGGGATAAGACGCACAAAAAGCCAGCCTCCGGCCGGAACGTTCCGGTCAGAGGCTGGCTTTGGTTTTGAGGGACGAAAGGACAAAAGAAAAGCGTCCCGGATCATTCCGAGACGCTTGGTGGTTGCGGGGGCCGGATTTGAACCAACGACCTTCGGGTTATGAGCCCGACGAGCTACCAGACTGCTCCACCCCGCGATATTTACTTGTCCGCGTCAGCCGCTCGCTGACTGCTCAAGTATAATACCACAACACCGGGTGGATGTCAAGCATTTTTGAAAAGAAAAATCTTACTTTTGCTTTTTGTGCTTCGGGTGGCGCGCTTTATAGAAGATCACGCCGCAGACAGCGCCCACTACGAGGAACGGCCAGTGGCCCACCAGGAAGACCGCCGCGCTCTGCACCGTCTCCACAAAGCCGGACCAGCCCTCCCGCAGGGCGTTCTGGATGCGGGAGCCAAAGCCCTCCTCCACGGGGGTATAGGTCTGCACCTCTTCCAGCGAGAGGTAGACGGTGCAGCACTCCACCTGGCGGCTGTACCAGTCCAGCTGGCTCTGATAGCTTTCCAGCTGGTACTGCACATCGCTCAGGGAGGACTCGATCTGAAGCAGGTCAGAGAGGTTATCCGCGCTGGCTTTCAGCTCCTGCAGACGGGCGCGCTGTTCTTTCAGGCTGTCCAGCCGGGCCTCGATGTCCATATACTGGGTGGTAACATCCTCGGCCTGCTGGCTCTTGTAGGTCACATTGCCCGTTGCGGCCACGGCAGCGAGGAAGCTCTCATAATTTTCCTGCGGGACCCGGAGGGTCAGGCTGAGGCTCCGGCGGCTGCCGCTGTTGGCGTACTCATCGCTGGACTCCATATAGCCGCCGGCTTCCGCCAGCGCGGCATCCAGCGCAACGCGGGCTGCGTCGTAATCCTTGCTTTCCAGCGTCAGGTTGGCCGTGTAGATGATCTTGCTGCTCTCCGCGGCGTGAGCACTCTCCCCGGCGCTCTCCAGCTCCCCGCTGGTCAGCACCGCCGTGCCGGTATCCGCGCCGCCTGCGGCGGCGCTGCTCTCGTTCATGGTATCGTCGGCCACGGCCGGGGCGCTGGCCATGGCATAAGAAGAAACAGAGTTTTCCATGCTGAAACCGGTGGCCTCCCGGGAAGAAAATGTGGCCGGGCCGGACGATTTGGCCCCTCCCACCCCGATGACTCCCAGATGGAGCACGGAAGCCGCACCACCTGCCACCACGCAGAACGCCGCGCAGGCAGCCAGCCCTTTCCACACACGACTGCTGGGGAAGTGGAGCGCCTTTTTATGGGCAGGCACTTCCGGCTGTTTCCGCGTGACGGTTTTTGCAGCAGGAGCCAAGACGGCCTGCTGGCTCTGCATGGCCATCAGCTTTGCCTTTAAATCATCCGAGGCATGGAGGTCATCGACCTCCATCTTATATTCAAACCACCTCATCCTCGATCTCCTCCCTCAGCATCGTATGTAACTGTGCCCGCGCCCGCCGCAGCCAGCTCAGCACCGTGTTGGTGGGGGCGCCCAGCATCCGCCCCACCTCCGCCGCCGTGTAGCCCTCATAATAATGGAGGTAAATGGCGTTGCGGTAATTTTCGGGCAGAGAGCGCACGGCGTCCAGCACGCTGCCATCCTCAAAGGCATCCGGGGCAGGCAGGTTCTCGTCCAGCTCGGTGTCTTTCTGGTGGGCAGCGCGGGTCAGGTCGTGGCAGCGGTTGATGGCCACCCGCAGCAGCCAGGCCTTGAGATGCTCCTCACTCTCAAAGCGGCCGCTGTAGTTCAGCAGCTTTTCAAATACATCCTGCACCACATCCTCCGCATCGGCGGTGCAGCTGCAATTGTGCATGGCGGCACGGAACACCGTGTCGCTGTATCGCTGCACGGCCAGCGCAAAAACTTCATCTTTGGATAGCTGTCCCATAATTCGCATACTCCTTTGACACCCCGGCACCCGGGGCTCGATGGATTCTGATTCGGTACTTGGGGGACATTTCGCCCATTACACGGTTGAGCGGCCCCGATTATTGCAGGAAACGCACAAAATTTTTCCAGTGCGCCCCGGCCCGCCCGGATTCTTCGGCAGGCCTGGTACGCAAAGTATAACATGAACACGCGCAAAACAAAAGAGCCATTTGTCCGAATTCCGAACAAATGGCTCTGGTAGATTTTAGGGTACGCTCTCCTCAGCGGCGGTAGACCCGCTGGAACAAGGCCACCCGCTCCGCCAGGAATGTTTCCACTCTCGGGTGGTGCAGCCAGCGCTTGCCCTCCGTCCGTTCCACCAGCCGCCGCCCCAGCGCGGCGGGGTCCGTGTCGATGGCCTCCACGTCCTGCATGGTCAGGGTGAGCGTCAGTGCCGCCGGGGTGTCCGGCAACGGCGGGAGCGGGTCTTCCCACACAAAGGGCGGCAGCAGCTGTACCGCAACCACGGTGCGGGTGCACTCCTCCGTCAGCAGCAGGGCCGCCGGGGCCCCGTCCGGCATCACATGCAGGCTGCTGTAAAGCAGCTGCAAATGCCCCGGGGCCAGCAGCCGGGTCATGCCCTCTCCTGCCGTGGAAGAAAGGGTCAGGTACTCCGCCGCCTCATCCGCATAAACGCGCCGGGCCGGGGCCTGAAAGCCCGCGTACAGGGCAGGCAGCGCAAAGCTGCCCTCTTTGTCCAGCGCGTGCTGCAACGCAAGGTAAAACTCGGTCAGCGGGTGGTTCGGGTCCGGCTGCGGCATCCCGAAATCCGGCCGGGAGACATGTCCGCCGCCCATCAGGCCTCGTAGCCCAGTGTCGCCGCCATAACGGCCTTGATGGTGTGCATCCGGTTCTCCGCTTCATCAAAGACGATGCTCTGGGGACCCTCAAAGACCTCGTCCGTCACTTCCATGGCGTCGCGGCCAAAACGCTCGCCCATCTCCTTGCCCACGGTGGTCTTGTGGTCGTGGTAAGCGGGCAGGCAGTGCATGAACACGGCCTTGGGGCCTGCAATCTTCATGAGCTCCTGGTTGATCTGGTAAGCGGCCAGGTCGTTGATCCGCTCGGCCCAGACCTCCACCGGCTCGCCCATGGAGACCCAGACGTCAGTATACAGCACGTCGGCCCCCTTGGCGGCCACGGCGGGGTCCTCCTCAAAGCGGAGGGTCGCACCCGTCTGTGCCGCAATGGCCTCACACTGGGCCACGAGAGCCGGGTCCGGCTGGTACTTCTTGGGGGCGCAGGCCGTAAAGTGGAGGCCCATCTTGGCGCAGCCCACCATCAGGCTGTTGCCCATGTTATAGCGGGCGTCCCCGAAGTAGACAAAGTGGATGCCTTTCAGCTTGCCGAAATGCTCCCGGATGGTGAGGAAGTCCGCGAGGATCTGGGTGGGATGGAACTCGTTGGTCAGGCCGTTCCAGACCGGGACACCTGCATATTTTGCCAGGTCTTCCACGATCTCCTGCCCATAGCCGCGGTACTCGATGCCGTCAAACATCCGGCCCAGCACCCGGGCGGTATCCGCAATGGACTCCTTTTTGCCGATCTGGCTGCCCGACGGGTCCAGATAAGTGACCTGCATTCCCAGGTCATGGGCAGCGACCTCAAAGCTGCAGCGGGTGCGGGTGGAGGTCTTCTCAAAGATCAGGGCAATGTTCTTGCCGTGGAGTTTATCATGCGGGATGCCGGCCTTTTTCTTGGCCTTGAGGTCCGCGGCCAGATCAAGCAGCTGCTCGATCTCCGCCGGGGTGTAATCCAGAAGCTTCAGAAAGCTGCGGTTTTTCAGGCTCATTGTATATTTACCTTTCTATACGCAAATTTATGAATTTTTATGCGAATCGTTATGCCTTATTATATAGCAGGTAAGATTACAGGTCAAGATTTATTTTCCGGCCGCTGGCCTGATAGGGAGTCAGACGAACGCCCGCTTTTTTGAACATGAACCGCGCTGCCACACTGGAATCCGTATCGTGGTATTTATCGCTGTAGTACACCACTTCCGAGATGCCGGACTGGATGATGGCCTTGGTGCACTCGTTGCAGGGGAAGAGGGTCACATACACCCGGGCACCTTTCAGGTTGTTGTGGGCACTGTTGAGGATGGCGTTGAGCTCCGCATGGCAGACGTACATATACTTGGTGTTCAGCGGGTCGCCCTCCCGCTCCCAGGGCATGGCGTCATCATCACAGCCGATGGGCATCCCGTTATAGCCCAGCGAGAGGATCTTGTTCTCCGGGCTGACGATGCAGGCCCCCACCTGGCTGCTTGGGTCCTTGGAGCGCATGGCGGTAAGCAGAGCGATGCCCATAAAATATTCATCCCAGTTGATGTAATCAGTGCGTTTCATAACACATTCTCCTTTGGTTCTAAATGCCCCGTCCAGGCTTGACAGCATACGAGAAATCGACTATACTACAAATAGAAAAGGCGCTGTCCGCAATGGTCAGCTCCTCCTCGGCTTAGTCAAAAAGAATGACCGCTTGCTTGGAAGGCTTTGGGCGGTCATTTCTTTTTGCCGTTGGAAATCGTCCATGTAATCTGAAACGTCACAAAAACTGCTCCGCCGATTACGGCAAGCAGTTGTAGAACTTCACTCAGCGTCATAGAGCATCCCCCCTTTCGCGTTTGCGTCAGGGGAAGCAAAAAGGTTTCGCCCTCCTCTGGCGCATTGCCAGAAAAGGAGCGTGACCACCTGCATCTGCAGACAGCGCCTTTCGCCGCTGTTCAGCGGCAATTACAGAATAACATAAAAAAATTCAAAATTCAACGCAAAAAGCATCCATGCGTCCACCGGCGCACGGGTGCTTTTTCTTTTGGCGTTTTACAATCAATTTTCGCCACGTCCAGTCAATATGCACAAAACCATCTCTGGAAGTTTGGCAGGGAGAAGAAAGATTTTTTCAAGCAATCTATTTGAAAATTGTTTTGAGTGTGGTATTATCTTTGTAAAATATGCCACAAAAGCGGAGAGAATGCTCCGTGCGGCGGAAAGAGGGAAAAAACCGATATGAAATACGCAAGCAACAACATCCGCAATATCTTGATTGCAGGCCATGCCGGCAGCGGCAAAACAACGCTGACTGAGGCATTGGTCTATTTTTCGGGCGCGGCAGAGCGTATGGGCCGTGTCGAGGACGGCACCACGGTTTCGGACTTTGACCCTGAAGAAGCAAAGCGCAAAGCCAGCCTGTCGGCATCGGTCGTTCCGGTGGAATATGAGGGCATCAAGTACAACCTCATCGACGCGCCGGGCCTGTTCGATTTTGAGGCGGGCGAGTATGAGGGCATCCGCGCGGCAGAGAGCGTGCTGGTCTGCGTGTCCGGCCGCAGCGGCGTGACCGTTGGCGCGGAAAAGGCGTTCCAGCTGGCCCGCAAGAACGGCAAGGCCACCATGGTCTTCGTCTCCAAGTGCGATCTGGAAAACGCCAACTACTTCAAGATCCTCGAGGACATGAAGATCAAGTTCGGCTCCACCGTCTGCCCCTGCGTCGTCCCGGCCAAGCTGGACGACGGCACCCCCGTTTACATCAACCTGTTCAGCCAGAAAGCCTTTAAGTATGAGGGCGGCAAGCAGATCCAGGTGGAACTGCCCGACATCGGCCACCGCTTCCAGGGCCTGATCGAAGCCATGAGCGAGGCGATCGCTGAGACCGATGATGAGCTGATGGAGAAGTTCTTCGGCGGCGAACCGTTCACCACCGAGGAGATCGTTGAGGGGATGCGCAAGGGCGTCAAGGACGGCCTCATCACCCCCGTCTTCTGCGGCAGCGCCGTCAATCTGCAGGCACTGGATATGCTGCTGTACAATATGCACAAGCTGCTGCCCAGCCCGGCACATGACGCCTTCATTCTGGCTGAGAACGCCAGCGGCGAGCCCGTGGAGCTGCACTGCACCGAGGAGGAGCCCACCGCCGCTTATGTCTTCAAGACCGTGGCTGACCCGTTCGTGGGCAAACTGAGCTACCTGCGTGTCATCAGCGGCAAAGTGACGGCTGGTGAGCCCCTGACCAACGCCCGCACCGGCGAAGTCGAGAAGATCAGCAAGCCGCTCACCGTCATCGGCAAGAAGCAGGTGGACGCGGACGGCATCGGCGCCGGTGATATCGGCGCGGTCGCAAAGCTGGTCTCCGCCAAGACCGGCGACACCCTCTGCGACGCCTCCCGTGTGGTCAAAATGCCCGCTCCCGTCTTCCCGCTGCCCAGCCTGTTCATGGCTGTCACCGTGGCCAAGAAAGGCGACGAGGGCAAGATCAGCAGCGCGCTGGCCCGCCTGATGGAAGAAGACCCCACCCTGAGCTATCTTAACAATGCCGAGACCCACCAGCAGATCATTGGTGGTCTGGGCGAGCAGCACCTGGATGTCGTCAAGGCCAAGCTGAAGAACAAGTTCGGCGTGGAGATCGGCCTGGAAGCACCCCGCATCGCTTACCGTGAGTCCATCCGCAAGGCCTGCCAGAAGCAGGGCCGCCATAAGAAGCAGACCGGCGGCCACGGCCAGTTCGGTGATGTCGTGATCAACTTTGAGCCCTGCGACAGCGAGCAGGTCGTCTTTGAGGAAAAGGTCTTCGGCGGCAGCGTCCCCAAGAACTTCTTCCCGGCTGTCGAAAAGGGTGTCCGCCTTGCCGCCGAAAAGGGCGTGCTGGCCGGTTATCCCGTCGTGGGCCTGAAAGCCACCCTGCTGGACGGCAGCTACCACCCCGTGGACAGCTCCGAAATGGCCTTTATCATGGCCGCCAAGCTGGCCTATAAGGCTGCCATGCCCGAGGCAGGCCCCGTCATTCTGGAGCCCATCCACACCCTGAAAGCGCATGTCCCCAACGACAACACCGGCGACATTATGGGCGACGTGACCAAGCGCCGCGGCCGTGTGCTGGGCATGGAACCCGACGAAGACGGCTTGCAGACCATCATTGCCGAGGTGCCGCTGGCAGAACTGAGCAACTTCACCACGTTCATCCGGCAGACCACCCAGGGCCGCGGCTGGTTCACCACCGAGTTTGCCCGCTATGAGATCCTGCCCGAGAATCTGGTACCCGCCGTGATCGAGCAGGCTAAGAAGCTGGGCAATCTGGATGAGGCAGCAGACGACTGATTTTTCGATTTGCAATAAAACCTCTCAGGCCGCGCGTTGGCGCGTCCCGCTCCCCTGGCAGGGGAGTCCATGAGAGGAACCCTAAGACATCTCCAAGGCCCTGTCGGCACTTCCCTCTGTCGGCAGGGCTTTTTCTTGCGTTTTTGCGCAGGCTGGGCGGGGTTTTTGGTTGACAACGCCCGGGGTTGCTATTATAATAAGAAAGTCAAAATGGCATTCGTGTGTGGTTTTGCGCCCTGTGCGCCCGGCTGCACCCAACAAATAGACAAGGAGAGATTCCCAAATGGCACAAGAAATCAAGATGTCCGCTGCTGGCCTCAAGGCGATGCAGGATGAACTGGAATACCTCAAGACCATCCGCCGCAAAGAGCTGGCAGAAGAGATCAAGGAAGCCCGCAGCCACGGCGACCTGTCCGAGAACAGCGAGTACGACGAGGCCAAGAACACCCAGGGCCTGGTGGAAAACCGCATCACCGAGCTGGAGCAGATGGTCAAGAACGCTGTCGTCATCGACGAGAGCGAGCTGAGCGTGGATAGCGTGGCCGTTGGTACCCACGTTTCCATCAAGATGACCGGCGACGATGAAGTGGAAGAGTACGACATCGTGGGCCGTACCGAGGCAGACCCCCTGAACGGCAAGATCAGCGATGAGAGCCCCGTGGGCCACGGCCTGCTGGGCAAGGCCGTGGGTGAGAAAGCAGAAGTCCTGCTGCCCACCGGCCAGACCGTTGAGTACGAAGTGCTGGCCATTACCCACGCTGCCAACTGATAGGAGAAACCATGGAAGAGCAAAAGAAGAACCCCGCGCAGGGTCTGACCGAGAGCGAGCAGGTACAGGTGCGCCGCCAGAAGCTGGCCGACCTGCAGGCCGCTGGTCACGATCCGTTCACCCTGACCAAGTTCCCTCAGGACGCCTACTCGGCCGACCTGAAAGAGGAATTCAAGGATCTGCCCAATGAGACCGACAGCGGTAAGACCGTGGCTCTGGCAGGCCGTATGATGTCCAAGCGCGTCATGGGCAAAGCCAGCTTTGCCCACCTGCGCGACGACAAGGGCGATATCCAGCTCTATGTCCGCCGCGACGAGCTGGGCGAGGAGCCCTATGCCGCATTCAAGAAGCTGGATGTGGGCGATATCATTGGCGTCAAGGGCGAAGTGTTCCGCACCAAGACCGGCGAGCTGAGCGTCCGCGCTACCGAGCTGACCCTGCTGGCCAAGAGCCTGCGTCCCCTGCCCGAGAAGTTCCACGGCCTGACCGATACCGAGACCCGTTACCGCCAGCGCTATGTGGACCTCATTGCCAACCCCGAGGTCAAGGAAACGTTCGTCAAGCGCAGCCAGATCCTGAAAGAGATCCGCGCTTATCTGGACGAGAAAGGCTTCCTGGAGGTCGATACCCCCATCCTGACCCCGTTTGAGATCGGTGCCTCCGCCCGTCCGTTCTACACCCACCACAACACCCTGAACATGGACATGGTGCTGCGTATTGAGACCGAGCTCTACCTCAAGCGTCTGATCGTGGGCGGCATGGACCGCGTGTACGAGGTCGGCCGTATCTTCCGCAACGAGGGCATGGACCCCAAGCACAACCCGGAGTTCACCACCATTGAGCTGTATCAGGCTTTCACCGATTTCCATGGCATGATGGATCTGGTGGAGGAGCTGTACAAGCGCCTCGCCCTCAAGATCTGCGGCAGCATGGTCATCCCCTATCAGGGCAAGCAGATCGACATGGGCCACTGGGAGCGCCTGACCATGATCGAGGCTGTCAAGAAATATTCCGGCGTGGACTTCAACGACTGGAAGACCGATGAGGACGCCATCGCCGCCGCCAAGGCCAACCATGTGGAGCTGCCGGAAGTGCCCACCAAGGGTGCCATCCTGGCCGAGTTCTTCGACGCCTTTGTCGAGGACAAACTCATCCAGCCCACCTTTATCTACGATTACCCTGTCGAGATCAGCCCGCTGGCCAAGCGCAAGCCGGACGATCCCGCTTTCACCGAGCGCTTCGAGTATTTCATCGACTGCACCGAGTACGGCAACGCGTTCAGCGAGCTGAACGACCCCATCGACCAGAAAGGCCGCTTTGAGCGCCAGGTCGCCGAGCGCAAGGCCATTGAGCCCGACTGCAAGGCCCAGGTCGATTACGACTACGTCAACGCTCTGGAGTACGGCCTGCCCCCCACGGGCGGCCTTGGCTTCGGCGTGGACCGCCTCGTCATGCTGCTGACCGACAGCGCCTCCATCCGTGACGTGCTGTTGTTCCCCACGATGAAGCCGATTGAGCAGTAAAATGCAAAATTAAAACGCAGATACGATGGAATTTTGAATGGATTTCAAACGGCATCTGCGGTAATACACCACAACTACACCAATTTTGGGACGTTTTCCCGAAAAGGAGCCTTACAAAGCGGTGTGGTGTAAGAATCGAATAAGCGGTTGGTGTAGTAGGTACACTGAACCCAAATACGACAAAGGCAGGTACACTGTGGAAACATGGTGTACCTGCTATTTTTTTGAAAATATTTCAAAAAGGCCTTGACTGCACAACTTGTGCAGTTTTATGCTTAATCTGCAAGGAGGTCAAGCGGAATGAAAACATCAAGCGAAGTCGCTACACTTGTAGGAATAAAACGACAGAGAATTCAGGAATATGAAAAAGCCGGAATCGCTCTTAAGCCGAAAATTAAAAATAATCGCGGATATTGGATGTACGGTGAAGCTGAAATTGAAAGGCTCTGGCAAATCAAGTTTTATCAAGAGTTGAAGCTTGAGGTTCCAGAAATTAAGGCGATTTTTTCCAATCCCAATTATAACAAGCATGATGAGATTGAAAACCTCATTGCAGGACTTGAACAAAAGAAAAAAGAGCTTGAATCAATGATTGAGATTGCACGCGCATATAACGAAATGGATATTCTCCCTTCCGACCTTTGCGGCAAAAATAACAAGCTCGAAGATATTCCATATGAAGCTGTTGTTCCGTTGCTTGGAAAATTTCTGTCATTATTTTTTTCTGAATCCAGTGCTGAATTTTGGAAGAGTCTTATTGTTGATTTTGCTTCTGAAGCTGATGGAGAACAGTGGGCAAGAACAATAGAAAACATCGCAGGATTTTATACGAGAGGTGTTCCATACAATGATGATTCTGTTCAGCAACAAGTAGAAACTCTTAGGCAACTGGATAAGAATGTTGTGCCAGATTCGTGGTTTAAGCAGCTTGGACATTGCCGGATTTTAATCGGAGAAATATATGAGGATGATATAAAAGAAGCGTTTGGTGAAAAATGCTATAATTTTATCAAGGAAGCAGTTGATTACTACGATGCTTCATACAAGATAAAATCGTTAGAAAGTACTCCCGATATATTTCTTGAAATTCCTGCAGTAAAAGTTTTCCTAAATATTGAAAGTCTTGCCCAAAATAGATATACGACCGGGTCCGATGAAGTTCAATCTGAAATCCGAAAACTACATGAACTGGTTAGTAACATTGGAGCATTTTCGGAAGTGGCCCAATTAGAACTGCTAAACAGCATCGCTTCTAGTATTGGGTGTGAGTCATCAATTAAAATTTTCGATGGAAATAGGAAACATGGCGTTTGGTGGTTTACCTCCAAAGCAATCCAAATCTACTGCAAGCATCAGCAAGAGACTATGACGAAGGAAGGAGAAAGCAATGAATGACCGAACCGAACAAATTATCGCATCCTTGCAGGGCCTTGGCACGAGTCCTTACCGGCTCTACACCAATCAAGAGGTGATCGACCACCTGAAAGAGCTGCAAGCCGCAATGGCAAGGGGTGTTTTTGAAAAGACCCACGCCGAAAATCTCCGGGACAAGGACATCATGCTGCACTTCAAAACGCTGGCCGAAGAGTACGGTTTGGCGCAGACCGATACATATTGCCGCTTTGAAACCAATATGCGGGAGCTCAGCTATACCATCGGCACCTACATCAAAGGAATGTGCGGTGAACGAATGGCGAGGAAATCACTGAAGCTGCTTTCTCTGGATAAGAACATCCGAATCCTCTATAACGTCCAGTTGGAGGACGAGGATGTTCAGGCTGAGTACGATGCCATCGTTGTTGCGCCGTATGGACTGTTTGTTGTCGAGGTCAAAAACTGGGACGGTGATATAACGATCACTCCGAGCGGATTGCTGACAAAAGATGAAGGCAAGATCACTTATAGTCTTGCTGACAAAATGAGTATCAAGGAAGCTCTTCTGCGGGAATACCTGCAAGATCAGTTTCCGGCAAGCTTTCACACGATGCTCCTGCTTCCAACCGAGAAAGCCCACGTCCAAGACGACTATCAGAAAATCTTTGTGTGCTGTGGCGGCGCACTCTCCTATGAAATCCAGTCTTTTGAATCACCCGAAAACGCTATGACTGCCGAACAAGTTGTAGCTATTGCGGAAACAATTTGTGCTCACCATAAAGAGCAACGCACCCTTTGCCCAGTAAACTGTGATGAAATCATTGAGGACTATGCAATCCTGATGGCGCGTATTGAGGAACTGGCGGCAAACTTTGAATCCCTTGGCGAAGATCGTCCAGAAGATGGTGAACACTCCGAAACACAGAAGAAAACAACTGCTGAGGCAGACCGCAAGGAGCCTACTGCAGAGGAAGCATCTGTCAAACGGTTGTATGAATCCGTCAATTGGAGAAGCCTTGCAGCTCAGGCGGCAGTCGTCGCTGTTCCCGCCGTAGCCGCGGCGATTTACTCCCATAGGCGGAATATCAAATTATTTTGAGGAGGTTCTTTTCATGAAGCAGCGAATGAAAGATTTCAGGCAATGGGTCAAGGAACACAAAGGGCTTTTGGCTGTTGCCGGTATCTCTGTTACGGTGCTGGTTGCTTTGGTTCTCTGTGCAAGGAACAAAGATGAGATTGACCACATTCTTTCCTTGCTAAAAAAGACGGTGAAAAATGCTCCGGACGAGGATGTGGTCGGGAGCGTGAGCATCAATCTAAGCAATGCGACACAGCCCGTGTTGGAAGTGTACGATTCCGAAACGCATGCTGTTACCCAACAGATTCCCCTTTTTATCAGAAGGCTGCCCGATAATTGGCACCACTCGGCTGCGAAGGCAGAAGAAGCAGAACGCCTTGGTATCCAGTTGGCAATCAATGAAACGTTAGTTGATCCGCACCAGCGAATCAGAACTGTTGCATAAAGTAGGAGGTAAAAACCATGCACGAACTTTTAGCAAAATCTGACCGTCAGCTGGGTATGTGCCTGCGGATGTTGTATGACGAGGGGATGTCCGGTCCGCTGGACGTCCACTCGGAGATCAACGACAAGGGCAAGATGGAGTTTCATGTGCTCCTTAGGTCAGTTTACAAGGAACTACACGCAGACCGTGAAACGGGCTGCTGACAACA
>ENA-OPBL01000488-OPBL01000488.1-human-gut-metagenome-genome-assembly--contig:-NODE-488-length-41295-cov-4.575679_pt1 | contig 41295 bp, 35 predicted proteins | sample MGYA00241073_ERZ501461 | MGnify/ENA primary metagenome ERZ501461 (study PRJEB25962, sample SAMEA2042630) | human gut metagenome | biome: human gut; feature: human-associated habitat; material: faeces... | reverse complement strand
TCTCCTCCTATATTCATTATATTATCTTTCCGTTTTACTGTCAAACCCTGCGTCTTCACATCCCGTTCCTGTTTGGCAGTTGTATATTTCTTATTTATAAATTTATATTACAATATTATTTTATTTTTGTCAACATATTTTAATTAAAAACTTCATAAAAAATAAGAACTTCAGCCAATTGTATCTATAAGCCAAAGTTCTTTACTGATTTCCATGCCGTTTCAACATAAATAGCTAAAAATGTAATTTTATTTTGTATTAAAAATCTTTTTGATTATTTTCACCATACTTATCTATGAACACAGATAAAATGTGTAACATTCTACCGGAAGGAGGTACCGCAATATGTTAGCAAAAAAAATACTGTACTATTGCATTCTATGCTATAGTTACATAGTAATATTTTTCTTAATGCAGAATTTTGACAGGTCTACTGCCAAAATGATTGCACATACTGTTACAGAGATTCTCTGGAAAATCATAACAAAGATTTCCAAACTTATCTGTAACTGTATGGAAAAATAGTGCGTCACAAAGTACACTAAAGAAAAATACCACGGATTGATATTATCCCAATCCGTGGTACTAAAATCTCTTATTTAATATATTTTACTTACACACTATCAACTATTACTGTTTTTTAACAATTGATGTATGTACACCTGTTAATAAATCCGTATTTGTTACATAACCATGCTGATACTGATCTGCCGTAAGTGTAGTAAGTGTAAATGTTGTAGATACTGTAATATCTCCATCATCAAATGTAGCATTCGGATTTACTGCACCTACAAATGTAAATCCACTTACACCATCCGCAACTGGTTCACCATTCGCTGATACTTTATTTAACTTAAAATTAACATCATTTTCAGAATCAGATAAAATCAATCCGCCTTTTCCTTTTGCCTCATCAGCACTAGTGATTTTTATAAAATCCTGTGCTTTAACTGTTACAGTGTCGTTTGACCATGCAACTCCGTCGCCATCTTTTGGAAATGCCTGAATTAATAAAACATCTTTTGTTCCAGCTGCTGATGTTAATTCATTTGTGTATTGATCATAAGCCACAGTACCGGCACCTAATAATTTTGTATCATTTGCAGCTACTGCTTTAGTCTTTGCATTTACTAAAACCGGCACATTGCTGTAATTTACAATTCCATAACTGGTTGCAACGATCTGTTCATCCTTTGTTCCATCATCATTTGCATCCAATCTTAAAGGATTAATCGCAAATGTTAAATCTCCAGGTAATTCTACACTGATGATCGGCTGTACTGCTGATGATTCACCCGTTACTGTCTGTGTAGCACCATTTTCATTTAATTCATCTGCCATTGCTGTACCTGCAAGCATCCCTGTTACAAGTACTGCTGTTGTCGCTGACGCAATAAGTTTCTTTTTATACATGTTTTTATTCCTCCTTGAATATTCTAATATAATATATTCTATTACTTCTTTTCTACAACACTGGTGTCAACTTTATCTTTTCCTGTGTTACCAAAAGTTTTCGTAGGTACATCATAACCACCCTCATACTGTTTCTGAGAAATTACACTTAATGTAAATACAGTGCTTACTGTAACATCACCATCTGCAAAAGTTGCATTTGGATTTACTACTCCATCAAAAGTAAAACCACTTGCATTTGCAGCCTTTACTGTATCGTCTTCAAATGCTGCAAGTTTGAAATCAACACTATTTGCAGTTCCACTTAAAACCAGTGCTCCCGCAGCCTGTGCTGTTGTTGCATCATTAACCCCACCAGCAGCAGCCTTAGTTATTGTATTACCTTTTATTGTAACACCTGTATCATCTGAATAAGATACTCCACTAGTTTTTGCTGGAAATACCTGAAGTAAAAATACTTCCTTACCAGTCGCCTCTGTTGGCGTCATTTCATTTGTGTTTGTATTATATGTTACACTATCCTTCAAAGTAACTCCTGTACCAGCTTGCGCACTTGTCTTTGCATTTACCAAAACTGGTACATTGCTGTAATTCACAATGCCATAACTTGTTGCAACAATCTGCCCATCTGCTGTTTGATCCCCATCAGCATCCAGTTTTAATGGGTTGATACCAAATGCCAAATCACCCGGTAATTCCACACTGATAGTCGGCTGTACTGCTGTTGATACACCTTCTACTGTCTGTGAGCCGCCATTTTCATTCCATTCAGCTGCCATTGCTGTACCTGCAAACATACCTGTTACAAGTGCTGCTGTTGTTGCTGTTGCGATAACTTTTTTTCTAAACATATCTTCTATTCCTCCTTGAATAAACAATTATTATTAAATAAGAGCTTTATATTTTCAACCGCAATGCGGTATGAAACAATTTTACTTTACGGTTATTGTTATCGATGTGCGTACAGTATTATAAATCTCGCCATCTTTTATCTGCTGATGTGCCACTACAACATCGTAATCTCCCGGATCCAGAGTCTTTTCCAATCCAAAATTTTCGATACAGGAACCAACCGGTACATCCGGTGATGTCATAAGCACTTCACCTGTATCAGCCAATGATATCTCAAATCTCAGATCATAAGAATTTCTCTCTGAATTGGCAAGATAAGCATTGCTTGTCTTACATCCGTCTTCGAATACCCAGCTTTGTGTCATTTTTACAACAATCTTACCATCTGCAGCTTTTTGTTTTATTTCACCGGCCACATCACGCTTGTCGTCAGAAACCACAATTGCCGAACCGGATACCGCTGCATTCTTAAGTGTTGTTTCCTCTTCCTGTCCTGCACTACTCTTCTGATATAAATGTATGCATACAGCTCCCAAGGCTCCAACCGTTGCAAAAAGTACCAACACTACTACAATAACCAAGGTTTTTTTCTTTTTGCTCCTAGCTTTCACGTTGTTCTCATCCATGATAACACCTCAATTTTCTCTATTTTACCTTGTTACTGTTTTATATATCGACACAAACTTTAATATACTTTATAGCAATTTGGAAAAATATTGTATTTTTTATTTTTATTTCCATATGCTACCCGATTGCACTATTTAATAAGAATAAAGTGCCAGGATGGAACATACCAGTAAAAGCAGTGTCTGTGCCGTAGAAACAGAAAAAGTTTCAAAATAAAGAGAAAAATAAGAATTTAGTCTACCAATCAGTGAATTCCTCCATTTTCTCCAAAATACACAGTTTTTCTGTTTTCAAATACCCTATTCCTGTTTCAAAATCAACTGTTGGCTGAATTCCCAGTTCTCTCCCGACCTTATTTGTATCTAACTCTTCATAATTCAAATCGCTTCCTTTTCGCTCAATTGCTCCAAAATGCAATTCAGATCTGCTATTTAAAACTTTTTTCATAGCAAATACAAATTCTTTCAACCTCCTTGGTTTCGAATTTCCGATATAATATCTCTCCAAATCTTTCCCTCTTTCAGCTACAGCTATCATTTGACTAACTGCATCTTTTATATAGATAAAGTCATACATTTGCTCACATGATGATAGTTTAATATCTTCATTTTTTAGCATCTTATCTGCTGTACTATTTATAAATCTTCTTGACTTATCTGTTGGACCATATATATTTGAAATAATCAAAGTTATATATTCTATTTGTAATTCTCTTGATTTTGTTTTACAGACATAATCCGCATACATTTTAGCTCCTGCATATAACTTCCCCATCCCTGCCATTTCAGATGTACTTGCCAAATCATGTATTGCTTCATATTCCATAATTGAACCTGCATACACAAATCGTCTGCATCCTATCTTTTTTGCTGACATTAATGCCTGATATGCATTTTTTACATTATTCAACTGAATATCGATATTGCTTCTTTTTGGTTCAGTCAGTCCATCCCAGCCAAAATGAAAAAAGATATCGATATCCCTGTCCTCAATTTTCTTATCAATTTCCTGAATGTTCTCCAGTTCGCATACAACATAATGAACCCTATTTTTCCATACTTCAGATACTTTACTCATATTTCTGACAATAGCTATAACTTCATAATTTCTTTTTATCAATTCTTCACATAATGCCTCTCCAATAAACCCTGTTGCACCAGTAACAATTACTTTCTTCATAGCTACCACCTTACAACCTTACAGCCTCAATAATAATTTCAGCCATATAATCTATCATTTTATCTGTCATTCCCGGATATACTCCTACCCAGAATGTATTATTCATGGTAAATTCTGTATTGTCCAAATCTCCTACCACACGATAGGCATCTGTATCTCTGATTTGGTTAAAACACGGATGTTTAATAAGATTTCCACTAAAAAGCAGTCTTGTCTGAATGTTATGCCTTTCAATATACTCAATAACTTTCCTTCTCTTTATACCAGTGTCTGGTTTTATCGAAATAAGAAAGCCAAACCATGACGGTTCACTGTTCTCTGCCGGCTCCGGCAAAATCAGCCTGTCATGAACACACTCAAGAGCTTTGTGTAATCTATCCCAGTTATATCTTCTTTTTTCAATAAATGCAGGAAATTTCTTCAGCTGTTCTATTCCAACTGCTGCCTGAAGATCTGTAACTTTAAGATTATAGCCAAAATGACTATATACATATTTATGGTCATATCCCATAGGGAGTTCACCAAACTGCCTGTCATATCTATGCCCACAAAAATTATCCTGGCCACTCGGACAAATGCAATCCCTTCCCCAGTCCCGATAAGATAAAATCAAACGGTGAAGTTCTGCATTATTAGTATATACGCATCCACCCTCTCCCATCGTCATATGATGTGGAGGATAAAAAGACGATGTCCCAATATCTCCCCATGTACCTGTATATCTTGTTTCACCATTTATTGTATACTGTGTTCCAAGTGCATCACAGTTATCCTCAATCAGCCAAAGATTATTTCTATCACAGAACTCCTTTACTGCTTTTAAATCAAATGGATTTCCCAATGTGTGAGCAATCATAACTGCTTTTGTTTTTTCAGATAGTGCCTCTTCCAATTTTGTAGTATCAATATTATATTGAGGCACTGTCACGTCCACAAATACAGGTACTGCACCATATTGTAATATTGGTGTTACAGTTGTCGGAAATGCACATGCAACCGTGATTACTTCATCACCTCTTCTTATCTGCCGATCTCCAAGTTCCTCCGCTGTCAAGACAGAAAAAGCAATCAAATTTGCCGAAGAACCACTGTTTACAAGATGTGCATATTTTACACCTATCCATTCTGCAAATTTTTTTTCAAATTCATCTGCAAATCTTCCTGTTGTAAGCCAAAAATCCAACATCGCATCCGTCAGACTCTGCATTTCCTTTTCATCATAAACCCTTGAGGCATAACTTACTCTGTTACCTGGTTTAAAATTTTCTTTTGTTTCCTTTGGCTCTTTAAATTCATGGTAAAAATCAGCAACTAATTCTTTTATCTCATCCCGTGCTTCATTTTCTGTATTCCATCTCTTCATCTGCATTCCTCCATCTACCTGATTCTGCAATATATTTTTCATTTAAATTACTATTTATTTTGCTAAATTGCACTGCAAAAACTTTGATCACTCCAAAAATATTCCCATCTGCCAAATCTTCCAATCAACTTAATCCCCTGTTTTTCATAATACTGAATTACCCTGTCACGATATTTCTCCATGTGTAATTGATAAATAACATTACCATAAGGTAATAATCTATAATCTATAAATGCTATATCTTCATCCTTACACAAATTCATTTTTTGTATGGCATACAATGTATTCTGAATAATTTTATCTTTATCCACCCTCTCATTTTTTGTATGATATATTTCAAATTGCATTGAACTCATTCCTGCCGGCACATTATCACTGCATTTTATGCCAGGGCAATTTACCCTTGCAGCCATAATATCTTCATCGTATATATAATACCATAAGTATGGCATCAGATAACTTTTCCTGACTCCAACCGAAACAAGACTGATTTTTGTATACATCAATTGCTCTTTTTGCTCTCTTATTATTTCCGGACAATTCCTAGTCATTTCAATCAATTCCGGCAAAGGAACAGATGTTACCAGTTTTTGATAATGTACATATTCACCATTATCAAATAATATTATTTTTCTTCCTAAATCTATTTCTACAGCCTTCCAGTTATATTGTACATTTACATTTTCAATCAGTGGATTTAGAAATGTTTCAAATCCATTTCCTCCTTTTGGATAACGCATCTCCCTGGCATAATAATCATTTCTTGGCATAATCTCATATGAACCTCTGACTATATCTGCATTATTTACTTTCGGTAATCTTTTCCCTATCCATCCAGTTGACAAATCTTGAGATTCCACTGTCCAATATTTTTTTGTATACACATCATAAAATTTCTCTTTAAAAGACTTTCCATAGGCTTTCAAAAGATAGTCACTATAATTATTAATGATTAAATCCTTATCCCTTTCAAAGAAATCAACAATGCATTTTGTTTTAAAATCATTTTCCATAGGTGCTATATTATTAATAACCGGATGTTTAATCCATTTTCCATAATAAAAATTATAAGAAACCGGCTTATGAAGAATATAGTCACTTTTATCAAATATTTCTCTAACACGCATATCTTCTGTAAACGAAAGATGTACTGCTGAATCAAAAGTACAATCCTTCACTTTAAAACTATGACACAATCCTCCATAATAACTGTTCTGCTCGTATATTGTAACATCTTCATCTGTATGATTATAAGCATATGATAATCCTGCTATACCAGCCCCTAATACCACCACATTTTTTTCTATCATTTTTTCACCTGTAACTTTCAATCTGCGAAATACTCTTTTATCTGTTTATCCATACAGACATTTACATTCCTGTTCTCCATCCATTCTTTTGTCCACTCCACTGTCTTATTAACAGCCATATCAATCCCCCATTTAGGTTTCCACCCAAAATTAGTCTTTATTTTTGAACAATCCAGTTTCAGATAATGTGCTTCATGCAAATCCCCTGAATACTGATTAATCCATGTTCTATTTCCTTTCCAGTATTTTAGAAAAAGTTCCACTAATTTACCGGTTTCACAGCAATCTCCTTCATCCGGTCCTACATTATAATTCCCAGCCAATTCCGGGTTTTTATATTGCATTCCTACAATCAAAAGGTATGCAGACAACGGTTCCAGTACATGTTGATAAGGACGAATGGAATAGGGATTCCTCACTATTATATCTTCATCTTTTCGCATTGCCCGAATACAATCCGGTATGATCCTATCCTCTGCAAAATCTCCACCACCAATGACATTGCCTGCCCTTGCCGTTGAAACAGGGAGTAATATTTTTCCACTTTTATCCTGAAAAAATGACTGTATATAGGAATGTGTAACTAATTCTGAACAGGATTTTGAATTTGAATAGGGATCATATCCATCCAGTTCTTCATTTTCGCGATACCCCCAACACCATTCCCTGTTTTTATACACTTTATCTGTTGTTACATTTAAAACAGATCTTACACACCCACTGTTTCTAATACATTCCAAAAGATTTACCGTTCCCATTACATTTGTTTCATAGGTATATACAGGATTTCGATAACTTTCCCTTACCAAGGGTTGTGCTGCCAGATGTATTACTATTTCTGGTTTAAAACTATCAAATACCTTTTTTAAAAAATTATAATCTCTGATATCGCCTATTATTGATCTGATATCCTTTGCATACCCGGATATATAATACAAAGATTCTTCAGGTACATCTAATGCATATCCAAGAACATCAGCTCCCATATTCAATAATATCTTTGTCAGCCATGAACCTTTAAATCCTGTATGTCCAGTTATCATTACACGTTTTCCCCTATAAAAATTAAAATCAAAGTTATTCTTCATATAATACACACTCTCTTTTTCTATTTCCATATCTTCCACGGAGCTTCTTCATTTATCCATAACGTTTCCAATTTTTCTTTATCCCGCATCGTATCCATACATTGCCAGAATCCATCATGTTTATAACAGTTCAGTTCTTCATTCAATGCCAGCTTTTCTAATGGTTTTTGCTCAAATACAGTTTCATCCCCATCAATATAATCAAAAATCTGTGGTTCTAATACCATAAAGCCAGCATTTATCCACCCCATATCACTCTTGCTTTTTTCCCGAAAAGAACGTATTTTACTTTCCTCAATGTCCAATACACCAAAACGTCCTTCCGGCTGAACCGCTGTTAAAGTACATATTCCCCCTTGTTCTTCATGAAATGCCAATACTTTTCTTATATCAACATCTGATACCCCATCTCCATACGTCATCATAAACTTTTCATTTCCGATATATTTTTTTACTCTTTTGATTCTCCCACCTGTTAATGTATTTAAACCGGTATCAACTATTGTTACTTTCCATGGTTCTGCTACATGGTTATGAACCTGCATCTCATTGCTCCCCTTTGTAAAATCAAAAGTAATATCACTATTATGTAAAAAATAATTAGCAAACCATTCCTTTATGATATGTTGTTTATACCCAGCACATATAACAAACTCATTGAAACCATAATATGAATATATTTTCATTATATGCCATAATATTGGTTTTTCGCCAATTTCTATCATCGGCTTTGGACGTAAATGTGATTCTTCTGTAATCCTTGTTCCCAAACCACCTGCTAAAATAACTACCTTCATATATTACACCTAACATAGTCTCTCTAATTTCTTTTGTGATTTAATTCAACATGTCTTCCAAATTAATAATCCTGTTCTTTTCTATTCCCATTTTGCACAATTCTTCACAAATTGCATCATATACAAAAATCGGTGTTACTATTATTTTATCAACACTTCCTACCTTTTCTAAAAACACATTCATTTCATTTGTGAATATTTGAGTGTTCTCTATATTCTTGTCAAAAATACACTTACAGCAAATATTTTTCTCGCGAATATCGTGCAATAGATGTTTTCCCAAATTTCCATAACCATATATGGCAACTTCTTTATAGTTATATTGATCAAATATATTACCATTCTGCTCTTTCAAATCCATCCAGTGGTTTAACAGATTATAGTAGTATCTAAATTTATTAGATTTTTTATATTCTCTGTATTCCTCTAAAATACTCTCACTTCCATACGTCTTTTTTGCATAATCTAACCAAATTGCCCCAAATTTTTTAGTATCCCATATTAACCATGGTTTACTACCCCGACAAGCAAAATGAACAATTTTTATATCTGGATCTACATCACCTCCAATCTTTTGATAATTATATACATATGGTGGATAATTATATACAAATGGATTAACAAATTTTATATATTTATTCATTTCAAAAGATAAATAATCTTGCTCAAGTGTTGGGAACTTATTAAGTATAATACTTTCTACCATTTCATCGAATTTAAATATGTTTTTTATTTCTAAATTTATTAGTACTACGTCACTGTTTCCATATCTTTTAATATTGTCTATCTTTCTTCTATTCATTTCTTGTTGAAAATACTTCGCCCATTCTTCTGTAACCTCCTGCTTCTCATATATAGTATAATCCGTACACATTACAATGTAATTATCTTCAAAATCTTGATTATAAAAGTCCGAAATATCTCCTAATACTAGCGTGTCAGCTCCTAACATCAAAAACCTATCCACATCCTCAGGCAATAAATCTATTGCCTGAAGCCTGTTAAAATTAATTGTAGTTTCATAATTAGTTGCCCTTTTAATTTGTTCTTTAATTTTTAAATCTGTTTTAACTGTTAAAAACTCTAAGAATCCACCATGTTTTTGAGCAATATTTCTTAACACATCTGCATTTTCTTCTAAATCCTCCTCAATACAAATATACACATATATTTGGCTTTTGGGATTATTTTCATACAAAGATTCTAACATAACACTTACATATTTCGCATACTCTTTACTTGTTCCTACTACAATATTCATTCTATTTTTTATCATATATTTTATTTCCTTCTATTTTTTACCTACTACAGGTCTGCAACTTTATAAATGATGATAAACCAATTTTTTAAGAACCCGATAATAAATACCTTACAACAGACGATTTTCAAACAAAAGTTTTACTTATAAAGTCATAAAGCAATGTCATTTAATTTCTTCAATGTTCTTTCACTATTTTCTCTAATTCATCCAATACTATTATTCTTATATATCTTTAACTTTCAAATCACGAACTAATATATCCGCAATTCTCTTACTTGCATTTCCATCCCCATATGGATTCACTGCTCTTGCCATTTCCGCATACTTTTTCTTATCATGCAATAATTCAGAAAATGCTTCATATATCCTATTTTCATCTGTTCCCGTTAATTTTGCCGTACCGGCTTCTATTCCTTCCATTCTTTCCGTCACATCACGCATGACCAGAATAGGTTTGCCAAGAGAAGGTGCTTCTTCCTGAATTCCACCCGAATCAGTCAATATAAGACTTTGAAAGCTAAATCTTTAATATCCGATATCCGTTTATAATATGACTTTTTTCACATACCTTATTCTCCAAAATCTGTTTTTGTATTTCTTCATAATAACTGCTAGCAACATTAATATAAATATTCTCCGTTTCTTCTTTGTCTACATTTGCTAAATCAATAATTTCTTTCCCTTTAAATCTTTTCCCCTGCTTATTTTTATTATTATCTATAAAAGCTTCTACATCCTCTTCTTTGTAGTCAAATAATTTTATTACTCTTTCTGCGATGCTTCCAGTTCCAAATATGTATAATTTTGTTCTTTCTGACCTCAATTCTGATATTTCTTTTAATATTTTTCTTTTCTCTTCTCTCAGTTCATATTGATTTATATCAAAAAAATCTGCCAATACATCTAAAACAATATATTTCTTACCCAGCAAGTCCAAATTTATATCTAACATCTTTAAAATCTCATTTTCATTTTCCAAAAAACATATAAAGCTATCATCTCTTCTAAAAATTTCTTCTATTTCTTCTATTTCTTCTGACTCTATAACTTTTTCTACCTTTATGCCATGTACATCAAGGATTTTCTTCAAATTTTTACTTTTGTAGTCTTCCTTATAAACATATATTTTTTTACCGTTTCTTATAACTTCCCACAAAATATCTACAATCCCATCAACAACTTTACGCTTCCAATAGTTGCTGACATATGCCATATTTCCAAAAACATCACAATGTTTACATTGATTTATTTCATTTCGCTTTCCATTCTGCAGGTCATCCCTAAATTTATTATATATTTCTCCACACCAAATCTGTTTAAGTGTCTCTTTTCCTAAATCTCCTAATGTTGTTTTTCCCAATGCATCCTGGCAGCATCTACTGATTTTTCCATCAGGTCTTATGATAAGCTGCATAAATGGTGCTATACAGGTTGATGTGTATTCCGGCATATCTATATTCTTTCTGTTCGGTGCTTCTCCACCTCTACTATCTAATATCTGATGCTTCTTTCTCATAAATACATATACTTCACACCTGATATTCTTATATTTATCTTTTGTGATAATTTCCTCAATATTAGGTCTCAGACACAAATTGTCATCATAATTATCAATATATAATGTATCCAGCGACTTTATTAACCTGTCAAACCTTTCTTCCGTCAACAATATGCCATTTGTATAAATAGAATGATGTGCATTTGGTAATTTTTCTTTTGCATAATCTATAAAATCATATATTCTGTTATCCAATAATGGTTCATTATTTGAAAAAATACTTATTTCACCAGAATAACTGATCTCTTCCAATTGTTCTATTATGTTGTAAAACATATCTTCACTCATTTTATGAAATTCTCTTGTATCATCATGTCTGTTTACCGGGCAAAAACTGCAATCATTATTACATCTATTCAATGTTTCAATTTCAACCGCAGTAATTCCAGACACATCTCTTGGGTATGTTTCCAATGTTCTTCGTAATATATAGTCTGAATATTTGTCCTGTCTGCTCCAATATCCTGATTCTATATTTTTGTCCTTTAACGCATCCTGTACTATTATAATCATGTTCTATTCCTTCCCAATAGCTTTTATATAATATTTTTCACTTCATTTTCCGAATCAATATATTGATCCATGTCTATGATTTTTATCTCTGTATTTACTTTTTCTTTAATACTATTATAATGTCTTGTATTCATAATTAAAATTACATCAACCAAATCTATTACATCTTCATATGTATATATTTTATGATATTCATCTATCTCTCTCCCCCTCAGTGCCTTATCTCCATCAATTACATATTGAATATATTTTCCTTCTTTATCCATATAATATAAAAATGTCTTTCCTTTCAAACCAGCTCCCCATATTGCCACATTAATTTTTTTATTATGTAATTCATCCAGCAGTTTTTGTATTTTGTTCCTTTTATTCATGTAACAGTCTCTATATTTTGCATAAAATTCTTCTTTAAATGCTTCAAATGAAATATCGTTTGCCTTTGTTAAATCTAACAGCCATTTCTCATGTCGATTTTCCAAATATTCCTGTAAATATTTATTGCTTTTATAATTCGGTATTAATCTATTAATGAGCATTCTACACTCATCTAGGACTCTTTTAGGAGGCACTATATATTCTCTTCCTATTACTGTTTCACGAATATTGTTTATATAAAAAGCAGCTAATATTGCTTCCATTTCCAATGGATATTTCATCATTAAACCGCATCGTTTTATATAATCATATATATGCAAAAAAACATTTAGCCTTTCCTGATAATGATCCGTTACTTTATGACACATTGACATTTCCTGATAATGCCATAAATATAAAGGTTCACAAATAATTCCTATCTTATTTACTATATAAGGGTAAAGTACCCCTATACAATCCTCATCAAAATTTTGTCCCTTTATAAAAATTCTTTTTTCATTTATAAAATCTTTTCGAAATGCAAATCCAGATATCCTAAGAATACTATTGGACATAGACAGCTTTCTTCTATCAACAATATTCAAATCATCACTTATAGGTGGCAATTTATCTATATTAACCGTTCCATTACTATTTTCATTTTTTATAAAAACATAAACTATGTCATATTTTTCAACAATCACTTTATTCTCAATCTTCTTCGAAAAGCTTTTGTCAATCTCATCATCTGCATCCACATAAACTATATATTCACCTTTACTAATATTGGCCCCTTGATATCTTACAGTTCCTAAACCCATATTTTTTGTATTATATATCGCTTCCACAACTGGATTTTTTTCATAGTTCTTAATGATCTCTTTTGAACCATCCCTGCTTCCATCATCTACTATGATAATTTCATAATTATTAACTACTTGAGCTAATATCGAATCTATACATCTTTTTAAAGTTTTTTCTTTGTTATAGACAGAAACAACAAAACTTATTTTTATCATTAATTTTTTCTCCTTTTCATAGGTTATAACCTTTTTCTACATTACCTCTATATACAATATTTTACAACTTTTTCTGAATAAAAAATATCCTATAACAATCTCTCAACACAAAAATTTAAGTCTTTTATAACGGCCTGTTTTCTTGATATTTTCTCCTCTTTTGTCGTCAAAGCCAACAGAAGCATTATCTATAAATTTTTTCTTTCAGTTACTAAGTAAATTTGGTCGAGTATCATTATTATTGTATCAACATATTTTTACCCTTAGTCATTTTTAATAATTCATCCAATACTATTATTCTTATATATCTTTAACTTTCAAATCACGAACTAATATATCCGCAATTCTCTTACTTGCATTTCCATCCCCATATGGATTCACTGCTCTTGCCATTTCCGCATACTTTTTCTTATCATGCAATAATTCAGAAAATGCTTCATATATCCTATTTTCATCTGTTCCCGTTAATTTTGCCGTACCGGCTTCTATTCCTTCCATTCTTTCCGTCACATCACGCATGACCAGAATAGGTTTGCCAAGAGAAGGTGCTTCTTCCTGAATTCCGCCAGAATCCGTTAATATGATATATGCTTTTGAAAGAAAATTATGGAAATCACACACATCCAATGGTTCTATAATATGCATCTTTTCTTCACTTCCTAATTCTTCTTCTGCAATTTTTCTTACAACCGGATTATAATGAATCGGATAAATCACTTTCACATCTGGATTCTCATCCATTACTTTTCGGATTGCTCGAAACATATTTCTCATAGGTTCTCCTATGTTTTCTCTACGATGTGCAGTAATAATAACTAATCTGCTATCTTTTGCCCATTCCAGCTCACTATGTGTATATTTTTCCATCACGGTTGTATTTAACGCATCGATCGCAGTATTACCGGTAACATAAATACTTTCTTCTCTTTTTCCTTCTTTTAGTAAATTTTCTCTAGCTTTTTCTGTTGGTGCAAAATGATATTTTGCAACAATCCCTACCGCTTGCCGATTAAATTCTTCCGGCCAAGGTGCATCTATATTATAGGTTCTTAATCCAGCTTCTACATGTCCCACCGGAATTTTCATGTAAAAACATGTTAATGCTGCAGCAAATGTTGTTGTTGTATCTCCATGTACCAGAACAATATCTGGTTTTTCTTTTTCCAGAACTTCCTGCATTTTTGCAAGAATCTCCGAGGTTATATCAAACAGACTCTGCTGTTTCTTCATGATATTCAGATTCCAGTCCGGTACGATGTGAAATGTCTCCAATACCTGTTCCAGCATTTCTTTGTGCTGGCCCGTTACACATACCACACACTCTATCTCAGACCTTTTTCTCAACTCCAGAACCACCGGACACATTTTTATAGCTTCCGGACGCGTTCCAAAAACGACCATTATTTTTTTCTTCATATTACTTACCTTTTACTCCAATCCAGGCTAAAAACATATCATCTCCATCCTGTCTGTACAGATCAACATTCTCGCAGCTTACACTTTCACAATGTTTCTTTAACTCTGCGACCATTGCTTCACTGTCCATCCACCTTTCCCAGCTAGGACACTGTAATCTTCCCCAATGTTTCTTATTTTTGTCAATAATAATTACTTTTCCACCTGGTTTTACAATTCTGACAAGTTCTTTTATGGAAACAGGAATATTAATGGAATGCTCTATCGCTTCTATGCATAATGACACATCATATTTATTATCAGCCAGAGGAATATGTTCTAATGTGCCTACTGCTCCTGTGACAAATGCAGGTAAACACTCTATCATTTTTTCTGATATATCTATGCCTGTTAAAGACAGGTTCTCAAACTTTTCATTTAATAACTTTAAGAATCTTCCCTTTCCACAGCCGATTTCCGCTATGCTCATTCCATTCTGAATATTCTCTGCTACTTTCTCAAACTCGGCTTGTTTTTCATCTACATCTACTGGAAAAATCTGCACATTATCATTAAACCACTCCTGAATACGTAATCTGTTTGCATCTAAAAAATATTTGTTTGCCCATAAAATTTCCGCATTTGGAAAATACTCCGGATTTTTTCCATAACTGCCAAAGAATCCCCCTGTATTCATTTGTAATTTTTCTAAATCTTCAACCAGCTTATTTGCTAATTCATTTCTTCCAGTCAGATAACAGCAAATTGCTATCTGGGCATTTCCTGTAGAACATGTCCACTCAGCTCCTTCTACTCCTGGAATATACCCTCTTTCCTTATACATGATTTCAAAATAATTCATACAGTCAGCAATATATTTCTGCTGTTCCAATTCAATTAATGCTTCAATCTGATATGCAAGAAAATGCGTTAATGTTTTCTTACTTAAAAAATCTTTATGTGTAATATAGTATTTTAAACAATTGTCTGCTGCTATTTTCCAGTCGTTTCTTTTTCTATATTCTGCTGCTTCCTTTAACGGTGCTAATGTATATATCAAAATAGGTTCTGCTATAAATTTTTCATCTACAGCATATTGTATTTTATATCCATTTTTTCCATTATCTATCATCTGATCACACAAATATTCACAAACTTTATCTATTGCTTTTTCTAAGACAGATTTAAGGTTCTTGTCATCTTTTAATGCCAGAAATCCTCTCAATATTTGTCCACTATCAAAAACAAATTCCTTATTTTCATCAGCAGTTCCTTTTATACCATTAAATCCACCATTATCATTTTGTAATGTCAAAAGCCATTTTACAGCTGCCTTTGCTTCCTCATAATAGCCATATGTTACCAGTGTAGGAATGACATATCCTGTCACTTCCGGATATGCTGCTTCATGTGCACTCGTTGCTCGAAATCCACCATTTTCCAATGTATTATCAAATATCCATCGTAATGCCTTTTCCCATGGCTGTAATTTTCCATTCTTATTTTTATCATAATTGATACAATAATCAATAAATGTATCATCACATTTCAGATGTTCTGTTAATCCCATTGTATCCAATTCTTTTCCTATTTCTATATATTTATTACTTGTAATCAAAATAATATCATTTTGATTTATACTCTTTGCTAATTCAGCCATACCAATTATTTTTTTTCCAAAGAGTTTATTTTTCCATAATTCAGTATTATTATCAACAAATGCAGCAACTGTATCCTGACATCCACTTTCTTCTATTCTTTTATATACTTTCTGACCAGTTACGGATGCCCCAAATAAATAAACATTACCCTTAGACTTTCTCTTTAATATTGAGGCTGTTTTTTCTATTTTCTGTATCATATCTTTTCCCTCTTTTCATAAAATTTCTGTATTTTAAAATTTACCTTTTCCTTCATCTTTTTATCATTAATAGATGGTACATTTTCTTCCAATAATTCAATTTCTGCTAATTCTACCTCTTTTTTTCTTTCCGATGTTAATGATTTTGCATGAATTCTATAAAAATATAAACTTTCTGATATGTGCAACATCTTATATTTCCAATATACTCTTAACCAGAAATCATAATCTTCTACTAAAAATTTATTCACATTATATCCTTTTAAATGTTCTTGAATTTCTTTCTTATACAAAAAGCATGCTCCTACATTATTGTAATATGGTAATTCTTCTACCGGTCCAGTTACCTGATTATACAATATATAATCTTCTTCATCGATTACTTGATAATCAGAAAATACAAAATCAACATTATTATCAATTAAATTTTTTCTCAATTTTTCAAAAGCATCTTTTGCATATGCATTATCATCCGATGTCCAAGTAAAATACTGTCCTTTTGCATTCGAAAATCCTATATTTAAACTAGCTGGCAATTTCTTGTTTTCAAGATTGTTTATAACCCGTATTCTTTTATCTATTTTTGCATATCTCTGTGCAATTTCTTCCGTATTATCTGTAGAGCAATCATTCACGATTATTAATTCCCAATTTTCATATGTTTGTTCTAAAATACTCCTGATCGACTGCTGTAAATATTTTTCTCCATTAAAAACCGGCAAAATCACACTAATCATAATATTTTTTCCTTTCCCATGCTCTTCCGCTTCTTAAATCATCTAAAGATACTCTTTTATCAAAGTAAGATTCTACACATAATAATCTCAATTTTGACATATGATAATCTTTCATTACCAATGTTGTACAAATAGAAGGATATAGTCTTTCATTTGTAATAATAACCACCATATTTTCTGTTATTGATTCAGCATTCTTTATTTCATGACCTGTAGGTAATAACTGCCCTTGTTTTTTATCATCAATATCTACTACAAAATCAATCCATTGTTTTTCATAATCAAATATTTCCAAAAATGCTTTTCCTTTCATTCCAGCTCCCCACAATACAATAGAGTTAAATTGTTTTATTAATATATTTTTTAATTCTTGCATTTCCAATATCTTTGTTTTATAGTCTTTTATATAGTTTTCATAAATATCTGCATTATCTATTTGCATTCTTGATTCCTTTCAATCCTTTATATTTTTTAGTTAATTGCGAAACTCATAATTTATCTTTATTGTATATGCAAATCAAACACATATGCATTTACAAAAATTTAAGTGTTTCGCAATTACCTACTTTATATTTTTAAGTATATACTCTATATAATCACTCATGATACATTTTTCCTGTATTGTTTGATGTGCTTTATAGCCCATTTCAGAAATTTTATTTCTATTTTTGTCCAGTTCTATTATATCTTGCACCATCCCATTCACATCATTAAACTCAACCACAAATCCATTATTTCCATCCGCTATAAAATGTCTTGTGCTAAATACATCCGTAAATATAGGTACCGTTCCGGCAGACATCGACTCTAGCATCGTAACTGAACAGCCCTCACATTCAGAAAAATTAACTGCTATATCATGTTTTAACCAAAATTGTTCCATATCACGATATTCAACTTTTCCCAGCATATTTACTTTATTCGTCAATTTTTTTTGTTGAATAAATTCATAAATCATTTTATACATTGTTCCTGTACCAGCTATATCTAGTACATAATTTACCTGTTTTTTTTCTAATTCCTCAATAAACAGAATTACCAATTCAGAATGTTTATGCAATTTTTCTAATCTGGCTGCATATGCTATCTTTATTGGTTGCTTATTATCTAATGTATATTTTTTTTCTTTTACATCCGATATTTTTACAGGAGTTTCTTTAAATAATACCTTTTTCTTGTCTATTTCTTTACATTTTTTTATTATTTGATACATATCAAAACTTATGCACATTAAATAATCTATTCTATTTGCGATTTTAAGGTTATCTTCTATCAGATAATCTAATCCTCCATGAATTACAGAGATTATTTTTATTTTATCAGGATATCTGGTTTTCAGCATCATTGCTGCTATCATCAAATCTGATATATGTGCAACAAATATAGTACAGGGCATCATTTGTTCTATTTCATTCATAATATTATTAATGGATGAAAGCTTATAATCCGAAAAGCACTCAACTACTGACTTATATGCATTTTTACTTAGATTATAAGGAGGTAATCCATCGCTGTTATTAGAAAAAAGTACAATATTTTTTCCTTTTTTCTTTAACTCATTAGCAATATTATAGGACCATTTTTCAACTCCACCTAAACCAAATCCCAATCCCAAATCAAAAATTATTGTTTCATAAGGATGATTTGAAATTTCCTTATGTTTTATAATGGAATCAATCATGTTTTCATGTTCTAACATAATACTTATAATGCTTACAATTTGGTTTTCTGATATTCCCGATTGCAACAATTGTTTTTTTATATCATCTCTATAAACACTTGCTATGCAATAATTGTAATCCTGATTCGAATTTTGTTCTAAAAATTTGCCTGCTTTTATGACTGGAATACCTTCAAACAATTCAGATTTAGGATTATTGTCCAGGCAATATTCTACTTCTATATCTTGGAACTGTTTTAACATTTCTAATACTCTTTTTCCTCCGGTTCCTGTACCAAATACTATATATTTTCTATTCATTTTCATCACCTGATTATTTCACTATATCTATAATCTGCTGTTCGTACTCTTTATCTGTAACCAGACTTTTTGCATTTCCCCCAAACACTTCATTTGTATACTTATTTTTTACCACTACTTTTTCTTCAGCTCCCATTAGATACCATTCGTATTCCAAATCTATATGTCCAATATCCAAAGCTCTAATATCACTTTTAGCTAAATCATATGCCAAAATTGTTGCTGCAGGTCCTAATGCCAGTAATACCAGTCTTTTATCACAATGCAAACGTATTTTTTCTATTATTTGATCATATTTTTCATATGCATTTTCATTCGGACATATAATTCTTTTTATTTCTTCCGCATTTTTAAATAAGTCATTTCCTATTCCTAATCTTGTTCTATCACCCTCTACAATTAATATCTTCTTTTTGTCCCACAATGATTTAAACTGATCAAATATAGTTTTTGTATGTTCTCTATTTTTATATGAAATATATGGTCTTGTTATAAATGCATCATAATATACTTTCTGCTTATTCATAACTGAAAATTGAAATTCCCTGTTATATTCAAAAAGATATTGTCGGAAATAAGCTTGTATTTCATCTGTATACATCGACAAATCACCATATACATTTAAAATTCCAACTATATGATTTTGCATATCACAACTTACTAATACTTCCTGTAAACGTCTTGCCAGACTTGCACTATATTTTTGAAATCCAATATCTTTTCCAGCTATTAATTTCATCTCTCCATCTCCAAACCGACTTATTGAAACATTTGTAGTTAGTAGACATTTCATTGTCTGTTCAATATTTTTTACAACGATATTATTTCGAATCGCTTCTCCACCTATTTCATATGGCATATTATTTATTTTTATTGTCATTTGCAACATTTTATAATCATAGATATCCCTAATTACAATACATCTATCTACTATTTTTTTATAATCTCTATTATCAATTAGTTTTTCATTAAAATAGGAAAATATTTTTTTATCATCAATACCATTTTCTACCAACTGCCTTGTTATTTTTTCATATTTTATATTTGAAATAATAATATAATCAAATCTCATTTCACTTATCTGCCTTGGATTAATAATCATTTTATTTTCAAATATTTTTCCATGTTTGTTATAGTTATTATCTGCAAATGCTATTATTTTGGCATTTTTATACTTTATTGCTTTTAAGAGTTTTTTTGCACTTTCGCCAGTTCCAAATACTATTATCTTCTTCTTCATCCTATACCGAATATATCTTTGCCTTTCTCTCTGATTTTTGATAATTTTGTTCTATTACCTGTCTAATCTCTCCGATAGAAAATAATGAAGTAATAATATAATTATCATATCCTCGCTGCACTGCTTCTTTAATTCCGATTACCTCTATGCCTTCTTTTTTTGTACCCCAGAGAGATTCTTTTCTATCTATAAAACATTGGACTTTTATATGATACATCTGACAGATAAAATAAAACTGTCTTCCATTTTCTCCAGCACCATACAAAGCAACTTCTGTGATTCCATCCTGCTGTATATTTTCCACAACCTCCTGCATTGATTTTATCACTTCATTCTGACTTCCATTTTTTAATGCTTTCCGTACATAATAAAATTCGTCCAGCAGTGTAATGGTTCCTTTTGGCCATGTAATATTACTGTCCTGATATGTATAACTGATATTACATTTATCCACAAAATCAATTCCTTTTTCTTTCGCAAGTGTAAGATGCTCTTCGGTTATAATTCCTTTCCGGTAATCTGTGCCAAAATTTGTATCTGCCTGAAACTTTGCAAGAAACTCTGCTTCTTCTTTCCGTGGCATGTCTATTAATCTATGCAATATTTCAAGGATTTCTCTTTTTTTACCCAGGCATTCTTCTGCAATCTCCGGCTTTTTCTTTCGAAATTCAAACCACACTTTTTGAAATTCAAACACTCCCTGAAATACAATCTCCGTTAATTCTTTTTGTCTGATACCTTTCTCTCTGACTGGGTATATTCTGCCTTGTTTTTCTTCGTAACCTATTGTACTTCCTTCCGTTACAGAAATTAGTTTTTCCACAACATCTGTTGTCCTGTGAATTACCTGTATCAAATCCTGATTTCCATCATATGTTCCAAACATTCCTTCAAAATTCAATCCATCATAAACTTTTTCCCCTGTAATACCTATTGCTAGAAAATGTTTTATTTTAAACGGGATATTCTCTATGCTGAGACTTTTTTCCATCCACATCTGTATTCTTCCAAAAAATCCAATATCTACAGTTGCAATATTATCAAAATCTTTTATTTCCTGAATAAGATATCTCACTAATTTCTTTCGTTCCTCTGTAACATACTTTAATATCTTTTCCTTATTATCCTTTTCCAGAAATTTATGAATCACATATTCTTTTACTGTTGTTTCTTCATATGGTATCTCATGCGAATGTTTGTATAATATTGAATAATACTTTTGTAATTCTTCAAACTCTGCTAAATCTAATCCCACAAGGCGAATGGATTCCTCTATTGTCAGATTTCTTGCTCCTATAAGATTTTCTATTTCTTCCCGGTTTATTTCAGTAATGGATGCTATATAGGTTACTTTTCTGGAAACATATATTGGATGTACTTCCAGCAGTTTTCCTCTGTCTGCACATTCACCTTCTAATAATTTTCCAAGCAACCATCCTTCCCTCATAAGTGGATATACTCTTGAAATATCTAATTTTTCCATCCGGTTATATAGCCAACTGATAAAAAGTGTCAATACAGGTCCAATAATTGTACTTCCAATTTCATAAGCAACTCTTTTATCTCCTGTATGATTTGTTTTACTCATACAAACTTTTCTTAATGATAAAATCTCAGGCATTGGAATATTATGTCTGATTTTTTCATAATCATAAATACTATATAACTGTTCCGGTATAACAGCATAAAAAAAAGCATTTATTCCAAGTTTTAATGGCTGTTCATAATCTGAATTTTTATTATCCCCTATATGCAATATATCTTCCGCTTTTAATTCTGGATAATATTGCATTAACACCTGATATAACTCTCCATTCTGTTTGTTACAATGATGTTCATTGGATATAATAATATGTTCAAAACATGATATGTCTATATTATTTTTCTCTAGTATTCTTCTTATCTCTAAATTAGAAAGATACATATCCGACAAAAGAACAATTTTAATTCCTTTTTCATATGCATTTTTTATCCATTCCCATATTTCATCATTCCTATAGCAATATTCCTCTTCCTTCTGTATTTCTAAGTGTCTTAACCCTTCTATATCTTCCACAATATAAGATGGATATTGCTGATATATCTGTGACAATGTCACTTCTCTGTTCTCTGCTTCATTTCTTGCCCGTCGTTCCATTTCCACACGAAGCTTTTTATATTCCGATGGATTTAACTCTGTCAGTGCCTTATCTTCCTTTAACACATCTTCCCAGACTTTTTCAAATATATCGATCGGTTTTGCCACAGCACGGAGCAGCAATGTATCAAAAATATCTACACTTATTAACTTGTACTTATTCACTTCCGGTAATCGCATCTTTTGTTCCTTCCTACTATAATACACTTCTCCGACATAGAATCATACAAAAAAGCAACCAACAGACATAAAACCAGAATCATATTTTCCAGTATTTTACTCCATTGATTGCTTTACTTAACATATCCATATATCCTCCTTGATATCTTATCCTGAAACTTCCATGTTTCTCTGATTTATCCTTATGCTTATATAAAAATTTCTGATAATATATGTATCGACATATACCAGCAATTAATTAACCTCCTCTCAACACTAATTTGATTCTGCATTTTCTCCCTCTATTAGTGCTTTTTTCCTTCAAATGCCTGATTACCTATACTAATTATTCTCGCCATATTTCAATTCTTCCATCCTCTCTGATTTGCAATATCCGTTCCATTGCTTCCTGTAATCCAACTTTCGCTCTATAGCCAAGTTTTTGAAGTTTTGCAGAATCCAATATTTCCCTGCTGAGTGTAGAATAGCCTTTTTGTTCCAAATCTTCCGGATGTTCAAATACAACATGTACACCTGCAGCCTGTGCTAGTGTCTCAGCAAATTCACGAATTGTCACTTTCATATTCGGATTTGAAACATTATATGCTTCTCCCTTTTCTCCTTTTAATAAAATATAGAAAATCCCTGCAACTGCATCCCGTAGGTAACAGTAGGAACGATATTGCAATCCTGCACTTTTCAATACAATATCCTGCTTTGCCACTGCTTTCTTTAAAAACTGCACATCCGCCTTTGTGCTTTCCTCCTGATAAGTTGCACCAAAGATGTAACAAAGCCTTGCAACTTTTGTATCCAGCTGATATTCTTCTGCATATGCACGGCACAAAGTTTCACCTGCTCTCTTAGCTTCCGGATAGCAGGAACGTGTCTCCATCGGATTCACCTCACCGGTTACTTCTTCCCTGCATCCGGATGCTTCCAACTCTGCTAAATTCCCATATACCTCCCCACTGCTCAAAAGCAGAAATACAGGATGATTTCGCTGTTTGGATAACTTATCCAGCAAATTCATTGTCCCACACAAAGACGTTTTCATGGTTTCTACTGGCTCTTTTGCAAAAGCTGCCGGATGATTATTTCCACCTCCATGAATGATATAATCATATTCCTCCTTCGGAAGAATAGCTCCTGTCAAATCACCTTTAATACTCCGGAACGTTTCTTTTCCAGTATTCTTTAGATAACGTTCAAATAAATTCTCTGCCTTTTTTTCATTTCTGCAAAGCACATCTACCTGCATGGATAAATTCTTCTCCCTGTTTATCCACATAAGAGTATCCACAAGTCCTGTACCAATTAAACCTGTGGCTCCGGTTATCAATATTTTTCTATTCTTTAATTTTTCAAATGGTAATTTTTCCATACATACAGAATTCAAATCTTCCCTGTATGTATCCGTCATAAGTCTGTTCATTTTTTTCAATTCCTTACTTCAGCCACTCATCTTTCTTAGAGTTCAGCAATGCTTTGAATATCTCAATGTCATCCACCGTGGTAAGTTTTATGTTTTTTTCCGAACCAGCTGCAAAATACACGGTTTCTCCAAGTTCTATCATAAGTGTCACTGTCGCAATGGAATTTGTGATCCCTCTTCTGGCAGCTTCTTCATGCGCCCATACCATTTTTCCCAATGAAAATGCCTGCGGAGTCTGCGTACGGATCAACTCACTTCTTGGAATTGTTTCATCCGAGCTGACATTGTCACTCGTTCTTAACATTGCTTCTGCACATGGGATTACTGTTACTGCCGATCCATTCAGTCTTGCTTTACTGATACATTCCGATATAATTTCCTGCGAAATCATAGGCCGGATGGCATCATGAACCAAAATCAGATCTTCTTCCTGACATTCATCTTTAATGTTCCAGATACCATTTCTGATGGATTGCTGGCCATTTGAACCTCCATCTGCTATCCACCGTAATTTTGTAATATTAAACTGTTTTGCATATGCTTTCAGAATCTCTTTCCACCCCTCCAGACACACTACTTCGATTGCGTCGATATTGGGATGCTTCTGAAATGCCTCCAGTGTATACACGATTACCGGTTTGTCATATACATTAATAAACTGTTTCGGGATATCCTGGCTCATTCTCTGTCCGCTTCCTCCCGCTATAATCATCGCTATATTCATATTTTCTCCTTACAATAGTTCGTCCCTGATTTTCTTACATAATCTCTTTGCCGATTCTCCATCCGTATAGGCAAATATCCTGTCTTTCAGTTTCTTTCTTCCTTCTGCACAGGTATCGTTCTGCATTACTATCGTTATCTGTTCCATCAATTCATCCATCGTATAGGCACGCACTTCCGGCATATATTCTTCATATGGAAAATAACATTCCCTTGTATCCTTGGAATATTCTTCAAAATCATACGGAAACAACACCGATGGACGGTTCATCATCAGATAATCAGAATAAATAGATGAATAATCCGTCACCAGCAAATCACATTCTTTCAAAAATGTATACGGATCTACATCCGCTCCAATATTCTGAATATTATCATAATGAATCTCTGAGAATTTCTCTTTCAGCTTTGACTTTGGATGCAGCTTTGTAAAAAAATAATAGTTATTTTTCTTCAGATAATCACTGAACTTTTTTAAATCCATCGTCTGGAAAAACAGATTTTCAGATTCGCGGAAGGTCGGCATATAAACAAGTATCTTATTTCCTGCTTTCTTTTTCTCCCGCATCTCTCTCAATGTATCTTTCTCTTCCCCGCTCAGCAGATTCTGATAATCTGTCTGGAACAGCATATCATTTCTCGGATATCCATCCTGGATAATATGATCTTTCGTTGTATGAAATGCTGACACAAAGATATCTGCCATCATCGGCCCGGTCGCCAGCGTATAATGCCCCGGTTTTTCGTCCGACAGTCTTCTTGGAAAATACTTAAACTTTTCCCACAGATTCTTTGGATGCCGCACCTTATCAAATTTATTATCATAATTCGTCTTTTTATTACCCGAACCATGCCACAGATTAAATTTCACAGCCCCTCCGGACAACCAGAAACTGATATCTTTGGAATAATTATCAAAGATATAGATACTTCCTCTCAGGCAGTACCATATTCCTTTTAAAGAATGATAATAATATGCTTCATAGCCATTTTCCTTCAGAAATTCTACAATCTCTTTCTTATGGCTAATCCATAGCGGCCGTACTGCCTGTCCGTTCTTCATCCGGATTTCATCCCTATGCTGGCTGGCATACAGATATAAATACCTCGGATTATCCGCAAATCTCCTTCCGAACGTGCTGCCAAACAGCCAGATATTTTTCTTTCTGGGTACACAAAAAGACAACCAATAGATTGGGAGTCCCAGTAACTGTCCCCAGTATTTTACTCTATCGATTGCCTTATTACTCATCTCTATGTATCCTCCTTGATATGCCGTATGAAACTTCCATGTTTCATGCTCTTACTGTTTATACTATATATATCGACATATGAGCAGGATTCTTTAACCTGCTTTTCATGTTTCATATATTACAACTTTTGATTCTCATCCATAATCACTGATTTTATGATCCCTCTCAATCCGCAGTGCATAAAATATCTCTCCTTCCCGATATCCAAAACAGCGTTTTGGATTAATACAGCGAAATTTATCTATGTGCTTCTCATTATATTCTGTGTTACGAAACCAGTTATTCTTATCTGAAGCCGGCTGATACTCCTTATATACAAGAGTTGAATCCGTATATATCTTATCCCAGCTTTCTGCCTGTGCAAATCGTTGAAAATTATTTATGCATTCTTTTACTTCTGCTTTTTGAAGCTGATTCAATCCATATTCTGGATCTAATTTTGTAAAATTAATCCTCGTTCCGGCAAAATACATTTTGACAAAGCTGTCCGCATCTATCAATTTCCGCTCAAATAGGTATTGAGAAAGACCTTTTTTTGTATGTATCGAATATATATTTTTTTCCATATCATTATTCATAATTTTCAGAACGCAGTCCAAATAAAATATATTATAAAAAGATACCGCAAAACTCTCCCGTGCTGCTGCTTCTGCCAGTGATGTCCCAGTTATATCTCTATTATCCACCTTATAAATCCCCACCTGTTTTATCTGTTCTAAATCCCAAAATGGAGGTTCCTCCTCTATCTGGGACAATGTAATCTTCATCTTCCGCATCAGATCATTTGTACTCTTATCTGTATTTACTTTATAACCTCTTAATTGATAAAATTTCTTATCTTTGGTAATATCAGCATCATACAATGTTGATTTCTTCCATATTTTCCATACTTCAGAATGTTTTCGAAACCAATTCACACACTTCAGAAATTCTGTATTTTTCTCTAAAAATTCCTCTACATCTTCATATTGACCTTCTAAAGAAGATTCATTAATAAAAACCTCATTCATATTCATCAAACCCTAATAGTACATCTAAATCATTGTCAAACTGGTCAAAGAAACCTTTTTCCTGATTAATGATAACTCCTTTTTCACTTATTCTCATAGATACCGCTTCTGAAATATTTTCTTCATTTTTTTTCATAAAGTAAATAGCTGTTTCCTGTGAAGAAATATTATTTCTCTTTATGGCTTTTCTTACACCATTTATAATATGATCACTATGCGTTTCCATAATTACCTGCAAACCTCTTGATGCCAGAAATGCAAAAAATTCTACGAATCTGGACTGAGCACCCGGATGAAGATGTATTTCAGGATTTTCCACAATAAACAGACTATCCCTGGTGCAGGATAATGCTGCTATAATTACTCCCGCCAGATAACTTACTCCTGTTCCTACATGACAAGGCCTTAAATCCTTTACACTGTTTTTTTCCCTGTATGCAACTTTCACAATCGTTGTTCCATCTATTGCTTCTGCCTGAACTGTATATCCTGCAATATAATTCAACCAGTAGTCTACCTGATTGCCAAGATTTAAACCAGCTTCACGAATAGCAAATTTCTCTTCCCTCAGGTTTTCATGTTTATTTTTGCTCAGGAAATCAAATGCATACTCTCCTCGCACACCAATACGATATAATTCCTGTGTATTAATATGATATTCATTTTGCACGCCAATTCTTTCCGCACTCAGATATATAATATCCATTTTATCCGGAATACTTATTTTCCATTTCTCATTGATATCATCATATTCAAGAACAAACTGCTTTTCATTACCATTATCGTACTCGGCATTAATATTAATTCTTCCACGTTTATAAATATTTTTAATGTCTATAATCTGCCCCATCTGTTCATACTTTCCATTCAACACATTGCCCGAAGTATATTCCTGTGCCTGTGCAAGCAATAATATCGCCTGTATTACCGTAGACTTTCCAGTTGAATTTTCTCCACTGATAATATTAAGTTTTTTCCAGTCCAGACTGAGTTTTTCGAAACATTTAAAGTAATTTATGTCCAGCTTTTTAAACATTATCCAACTCCTTATATGCACTTTCTATCATTCTAAATCTTGCATTTACACTATGCGTACTATCAACCGAATGTTGAAGATTTTTCAAAAATTCCTGATCCGTTTTCAATCCATTTACTATATGCCTTACTTCCTCTTCTGATATATTTTTCTCACTATTTACAATCATGGAAAATAGATAAAATAATGTTTCAAATAAGGTCATACTAATGGGCTGCTTTCTTTCAGAACCGGTACTCAGCCGAAAAACATCTTTATCCGTCGCTTTTGCTATTTTTTCCATTGTACCAATAAATAAATGTTCCAAGTTTATTATTTCTTCATCCGAACATTTGTTTAAATATTTCATCGTAGTCCCCAACAGATCTTCCATATCACTCTTATATTCAAACTTCTGTGTTTTGTCATCAGTTAGTATATGATGAAAATAAAGATAAAATGCAAGTGCTCTTAATATAATATACTTATCTTTCATATGCTTATCTGATATTCCACATCCAATTGCATTTCGAAATGCTTCATTCTTTGACAGTCTGTTTAATAATTCTGTTGCTTTTCCCTGATACAGGGCATTTCGCATTTCCTGCTTATTCAATGGTGTCCCGCCACGATTTACGCGGTCGAATATATCAAATCTGATACGGTCAGGAGTCGGATACTTTATAATTTGAACAACCAACTGAAAGTCTTCTACTGAAGATGCGTACTTATCATATTTTTCTTCCAGTTGTTTAAAATTATATCCATTAATCTCTTTTAAAATAGATAATTTATTTAAATGAAATTCATTATTCAAAAATTTAAAAAATGTGGTAAGTCTCTGTCTTCCATCAACTACTATCAAATCTCCATTTTCACTTTCTGCAAGATAAATCAACGGCAGTGGAATTCCCATAATTACCGATTCTATTAATTCTGACATCTGTCTGGATTTCCATACGAAATTTCTTTGAAATGATGGATCCATGCAGATTTTTCCCTTATCATATTTTCTCTTTAACTCAAAGATTGAATATTGATCTTTATCAATCTTTATGGATGTGTTTGGATATATATTATCCTCTGCATCATTTTCTTCATTCTGTACACTAATAGTATTATAAACTTCTATTTCTTCCCTGTTTTCTTCTGCTTCCATATTCTTTCCTTTCTGTTCATCTCAGATTGTTTACGGTATCTTTTACTCAGTTTCTGTAAACAGGAAAACAGGGAGATACTGCTATCTCCCCAACTCCAAATTCTACCTATTATTATAAACGTTATTTCCCCAAAAATCAAGTCTGAATACTATTGTTCAACAACTGAATTTTACCACTTCTTCAGATAAGTTTTTCTTTCCATCGGATCCAATGTCTTAATTCGCGGATCGGTATAATAAGAATCATTTTTTACATGCGTTGTAGATATTTCTTCAAATACAGCTCCTTTTTCAGACGAAAACGAATGTTCCGAACCACGCAGTACCGTCTGGATATCTCCTGCCTTTAATCTCTTTTCCTTTCCATCAATCACTACTTCCAAATCTCCATATAATACCTGGAATGTTTCCTCTTTGATTTTGTGCATATGAGTCGGATGCTTCTGTCCCGGAAGTACGATAATCAACTTCTTACAATATTCACGGTTAATGACATTGATAATGATTGCACCGGTCTGTCTGAAATGCTGCATACCATAATGATGGGATAATTCCACCTCAAAATCTTCTCCCAAAGCAATACCTGCTTCGTACAGAAGTCCTTTTGCATCATGAATTACACTTCTTGCCTGTTTGGTTTCACTCATCTGTTTTTTCTCATGTAATTCTTCGTTTTTCTTATAATCCCTGGTAACCGTCAGACCTTCATAGAAGTCGCCGCTGCTCATCTGCTTCTCATGGCAAGGCATTGCAAAGAATACATCTTCTCTTGAAAGAACCTCTCCCTCTTTTACATCATGGCACAGATATACCCCTCTCATCAGGGAATTCAGGGAATCAATCTCTGCCTGGCTTACATATTTGTCATTTTCCTTTTTCGTCGCACAGATGGTCTTTGCCTTTAATACGGATTCCACCCATTTATCCGCCTGCTGCGGAGTCATGGAATATGCATTTATCTTATACTGCTCTGTTGGGAGTGCTACATGCCTTTCCAGTATTTTTGCTCCCTTTGCCACAGCTAACATCGGTACGGTATTATCATCCGGATCTTCATGTCCTGAATATCCAATGATAACATCACGATATCTGCGGTTCATTCTGTCGATAAAATCAAGCTGAAGATGATCTAACGGTGCAGGATATTCCGCTACACAGTGTAAAAAAGCGAACTCTACTTCCTTATGTGTAAAGAAGTTATAGATTTTATCAATGTCTGACAGTGTTTTTCCACCTGTGGATATAATCAGAGGCTTTCTTGTCGCTGCCGCCTTTTCCAGTAATGGCCAGTCAAGTGAACTGCAGCTCGCTATCTTAATAATATCTAGTCCTTGATCCATGCACCAGTCCACCCCGTCTTCATCAAATGGTGTACTCATCGCAATCATGCCCTCATCCCGAATCGCATCTACCAGTTCGCAGAACTGATCATAAGTCAGTCTTGTACTTAAAAATCTCGGAATATGTTTAACATCCGTTCTTCCCACATAATCCGGATGGATAAAGTTATCAAGATTACGGTATTGCAATTTTACCGCTGCTTTAATATTATATTTTCTCGCTATTTTCCCCATCTCATGAATAATATCTTTTCCATGCTCCACATCTCCCTGATGGCTGTTTGCCATCTCAAAAATAAATAAATCATCAAACAAACTACTCATTCTGACTTCCTCCTAACTGTATGATCTGCATCATCTGTATAACCTCGCTCCTGGTTACCGGTCTTTCCAGTGAGTTCATAATAATTTTCCATGTCCCATTATATTCTTTATGATTTTGCTCAAAATTTTCAATTAAGATTCTCAATTCTTCTCTTATTCCATCCGGAAAGCATCCCAGAACCTCTTTTCTCGCCCTGTTCCATCTGATTGGTTCTATATATCCAAACTTCACAAACATAAAATGTATATATACATAATATCCAGAAATCAGAAGTTCCATATCATAATAATTTTCATATCCCTGATATAATCCCCGCCTTTGTATCTCTTTGTACAAAAGGATGTAGGAATGGAGATAATCTTCTTTTACTTTCTGATTATCATTTATGGAAGAGGACTCTTTGTACTGGATATGATTATATAATACTTTCTTTATCACACATACTTTAACTGCATAACGTTTTACCAACGATGAAAAATAGATATCTTCATATAACATCCCCTCCGGAAAATCTATCTGATATGTCTGAAGAAACTCCTTCTTATATAATTTATTCCATACAGCCATATTATAATCTTCCTGCAGGAATTTCAATCTGTCTTTTCCCTGCTGTATAAAATATACTTTTTCTTCCGTGCTGTCTGTTTTTCCAATTTCATTTCTATACTCTTCCAGAGTACATCTGCGTGACTGGCAGATAACAACCTCTGTATCATGAAGCATTGCCTTCTTATATAATTCTTCAAACATTTCCGGCTCTGCAATATCATCAATATCCATATATCCGATATAATCTGCCCCGACATACTCGAAGCCGATATTTCTGGCTCTTCCCTGCCGCCCATTCTCTGTGCAGTTAATAACCATAATGGAATCCGGATATTTCTGCTCCCACTGGCACAATCTGTCGTATGTTCCATCCGTGGATGCATCATTTACGAGAATAATCTCCAGATTCTCTATGCCGATCGTCTGTGCAGTCAGCGACTCCAGACAATTATCCAGAACATTTTCCGCATTATAGCATGGAATAATGACACTGACTTTTTTCTTATTCTGCTCCCGAATCCATTCTGCCGCTTTTAAAAATTCTTCTTCTGTATCAATATCGAAGTTCTCGTCCATTTCATATCCGATAATTTTCTTTCCCGACATAGAATGTCCTTCCGTAATAACCCTGGTACGGATTACGTCAATGCACGCATTCTGATAATATGCTTTTGGAAGTTCCTGCCTTGGCATATTGTAACACTCCGGAATATCCGTCATCAGTGGATGAATCTCACCATTTTCTCCCTTTAACCACATTTTGTACGGTATTTCCTTTGCCGGAGCAATGCACCGGACAGAATCAATCGTTTCGTCCTGCTCCATAATTTCTACCATTTTATCAATATCACTGATTTTACGGATTGGATAGGTTGGTCTTAACTGCACAATAATATCCGGTTCATATCCTTCCTTTTCTTTTAAAAATCTCAAAGCATGCTCAAAGACTTCTAAATCCAGGGATGTATCTCTCGCATATTCTTCCGGCCGCAGAAATGGTACTTCCGCTCCATATTTCTTTGCTATCTCTGCATATTTTTCACTGTCCGTACTGACTATCACACGATTGATTTTTTCGGACTTCAGTCCATGTTCAATCGAATAAGCCAGCATTGGCTTTCCATTTATCTCCCTGATATTCTTATCCTTTACACTTTTTGAACCGCTTCTTGCAGGTATAATCGCAAGTACTTCCATTATTTTCCCTCCACCGGCTGGTATTCATTGCTGTGGAACCATTCAAATATTTCTTCCATTGATTCTACAATTTTTTTTGTTCCATTTTTATAAGAATCTACCATTTTTATTCCACTGTCTGCTATTGTCCTTATATTTTCATACATATCATCATGGTTTGCAAAGATGCCTTCCATCACATCAAATCCATCCCTGGCTGCATACATGGATAACATATCTACTTCTACCGTTTCTGTCATCCATTTATTATATTCCTCTACTTTTTTCAGCAGCCTTTCAAATTCCTTTGAATTATATTTTCTCTTTGTATTTAATTCCAGTAATTTTAAATATTCTCTTTTTGCTTCTTCCAGTTTTTTTGGAATATCTCCTTTCATATCTTCTGTCACTTTTTTCAGATATTCCTGTATTTCTTCTCTTTCCTCTTTTGTGTAAACCCGCTGTGCCTGGTTTATTTTCCCGGCAAAATCAATTATTTCTCCACTCTTACACTTCGTATCGATTGCTTCCTGCAAAGACATAATCTTTGTTCCCTCTATCTTTGCACCGCCTTCCGTTGCGTCAATCACTTCGAGTTCTTTATGTAAGATAAGCTGATTTTCAAACCATCTCCGATAGATATCCATGGCATAATCTGTCTTCACATCATTTCCATAGATATCCTTTATCACATATACCTCTTTCTTCCGACTCACATCATTGCTGATAAAACTTTCTTTATAAGTGTCCCTGGAATGAATCTTATTCCCTGTATAAGCCAAATCCTGTCCAATCATGATGATGTGTTTAAATCCTATAAAGCGAAGGAATGAAAAAGCATCATTTGCAACAGATCCTGCTGTCTCAATCTTAAGATAACTTTTCTCATATTTACCCCATATCTGATTAATAAATGGAAACTCTGTGTGAAAATAAAATCTCTTTCCTTTATGTACATCTGCCGACTCACATAACGCATTAAAACTGATCAGTAATGGCAATTTTGAAATTTGTTTATCCTTGTATAAATAAGTTACCGGCTTACATGGATCTATCGTCGCAGTCATATCCGGCATAATATCATGCTTTACAAGCGTCCGGATTGCAGAATCCACAGCTATAATAAATGCCTTTCCTTTTACTCTTTTTAATTCCTCTACATTCTTATCCAGAGAAGGACCTGCCGCAACCAGAATTGCCGGGACTTTGTCAAAATCAATATCTGCAAATAATTCTTTAATATCCCCTGCATTATACTGCCAGAGACTGTCATAAAAATTAGAACATCTGTTATGTGTAAAGCATTCATTATATTTGCACATAGTGTTCTTATCCACCAGTGTTTCTTCTATCGCATGGTATACAAGCTCGCGCACCGCTTCACATTCTGCCGGATAGATCTTATCATAATTCGGGGAAATCATGGTCTGTACATATTTATAATTTGCATAATCTACCAGATGTGACATCAGTTCCTTCAGATACAGCTTTCCGATCTGTCCAACCACAATATTCACCATTGGATCTGCCAGAACATCTGAAAAGTCAATATTCAACAAAACTTCTCCCCACAGATATTTATCCGGTTCATACACCAGCAGCCGGACATTTGGATATTCTTTCCGCATTGCCCTGATATAAGCCAGATTTGCCATTCCTATCACAATTGCAATCCCATACTCTTTATCACTCTTGTATACCTGAAGCCATCTGTTGATCCCAGCCTGGCTGTCATAACGGCTGTTCAGATAATAATCATGATTTTCTTTTCTTACTCCCATGATTTTCTCATTCTTTGCCGATACATCCTGAAAAATATCCGTAATCTTTCCCTCATACAAATATGCTTCCTTATCCAGTTCTTCGATCAGGTTAAACATATATGGTTTTTCTTTCGTAATGGTTTCGATATTAATATCCAGCATCTTTGACTGTTCCATCATTCTTCTGCCTGCTCCTTTGCAAGTTCTTTTAAAATGTCATTATAAAATAATAAAGTATTTTTAATCTCATATTCCATGGTATCTGCTAACAGAACGGTGTCCCTCTTTTCAAATCCGGTCATCAGATTCTTCATCTGGGTCAGTATAATATCCTCCGGCACGTCCACTCCCAGCTTCTGAAATTCCGGCACCCGGTCTGTAAATTCCTTTAATACAAGATTCAGTTTCTTGATACAGCTGATTAATTCTTTATTCCCTGCTCCCGTACTTTCCCACAGATTCTGGATGCATGTATCCATCATATCGATTACCTGTTCATTTCTCTCTATTAATTCCATCTCTGCCTCTCTCTTTATACGAAAATAAGCTACTCCTAAGAGTAGCTTATTCATGATAGCTTTATTCAGCGAATAAATTAGCCTAAAAGTGATAATACACCCTGAGTAGCCTGATTTGCCTGAGCAAGCATTGACTGACCAGCCTGAGCAAGGATCTGGTTCTTGCTGTACTCAACCATAGCATCAGCCATATCTGTATCACGGATTCTGGATTCAGCTGATGATGTGTTTTCAGATGTTGTATCAAGGTTAGCGATTGTATGCTCCAGTCTGTTCTGGATAGCACCAAGAGCTGATCTCTGAGTAGATACCTTTGTAATAGCTGACTGAATCTTTGTCATAGCATTACCTGCAGCTGTGAATGTTGAAACTGCGATTGACATCTTGCCATCTGTTCCTGCAAGACCTAATTTGTTTGCATTCATACCACTGATGGAGATAGAAATCTTCTGTCCTGATAATGCACCTACCTGAAGGTTCTTTCCTGTGAAAGTACCATCTAACAGATTCATTGTGTTGAACTGTGTTGTAGATGCGATTCTGTTTAATTCAGAAGTTAAAGCTGTTAATTCAGCCTTGATAGCATTTCTGTCTGTAGATGTATTGGTATCGTTAGCTGCCTGTGTTGCTAATTCGTTCATTCTCTGAAGAATAGAATGAGTTTCATTTAAAGCACCTTCAGCTGTCTGGATAAGTGATACACCATCTTCAGCATTTGTTGAAGCCTTGTTAAGACCTCTGATCTGGCTTCTCATCTTTTCTGAAATAGAAAGACCTGCTGCATCATCACCTGCTCTGTTGATCTTGTAACCTGATGATAACTTCTCTGTTGCTTTAGCCTGGTTGTTTGTAACAATACCGAGCTGTCTGTTAGCGTTCATCGCTGTTAAATTGTGCTGTACTACCATAATAATTCCTCCTTGAATTTTAAGAAGCTTCCCTGCTTCTGTTCCTTTTTATTTTATAATAACATTCTTTCGGAATGTGATTATCTTATCAATTCTGTTAATTATATCGGAAGTTTTTCTGAATACTTTATAGATAATATATATTTTTTTACTTTTTTTTATCTATAAACTGTGAATCTATCACATTCATCTTCGACATGGTCCTGTAATAATTTGCCGCCGCTTTATTTGTACTGCGTGCCATGGCTACTTCTTTCTTCAGGCTGTCCTTCCGGTTCAGAATCGCTTCTTTATTTCGTTTTTCCTGAGCCATGATATCCATGGATTTGTCCGTAATTTCCTTGACCAGCACCTGCAGCTGCTTAATCTCTTCTTTATGCTCCGACTGCTGCAATGCCTCTTTGATCCGGTCGAACACGGACTGGAATCCCGCATCCAAAGCATTGATTTGCTTGATCAATGCCTCTTTTGCCTCCAATGTTTTGGAAAAAACATCATAATCAAATTCTGCTGCCTTTGCAAGTTCTGCCTGAATCCGGTTCTGCTCCGCTATCTGATCCAGAACTGATATTTTTTTCTTCAGGCTTTCTTTTAATATCTCTATGTAACTGCTGCTGTTATCTCTTTGCAAGTCGCATTACCTCTTCCCATGTTTCACGCATTGACCGGAGATGTTTAAGTACATCCTGTAATACTTCCACATCTTTTTTCATATTGGCATAAACAAGTTTTTCACTAATCATGACATATACATTTTCAAATTCCTGTGCAACCGGATATTTGAAGTTCAGTGTAGAACGGAACTCATCAATAATCCGATGTGTTTTCTGTATATAAGTATTAGCCTTCTCATAATTCTTATTTTCAATCGCTTCAATTGCAATATTCGTAAATTTGATCGCTCCATCATACAACATCAGTGTAAGCTGTGCCGGGGAAGCCGTCATAAGTTTGCTGTTCGAATATGCCTTGTATGCATTTGGCAATGCCATTGTAATTACCTCCTGTTATGAACCTAATATGCTGGAGAGCTGGGATGTGCTGGATTGCAATTTTGCCAGTGCTGTTTCCATCGCACTGAACTGCTTGACATACTTCTGGGTATAATTTTCAATTTTCTCATCCCATTTATCAATCGTATCTCCGTATTCATCGTACTGTTTCTGCATTTCCTTATCGTTATAGAGTGTATAAGAACTCTTTAATGATGTTCTCGCCATCTTCTTGGTTAATGCATCATACATATCATTTGATACTTTCTGGAAAAATGAAACAACACTATCCGGATCCTCTGCCAGTGCTGCTTTTAACTTATCTGTCTTACCAGATGTCGTTGAATCATCCGGATCTCCATCAATATGATACAATCCCTGTTCTTTATTGTCAACTGAAAAATAACCTGCGGTTGCAATACCGAAACTTGACAGTGAATATGTCTTATCTCCTATGGTATAGGATTTTGCCATGCTGTTCTTTACTGTACTCATGATACCGCTTAAGGTGTCATCTCTTCTTAACAGAGAGTCTTTGATCTTCTTCTCCCATTTTTCAATCTCAGTATCGGTCATGGCATCTTTCTCATCATCGGTCAGAGGCTCATATCCCTTGGATGAATCCGCATAATACAATGTATTCATTTCCTTCAGAATACTATTATAACCACTGATCAGATTCTTGATGGATTTATACATACCATCAATATCGGTTGCGGTATTAATGGTAACTTCTTCGTCATCCTTTGTAAGACCGGTTGCGGTAATGGTCAGGCCATTGATGGCAAAGTTATTGGTATTTGAATTAAACGTCGCTCCATTTAGTTCAATTTCAGCATCCGAGCCTTCAACACGAACTGCACCGGTGGAAGACGAATGCTTTTTCACATAATCTGCAATAAAATCTTTCTTTTGCGTATCGGTCATTGCATTTAATTCGTCCGCTGTTTTTCCAAGCTTATTGGCTGCTGCTTCCTGCTCTGCCTTATAAGTATTATTATAATTTTCATATGTAGATTTTACCACGGTAATGCCATTTACTGTTTTTGTCTCTACATTTCCATCCGTACTATTACCATATGCCGTAGCATATTTTGCTAATTTCGCCTGCAAATCAGTCGTCTGTGTACTGCCATTTGCATCGGTATAGGAATATGCCGCAAAATTCTTGGAAGAATCTGTAAAATCAAATGTTTTCTCTCTCAGTAAGGCATTATTCTCTGCTATCTCTGCAGTAATGGAATCAATTTTTTTCTGTAAGGTCGCTCCTGTTTTATCATTGTTATAAGCAACCTGATATAAATCCTGTGTTTCCTTTGTGCTTTTAATGGATGCTTCATTTGATTTTATCTGTGAAATATTTGCATTTAATTCGGTTACCTTTGATTTCACAGTGTCTACATCAAGTTTTGTATCTTTCAGTGCTGTTTTAAGTTTATCCTCATCAAGCACTTTAACCGTATTTCCATCAGCATTCTTTGAATCCTTCAAATAGGCATTCTTATAAGTATATGTACCATCTGAATTCTTCGTCACAAAGTCTTCAATCTTTGGACGGGAAGCTGCCGTATCTGCATCATCCACACCAGTGTAAGCCAGGATATCCTTATTCAGATCATCCAGGGTTTTGTTCTTATCTTCATAACTCTTGATCTCATCCGCCCATGCCGTATTCTTGCTGTTCCTGTAGCTCTCATCGGTTACATATTTGTACTGATCCTGCAAGCCGCTTAACTGTGTATTCAGATCCGCATTCGCAGTTTTCAGCATATACTGCATATATGCCGTATCGGTTTTCTCCTGTACATTCATGGTTGCACTGTCTATATACTGGCTGACATCTGAGGAAGATGCCGCATCCATGCCAAGGCTGGTCAATGCATTCATACCGCCTGCATTGCCTGCCGTAATAGAGAATTCCTTGTCCGCACCACTTGACTTTGCACTGATGAATAGTCTCTGGTTTGCGGTGTCAAAGTTTGCATTCAGTCCTGCTTCTTTTAATTTTACCACGAACTGGTTCATGGTCATATCAGAGGTAAGATTGATTTCGCTTTCTTTTCCATCTGCATTTACTTTAATCGTTCCATCACTGAATCCGCTGAGTCCGCTGAGTTCTCCCAGCTTACTGTTTGCCGTAAGGCTCTTTCCATCAGCTGCAGTCATCTGGCCACCGGTCAGATATGCCGTCTTTGCCAGCTGTTTTACTTTCAGTGCCTGTGTACCTTCTACCGCATTGCCGGACGCAGATACCGTTGCCTTTGTACTGTCGGATATTGTAGCTTTCTTTGCCGTGTAGTTTGTACTATACTGTGCATTTCTTAATGTACCTGTATAAAAGCTGTATACTTTGGTATTCAGGGATTTCCATGTATCCTGCTTCCATCCCTGCTTTGTCTGCTTCTTTACATATGTACTTTTCTTTGTTTCATATGCCGATACCAGTTCCTGTATCAGAGAATCTGTATCAAGTCCTGATATCAATCCTGATACTCTTGCCATAATATAACCTCCGTTCTGTCTGTATTATAATCGCTTATCCACCATTAAGCCGGCGAGTTCCCATGCCTTTGCTATCATATCCAGGGTTTCTTCTGCCGGATATTCTTTTATTACTTTCTTTGAGTCCTTATCTACAATCTTAATTGTTACACGATTTGTTGCATCATGAATACCAAACTCGCAGGATGTATTCTTCATCTTCTTGTTCAAATCTTCAACTGCTTTCTTAATCTGTTCATTGGTCGGTTCTTTCTTTGTATCATCGCCTTTTCCCGTATTATCCTGATTGTTTGAATCATCCTTTGACTTAACGGTTGCCACCTGTGCTGCCACATCGGTGCTGTTGCCCTGTGCTGCCGATTCGTTGACCGCCTCCACTGAATTTACCTGTGATGTCTGATAATTTGTTGATGATGCTGCTCTTGTTGCATTAACGATTCCGTCTATTGCTGCCATAATAATATTCCTCCATTCTGCCTGTCCGTTGGCCCAAATGCTACATAAATATATCCGCATCTGACTACATCCGTGTAATCAGTTTATAATTCCAGTCATGAAAATCATGCTGGGATCACCGGGTATGCAAAATATAAATTCTCTCCTTAATACAGTTATCGGAGAAAAGTAGCAAAATATTAACACTTTTCCCCGAATAAGTTTGTCCTATACTACTGTCCTAATTTTTTCAAAGCTTCCATCGCCTGTGCGGTTTCGTTTGCCGCTGCACGGTTTGCCTCCTGAATCTGAAGATAGACTTCCCTGCGGTATACCGGTACTGACTTCGGTGCAGTGATTCCAAGTTTTACCTGATCACCTTTCACCTCGATAATTGTAACCTCAATGTCATTGTTGATGACGATTGCTTCATCTTTCTTTCTTGATAATGCCAGCATGAAATCAGTCCTCCTTTTTCTCTGTAAGCAAATCGTAGACCGGATGTTTTACTTCATATTTTTCGTCCTCAACAATAATCTGGCATGCCTTCTGATTTGCTGCATTGATAATAACCGGAGCCTTGAAATTAGCCGTCATTTTCCGGATATCCGCTGGAACTGTTACCGTAACGAGAACGAGCATATCGGAGCTGTCCAAATCCCCAAGTGCGGACAACATCTCATCTTCTACCAGCGGATCATAGTCTTCCATGAGTACCAGTGGATCAATGACCGGCATTGCAAATTCCGGTTCTTCGACCGACTGAAGCCATGAGATACGGCTTTTTTCGTTTTCTATATCATGAATCAGTAAAAAATGCTGCATTTTCGGAAATCCTATGATTCCGGCAGAAAATTCTATGATTTTATCCTCTGCTGCTTCTATTTCCCCAAATAACTTCGTTGTAATCTTCATATTTACATCTCCTATAAGAAATCAAGTAATGATTTTTGTACTACCTGTGCTGCCATCATAAGAGCTGCATCATAAATACTCTGTGCCTCTTTAAATTCAACCGCTGTAGCTTCAATATCCGTATCTTCATTTGTACTCTTTAATTCTTTTACGGTCAGAAGCTGCGAAGACAGTCTTTCTTGATTTAAGGTAACTCTGGTCATTCTTGCACCAAGATCTGACACCTGTGTATTTACATTTGCCTGATGGTTCTGGTACAGGGTAATTCCAGAACTGAATGCTTTGGTCAGGTTGTCTTCCGCATATCCCACTTCCAGTTCTGCTGCTTCTTTCATATGATTCAGGCGCTCCACTTCTGCCGTATTTCCTGCTGCCGTCTCGGTATTAATCATACGCTCGATATTTGTAACCTTGTTATGTGCGGTCACGGCGG